>Ga0065714_10003045_pt1 | contig 13660 bp, 14 predicted proteins | sample MisRhiReplicate2_FD_59101 | JGI IMG/M metagenome (GOLD analysis project Ga0065714, IMG submission 59101) | Miscanthus rhizosphere microbial communities from Kellogg Biological Station, MSU, sample Rhizosphere Soil Replicate 2: eDNA_1 v2... | ecosystem: Host-associated > Plants > Roots >...
GACGGCACCTCTGCGCGAAGTTCAATTTTATCGGACATGCTCAGACTAGGCGTCGGCACAGCCTTTGGTTTCGGCTGCGCGCTTGTGGTTAAATACGGCGTCTTTTGCCCCGAGGCTATTCAACGGGGCGCTCATCATAACAGGACGGCCTCGCCCAAGACAGCGGCCGTCATAGGGACGCAAGCCGCCATGCAAGTGAAACACCTGCTGCTGATCGCCATCCTCGCATTGACCGCTGCTTGCTCTTCGAAGGAAGTCGTAGACGAAAACCTGAGCGAAGTCGAGTTGTACCAACAGGCTCAAGCCGATCTGGACAATAATAGCTACACCAGCGCCACTGCCAAGCTGAAGGCTCTGGAATCACGCTATCCGTTCGGCCGCTATGCCGATCAGGCCCAGTTGGAGCTGATCTACGCCAACTACAAGAACGCCGAACCGGAAGCCGCCAAGGCTGCTGCCGAGCGCTTCATTCGCCTGCACCCACAACACCCGAACGTCGACTACGCCTACTACCTCAAGGGCCTGACTTCTTTCGACCAGGACGTTGGCCTGCTGTCGCGTTTCCTGCCGCTGGACATGACCAAGCGTGACCCGGGTGCCGCTCGCGACTCCTACAACGAGTTCGCCCAGCTGACCAGCCGCTTCCCCAACAGCCGTTACGCGCCGGACGCCAAGCAGCGCATGATCTACTTGCGCAACCTGCTGGCGGCCTATGAAATCCATGTGGCCGACTATTACCTGACCCGTCAGGCCTACGTCGCCGCCGCGAACCGCGGTCGCTACGTGGTGGAAAACTTCCAGGAAACCCCTTCGGTCGGCGACGGCCTGGCGGTGATGACCGAGGCCTACCAGCGCCTGCACCTGGACGAACTGGCTGCCACCAGCCTCGAAACCCTGAAGCTCAACTACCCGAACCACCCAAGCCTGGTGGACGGTCAGTTCGAGCCATCGGTGGCTGAAGCCGACAACCGGTCGTGGCTGAGCAAGGCCACCCTGGGCCTGATCGAATCCCGTCCACCGCTGCCACCGGGAGAAACCCGCGCCAACCAGGACGTGCAGAAGCAGTTCCAGGAAGCCAAGGACGCGATTCCGAGCGAGCTCAAGCCTAAGGACAGCGACGGCGATGTGATCGAAGAAGAGGATCACGAGGCCGAAGGCAACAATGAAGACCGCTCGTGGTTCAGCTACATGACCTTCGGCGTGTTCGACTGATACGACCGTGTTGCAGAAAGGGAGACGCTTGAGTCTCCCTTTTTTATTGCGCCATTTTTAAGCAGCGCGAATACGCTGTGCGGCTGTCATGTCCTTGGCTAAACTGGCGGCTCATCCGTCATAAAGCAGCCCGCCATGCTTCGTTTATTATTCTGGATCGCAGTGATTGCCGCCGCTGTTTGGTTATGGCGCAAGTACAAGGGCCAGGTTTCCGCACCCAAGTCCTCCGCCGAGCGGGAAGCAGCGCCCATGGTCCGCTGCGCCCATTGCGGCGTGCACCTGCCCCGCGACCGTGCGCTGAGCCTCCAACAACAGTGGTATTGCAGCCAGGCTCACCTTGAGCAAGGCCCAGGCTCCAGTGGTCGCTGAGACGTCCAGTCCCGGCGACAAACAGGCCCAGCGACTGCTGCGCCTCTATCACCTCTACCGTTTGAGCATCGGCATCACCCTGGTGCTGCTGATTTCCAGCAACCTGGACAACCGGTTGCTGACGTCCGCCAATGACGACCTGCTGCGCTACGGCAGCGGGTTGTACCTGGTGCTGAACATCCTGCTGGTGGTGTTCTTCCAGAACACCCGCCGCCCAGCCCAACTGTTCAGCCTGGCACTGGTCGACGTCGCGCTGCTTTGCGTGATGTTCTACGCAGGTGGCGGAGTGGCCAGCGCCATTGGCAACCTGCTGATCGTATCGGTGGCCATCAGCAATACCTTGCTGCGAAGACGCATCGGCCTGCTGATTGCTGCCATTAGCGTGCTGGGCATCCTGGGTTCGAGTTTCCTGCTGAATGTCAGCCATCCCGCCAGCCCCAATGATTACTTGCAGGTCGGCACGCTCGGCGTCCTGTGTTTCGCCGCCGCATTGCTGGTCCAGGTCCTGGTCAGACGACTGGAAGTCAGCCAGACCCTGGTGGAGCAGAAGGCCAGCGAAGTCATGGGCCTGGAAGCCCTCAACGCACTGATCCTGCAACGCATGCGCACCGGCATCCTGGTGCTTGACGACCAACGGCGTGTGCAACTGGCCAATCACAGCGCCTTGACCCTGCTCGGCTGCGAGCATCTCGAAGGCCGACGGATTGACGAACATGCCCCGGCCTTGGTCGAAGACCTGCAACTGTGGATCGAAAACCCGATGCGGCGCCCGCCAAGCCTGAGAATCGCCAGCAGCGGCCTAGAACTGCAGCCGAGCTTCATTGCCCTGGCCCCTGGCCCGCATCACCAGACCCTGGTTTTTCTCGAAGACCTCGCCCAGATCACCCAACAGGCTCAACAACTGAAACTTGCCGCCCTGGGCCGCTTGACCGCCGGTATTGCCCATGAAATCCGCAATCCATTGGGCGCCATCAGTCACGCAGCGCAGCTATTGCGAGAGTCGGAGGAACTGAATGCCGCGGACCGACGTCTGACGCAGATTATTCAAGACCACTCTCAGCGAATGAATCGGGTTATCGAAAACGTCCTGCAACTGTCCCGTCGCCAGCAAACCGCAACGCAACGTCTCGACCTGAAGCTGTGGCTGGAACAGTTTGTGACAGAAATCCGCGAGCAGGCGACCGAGCGCCAAAGGATCCATCTGCGCATTGCTCCCGGTGACTACAGCACCTTGATGGACCCGAATCAGCTGGAGCAGATTCTCGACAACCTGATACGCAATGCATGGCGCCATAGCGCCCTTGACCACCACCAGGCACAGGTCTGGCTCGAGTTGTTCACGGATCCCGACAGTCAGCTACCGACCCTCGAGATCCTCGACGACGGCCCCGGCGTGGCCCCGGACCATCAAGCGCAATTGTTCGAGCCTTTCTTCACCACCAGCCACCAGGGCACTGGCCTGGGGCTCTACCTGTCCCGCGAGCTGTGCGAATGCAACCAGGCCCGCCTGGACTTCAGATCACGCCAGGGCGGCTGCTTTCGCATCACCTTTGCTCACGGACGAAAACAAGGTTGAACATGAGCCCACGGCCAAAAGTCCTGATCGTCGACGACGAGCCGGACATCCGCGAACTCCTGGAAATCACCCTGGGACGGATGAAGCTCGATACCTACTGCGCCCGCAACGCTGGCGAGGCCCTGGCCCTGCTCCAGCGCGAGCCATTCGACCTGTGCCTGACCGACATGCGCCTGCCGGACGGCAGCGGCCTGGAGCTGGTGCAACACATCCAGCAACACTACCCACAAGTCCCGGTAGCCATGATCACGGCTTTCGGCAGCCTCGACACAGCAATCAATGCGCTGAAGGCCGGTGCGTTCGATTTCCTGACCAAACCGGTGGACCTGACCCGATTGCGAGAACTGGTGACCAGCGCCTTNCTGCTACCNGTTCCTGGTAGCGCCATCGATCGTCGCTTGCTGGGCGAGTCACCGCCCATGCGCGATCTGCGCAAACAGATCGAAAAACTGGCTCGCAGCCAGGCACCTGTGTACATCAGTGGCGAGTCTGGCAGTGGCAAGGAGCTGGTCGCCCGCCTGATTCATGAGCGAGGACCACGGGCCAGCCAACCTTTTGTCCCGGTCAATTGCGGTGCGATTCCAACTGAACTGATGGAAAGCGAGTTTTTCGGCCATCGAAAGGGCAGCTTCAGCGGCGCCATCGAAGATAAACCCGGTTTGTTCCAGGCGGCGCACGGCGGCACCCTGTTTCTCGACGAAGTGGCAGACTTGCCTCTGCCGATGCAGGTCAAATTGCTGCGAGCCATCCAGGAGAAAGCGGTACGCAGCGTCGGTGGGCAACAGGAGGTGGTGGTCGATGTGCGGATACTCTGCGCCACCCACAAGGACCTTGGCGCCGAAGTCGCTGCCGAACGCTTTCGCCAGGATCTGTACTACCGCCTGAACGTGATCGAGCTGCGGGTTCCGCCGTTGCGCGAGCGCCGTGACGACATCGAGCCTCTGGCCAGCCACATGCTCAAGCGCCTGGCTGCAGACAGCGGGCAGCCCGCGACAAAACTCCACCCGAATGCGCTCGACACCCTGAAAAACTACCGTTTCCCGGGCAATGTGCGCGAACTGGAGAACATGCTCGAACGGGCTCATACGTTATGCGAAAACAAGCTGATCGAGGCCAGCGACCTGCGCCTTGCCGAGGGTAACTGTGCTGCCGAAGGGGGCGCGCCGGACCTCACGCAGATCGATAACCTGGAGGCGTACCTGGAAAACGTTGAACGCCAACTGCTTCTCCAGGCACTGGAAGAGACCCGCTGGAACCGCACGGCAGCGGCTCAGCGGTTGAATCTTTCATTCCGGTCGATGCGTTATCGACTCAAGAAGCTGGGCCTGGATTGAGGAAACTGGTTTCAGATCCGCCCGGTTGGCGCATACGGCGCCGGATCGATGATCGGCGCCCTGCCCAGCATCACATCGGCAAACAACTGGCACGACGCAGGCGCCAGCACCAACCCATTACGGTAGTGCCCGCAGTTGAGCCAGAGCCCATCAAAACCTGGCACCGGCCCAATATAGGGAATGCCCTGCGGCGAGCCTGGCCGCAAACCGGCCCAATGCCCCACCACCTCGGCGTCGGCCAGCGCCGGAATCAACTCCACGGCCGAGGCCTTGAGGCTTTCCAGGGCCGAATCGGTAGGCGTCTTGTCGTAGCCTTCATGCTCCAGGGTACTGCCAATCAGGATGTGCCCATCGCGCCGCGGAATGGCATAACGCCCCTTGGCCAGGACCATGCTCGGCAGGAAGTCCGCTGCGCACTTGTAGAGGATCATCTGCCCCTTTACCGGTTCGACCGGCAACTCAAGGCCCAGGCTCTTGAGCAGATCACCGCTCCAGGCGCCGGCGGTCAGCACCACTTGATCGCCTTGGATCGCACCTGTGGAGGTCTGCACGCCGACTATTTTTTCGTCTTGCCGAATAAACCCGCTGACTTCGCACTGCTCATGAATCGTCACGTTTGCCAGCGCCTGCAATGCCGCCTTGAGCGACTTCACCAGACGCGGATTGCGCACGTTGGCCACGTCGGCCATGTAGATCGCCCGGGAAAAACCACCGCCCAGCACCGGCACCGCATCGTGGGCCGCCGAGATATCCACAGCCCGCAGCGGCCGGCCCTCGCGCGCGGCCCAGGCCAGCGCCTCGGCCTCATCGTCCAGGTCCAGCCAGTACAGGCCGGTGGTATGCACCTCGGGATCGATTCCGGTGGCCGCAAACAAGCGCTCGCCCAGCTGTGGATAAAAATCCTGGGACCAATGCGCCAGCGCGGTCACCGCCGGGCTGTAGCGCCAGGGATAGAGCGGCGAAACGATGCCACCGCCGGCCCAGGACGATTCCTGGCCGACGTTCGATCGATCCAGCAGCACCACACTCTGCACCTGGGACGCGAGATTGAATGCGGTCAGCAGCCCGATTACCCCACCACCGACGATCACCACTTGCTGTTGCCTGGTCATGTTCTGATCCAACCGTTCAATAGACAGGGGCGCAAAGGGCGCCCGAAAAGGAAACTCAGCGACCCCAGCAATCCTTGGTGGTCAGGCCGTCCGCCGCATTGACCATGCTTCTGACGCCGGTGTTGGTAAGGGTGAAATCACCACACTTGTCCGTGGCCATGCCCGTGCCAGGTTTGCGCACTGCCGTCAGCAGGAAGGTCTGATCCGTCAGGGTCGGGGAAATGCTGTAGTAATCATTGCCGGCACTCAGGTCGGTGGCATTGGTGTAGACGTTATTCTTTGAATAGAAGCGCTCGAGGATCTGCGCCTGTTCCGAGAGCAGACCGGCGACTTCAGTGCGACGCCCCTTGTTCACGTACTCGGTGAGGCTCGGATAGCCAATGGTGATGACGATCCCGATGATCGCAATCACGATCATGATTTCAATCAGGGTAAAACCGCGGTTGGATCTGCGCATGCCTAAACTCTCACTTACTGTATTTGTCGCCACATGATGCGACGGCTGCCGCCGCCGGATTTTTCCACCAGCGTGGAGATACCGCCACTGGAATCGTTCACGATCTTGCGTGTCGCGCCATTGACGATGGCGTTCAGGGTCGGCATCCCGCCGGTAAAGACCACGCCGCTGGACAGCGTGTCGGTGCTGTCGACCACGGCGTCGCCGTTGGTGTCGAGCACTGCGTAATTGAGCATCTTACCGCTGAACGCATCGAGTTCGACCAGTTTGCCGCTACCGAAGCCGGCGCAAGGGTCGGAGGTGTCCACGCTGGCCGTGGTAAACACGATCCGTCCGAGCACCAGGCTGGCCTGGCTGATCACCCGCTCACCGGTCAGCGCGTTGTTATACCGCAGTGGCAAATACCAACCCTTTTGCGTCGGGTAGGTCACCTCGTTCTGGCTGGTGGTGATGGACTGCCCCGATTCTCCCGAAACCACCCCGGTCACTGCCTGGGCCTGCAGGCTGGAGGGAGTGATCTGTCCGGAGCCACCCTCCGCGTCCCACACCGCGTAGAACGCTTGCAGCTCCTTGTTGGTCCTGTCCGTCGTCTCGTTGAATTTACCGGTGCCGAAAAACACCATCTTGCCACCCCGGGCGTTGTCTGCCAGCAATGGCTGTGCGGTGATGGGCTGGGTAGCGCCGCCGGCGGTGGTGAACAATGGCTGGCCGGAGAATGCGAGGCCCCAGGCGTTCGGGGTGGCGCCACTGAGGTCAAACTTCCAGAGCCGCCCCTTGAGGTCGCCGCCATAGGCGGCCTGCACCACATTCTGCGAGTTCACCCTGAGCTTCACCGAAGACAAACCGTTAGTGGTTTCGCTGCTGTCGACCACGACTTTCTTGATCAGGCTGCCGTCGCGAATGTCCACCACGTACAACGCCGCCACCCCGGAGTAACTGCCATAGCCGTTGGCAATGAACGCAGCCCAGCGCCCATCCGCCAAGCGTGCCACCTCCGGACGGGCGTAGGCATAACCCAGGTCATTAAAAGCGTTCGCTGCACTGGCAGAGGCCGGCGCGCTGATTTCCCACAGGGCCTTCACAGCATTGCCCGCCGATGCGTCGAACAACTGCAGTGCATAGAAGGTTTGCCCGCCCGCCCCTGTTCCGCCCAGGGCGAGGGTCTTCCAGGCACTGTTCAACTGGGCATCGAACACGCCCACCTGCCCATCCACCAGGAACTTGTGGCCGACGCCGTTGATGTAGGCGGGATCGGCGATGTAATGCAAGGACGGCAGCACACTGGCAGGCATGTAGGCGTAGCGCCGGGCACCGTTGGCGGTATTGATGATGCTGACGAAACCGTCGTTGGCGTTGACCACGAGGCTGGCATGCATATTGGCTGCCTTGGTCGCCAGGTACGTGCTGTAGGAGGTATCCCCCGACAAATCCGCTGCGGTTTGATCCGAAGGCGCCGCCAGCACCAGCGGCGAGTTGACGATGTCGCCCAGCAATACAGGGCGCACTTTCAGGCCGGCCTTGTTGCTGCCCTTGCTCCACTCCAGCAAATCGCTGCCCGTAAGGCCGCTGGGCAAGCCCAGGCTGAGAACGCTTTGCTGGTCCGCAGACACGTTGGCGAAGGCCAATGTCACGGCGCTGTGGGTCTGGCTGTTCCATGATTGATAGGCCGGTGCCGTAGCGCCCGGCACGATCGCCGTATCGGTGGACCACAGCACCGAGGCGGTATCGACCGCGCCACTGGCGGTGAAGCCGTAGGCCTTGATCGTGCCACGCCAGTCCCTGGGGTCGTAGCTGGTCTGGAAATAACGCGTGGCGCTGGCGACACCACTGCCGCCGGAGCCGGCCTTGGTGCACAACAAGGGCGAATCCGCAGGCGTGAAGGCATAGGCCGGAGCGGCCAGGAACAAGGCGCAAACAGCCCTGCTCAACAACCGCCAGCGCTGCGTGCGGCGTTCAATATTTCGCATAAATGCTCTCCACCACACTGCGCGAGCTGCCCGCAATGCCCACGGCGGTGATCCGGTACAAAGTCGCCGAGGTGTTGCTCGGCACGTTCACCGCTGCCACGCTGGTGCCAATGTTCTGCACGCCATAGAACCCGTTGCCGGATGCGATCCAGGTCACCCCTGAGTTGGAATTGAACCCGGCCGCCTTGAGGGTCGCCGATTCGGCAGGCGGGGCGCACCGGGCAGTGCCGCTGCACACGGGCAACGAATAACTATCGAGCTGCACCGCGCTTTCACCTACGCGCAACACCGCTTCGGCAAGCTGGAACGACTGATTGCGCAAACCCAGGCTACCGGCCATTTTTTCCTGCAGGGTGGCGTTTTGCATCGATGAAATGCCGATCAGCGTCAGCAGCAACAGGAACACCAGGCTGACCAGCAGCGCCATGCCGCGCTGGGCGCAAGGTGCAACGCTCATAGACCCACTTTTCATGGCAAGCGGTTGCGCAAAGCGGCAACCACATTGAAGGTCTGGTCGCTCACCCGATTGTTCGGGTCAGTGAGGCTCAGGCTCAGGCGTACGCTGCGGATGCGTGTCGGGTCCGACGGGTTGCTGCTGTAACTGGACACCGCCGAATCGGCAGCCGAGCTGGCGAGGCCGAAGCTGACGTCGAAAGCACTGACGTTATCCACCAGCACTTGCTCGAGCGGCTGATCCCTGCCGACACCCATCTTCAGCTCACCGTTCTTCAAGCTGTAGATCAATCGGCGGATGGGAAATGCCAGTTGCCCCGCAGCAGGTGCATGCCAGTCGGAATACGCCGTCGCGCTGCTGCGACAATCGGACACCACTGTCCAGGCCGGCGTCCCGCCATTACTGCCGATGTCCGCCGTAACCAGGGTCAACTTGCGACCGGCGTTGTCCCAGCTGATCGGCGTTAGATGGCTGGCATTGAAGTCACCCGCTTTGCTGGCATCGGTGATAGGCCCCAGGCAGCCGAACATGCCGACCATGCGGATTTCCTGGATCATTTTGCTCAGCACGAAACGCGCGTCCTCCTGCATGGCTGCCGCGGCGTTCTGGCTGATGTAAGTATTTTTTGCGGCAATGAACACCTGCACCACCCCCAGCACCACGACCAGGCTCAAGGCCAGGGCGATCAGCAACTCGACCAGGCCGAAGCCGCGGTTGAAGCGGCTCATGGCCTCGCCACCGGGTCGACGGTCGCGCGGCTGGTGAGGACGAAACTGCGCCGTGAGTCTGCAGCGTTGGCGGCCCGCGAGTCGTCCCAGGTGATGGTGATGGTGTACACCCGCTGGTTCAGGGAGATGCTGCCGGTCGCTGTTTCGCCACCAAAACCGGCAATGTTACGGGTGAAATCGTAGAGGTCCTGGTCCCGGGCGACTTTCGGATTGCCCGAGGTAGGCGGTGTCACGGTGTAGTCGGCGGCAGCATTGGCGCGTATGCGATCCATCATGTCGTAGGCGATAAAACTGGCCTGGCTGGTCATGCGCGCACTGTCGGTGTACTTCAAGGCATTCAATTGAACCGCCGCCGCGCCCAATAGCGCCACGCCCAGGAGCAGCAACGCCACCAGTACTTCGATCAGCGTCATGCCCTCCTGGGCACGCTTGCTCCATGGTCTCATCCGCAACTTCCACCCAATAGAATTCGTCCGTTCAAACACACATTCAGCGTCCTGCTTTGTGTTCCGAGCACATAGCTGATCACCACTGCCGTGGAGGGTGACGACAGCCCGCCCAGGTTATTGAAATCGATGGCCGTCACTCCGGAGGGTAGCGTCAGAGTCGCCCCGCTGCTCATCGGTGGAACAACCCGCAACACATTGGCCGGGGTGTCCGTACCGTCATACACCGACAACTCCCCGGTCCACACACTCGCGCCCGCCGTGGGTCGCAGCCGCGTGGTCAGGCCTCGGTCGATGGCTTCCATTCGGGCATAGTTCAGGGCACGTCGCAGATCACCCATCTCGGTGTCGGCCCTGGTGCCTTGTGTCGATCGGATGAACGCCGGGGCCGCCAGGGTGATCAGGACCAGGAAGATCGCCAACCCCACCAGCAACTCAATCAGCGTGAAACCTTTTGAACGATGATCCACCGTTGCCCTTCGTTGCCGTCGGCTATACCTGCTTCTACTGGCGCAGGGATCGCGCGAGGCAGCATATTCCAGGGAGGGAGATTTCATGCGTGAGCAAGGTTTCAGTCTGATCGAATTGCTTATGGGACTCGCGATTGTCGGGATTGTTCTGCTCCTGGTCAGTCCGGCCTATGCAGGACTTAAAGAATCGAACCATCGCGAGGAGTCAGCCAAGTCACTCGTCAGCGGTTTGCGCAGTGCAAGGAGTGAAGCGATAGCCCGCGGCCAGGTCGTGATCATTCACGCCATCGAGGACGACTGGAGCCAGGGCTGGCGGATCATTCTGGATGTCAGCGGCAAGGGCCATGAGGACCCTGACAATCCGCTGCTGATCGAGCGCCGTAGCAGCATGGGCGTGGCGATCATCGGCAATCTGTATGTCGGGACGGCCGTACGCTTCGGCCCACTGGGTGGGCCGGTGGCCGGTGGTTTTCAAGCAGGGACATTGCATGTGTGCGCGGCACGCGAAGCGCAGAGCCAGCACCAGGTGGTACTGGCTTCGAACGGTCGCATCAGCCTGCGCAGCAAACGGACCGCGCAGGCCTTATGCCCGGGGTGAAGGCTCAGAGCAGCGAACGGACCCGCAGTTCCTTGGGCATGGAGAACGTGATGTTCTCTTCACGACCGGCCAACTCATCGGCACCGGTAGCGCCCCAGGCCTGCAATTGCTGGATCACGCCACGCACCAGGACTTCCGGAGCGGAAGCGCCGGCGGTGATGCCGATGCGCTCGACGCCGTCGAACCAGCTTTTTTCCAGGTCTTCGGCACCATCGATCAGGTAGGCCGGGGTCGACATGCGTTCTGCCAGTTCGCGCAGGCGATTGGAGTTGGAGCTGTTCGGACTGCCCACCACCAGCACCACATCGCATTCGTCGGCCAGTTGCTTGACCGCGTCCTGGCGGTTTTGCGTGGCGTAGCAGATGTCGTCCTTGCGCGGGCCACCGATGGCCGGGAAACGCGTACGCAAGGCGTCAATGACGCGACTGGTATCGTCCATGGACAAAGTGGTCTGAGTGACGAACGCCAGTTTTTCCGGGTTGTGCACCTGCAGTTCGGCGACATCCTTTTCGTCTTCGACCAGATAGATCGCACCACCGTTGCTGCCATCGTACTGGCCCATGGTGCCTTCGACTTCCGGGTGACCGGCGTGGCCAATGAGGATGCATTCGCGGCCGTCGCGGCTGTAACGGGCGACTTCGATGTGCACCTTGGTCACCAGCGGACAGGTGGCGTCGAACACTTTCAGGCCACGGCCGGCGGCTTCGGTACGTACGGCCTGGGACACACCGTGGGCACTGAAGATCACGATCACGTCGTCCGGCACCTGATCCAGTTCTTCGACGAAGATCGCCCCGCGGTTACGCAGGTCTTCGACGACGAATTTGTTGTGGACCACTTCGTGGCGGACATAGATCGGCGGCCCGAACACTTCCAGGGCGCGGTTGACGATTTCGATCGCCCGGTCCACACCGGCGCAGAAGCCACGGGGATTGGCGAGTTTGATTTGCATGCTGTGCCTCGTGTCTTGCGCGCGAAATTTCAGATCGTTACAACTCACTGTAGGAGCTGGCTTGCCAGCGATGAGGCACTTGGACTCACAGCAAGGCTTGAAGGCCTCTTCGCCGGCAAGCCGGCTCCTACAGAGAGGCGTTTACAGCGCTTTGACTTCGATGATCTCTACGTCAAAGGTCAGCGTCTTGCCAGCCAGCGGATGGTTGAAGTCGATGGTCACTTGCGCATCATCGAACTCTTTGACCACACCCGGCAATTCAGTATTGGCCGCATCGTTGAAGATCACCAGCAAACCGGGCGACAGCTCCATGTCCTGGAACTGCGAACGCGGGATGATCTGCACGTTTTGCGGGTTTGGCTGGCCGAAAGCGTTTTCCGGCTCGATGCTCAGAGTACGCTTGTCGCCGGCCTTGAAACCGAACAGCGCCGCTTCGAAACCTGGCAACAGGTTGCCATCACCGACCTTGAAGGTCGCCGGGGCCTTGTCGAAGGTGCTGTCCACCGTGTCGCCGTTCTCCAGGCGCAATGCGAAATGCAAGGTGACTTCCGTGTTCTGGCCGATGCGTTGCTCAGCCAATACCTGTTCAGTCATGAACGGCTTCTCCGGTTTTTTTACTTTTGAACATATCCAGTGCCAGCATGACAGCGCCTACAGTGATTGCGCTGTCGGCAAAATTGAACGCCGGGAAGTGGTGGCGGTTCTGCCAGTGCACCAGGATGAAATCGATCACATGGCCCAGGGCAATGCGGTCATACAGGTTGCCCAGCGCGCCGCCGAGCACCAGTGCCAGCGCAACCGCCAGCCAGGTCTCGTTACGCCCCAGACGCTTGAGCCAGACCACCAGCACCGCGCTGACCACAATTGCAATCAGGGCAAACAACCAGCGCTGCCAGCCGGAGCTGTCAGCCAGGAAGCTGAATGCAGCGCCGGTGTTGTAGGCCAGGGTCCAGCTGAAGTAGTCGGGGATCACCACGATCTGCTGGTACATCTCGAGCTTGCCTTCGAAGTAGAACTTGCTGGCCTGGTCGATGACCAGAACCAGCAGGCTCAACCAGAGCCAGCCCAGCCGCCCGAAGCGGCCAACGGCATTAGGCATAGTGACGAACCTCGCCAGCGCCGCTGATGTTGTCGACGCAACGACCGCAGATTTCCGGATGCTCAGGGTTCACACCGACATCTTCACGGCAGTGCCAGCAACGGGCGCACTTGGCGTAGGCCGACTTGACGATCTTCAGCTTCAGGCCGCTGACTTCGGTAACTACCGCGTCGGCAGGAGCCTGTACAAACGGCGCAACGCTGGCGGTCGAAGTGATCAGCACGAAGCGCAGTTCGTTGCTCAGCTTGGCCAGGTCGGCGCTCAGGGCGTCTTCGGCGAACAGCGTCACTTCGGCTTGCAGGTTGCCACCGACGGCCTTGGCCGCGCGCTGGATTTCCATCTCCTTGTTGACCGCAACTTTCACTTCCATGATGCGATCCCAGTAGGCGCGACCCAGCTCGAAACCTTCCGGCAATTCGGTCAGGCCTTCGTACCAGGTGTTGAGCATGACGGATTCGTTACGCTCGCCCGGCAGGTACTGCCACAATTCGTCAGCGGTGAAGGCCAGGATCGGCGCGATCCAGCGCACCAGCGCCTCGGAGATGTGGAACAGCGCGGTCTGGCACGAACGGCGAGCCTTGCTGTCGGCGCCAGTGGTGTACTGGCGGTCCTTGATGATGTCGAGGTAGAAACCACCCAGCTCCTGCACGCAGAAGTTGTGGATCTTCGAGTAGACGTTCCAGAAGCGGTATTCACCGTAGTGCTCTTGCAGCTCGCGTTGCAGCAGCAGGGTGCGGTCTACGGCCCAACGGTCCAGTGCCAGCATTTCTTCGGCTGGCAGCAGGTCGGTGGCCGGGTTGAAGCCGGTCAGGTTCGAGAGCAGGAAGCGCGCGGTGTTACGGATACGCCGGTAGGCGTCCGCACTGCGTTGCAGGATCTGCTCGGA
>Ga0065714_10065036_pt1 | contig 13654 bp, 14 predicted proteins | sample MisRhiReplicate2_FD_59101 | JGI IMG/M metagenome (GOLD analysis project Ga0065714, IMG submission 59101) | Miscanthus rhizosphere microbial communities from Kellogg Biological Station, MSU, sample Rhizosphere Soil Replicate 2: eDNA_1 v2... | ecosystem: Host-associated > Plants > Roots >...
GTTTTGAAGGCTGGCGCGGTTTACCAAAAATGAACCAAGCCAGTCCCCGAGAAGCCGGCCACAAGCCGGCTTTTTAATGTCTTTTTGAAAGCCACTCTCATCTCCTGAAAACCGCGAGAGCCTTGCTAGATCAAGGGTTTCAGCCTACTTTTGTTCCTGCGACTTCCGTTTTCATCCATCGTCTTCCACAGCCAAGTGGGGGATCAAGTGGGGGACCAGAGGGCCGAAAAGATGGGCAAGCTGACCGCAAAGTATGTCGAAAATGTGACCGAGCCAGGCACCTACGAAGACGGTGAAGGGCTACGCCTTATCGTCAAAGCTACGGGGCGAAAAAACTGGGTGCTGCGGTTTCAGCTACACGGCAAACGACGAGAAATGGGATTGGGTGGCTACCCCCAGCTCGATCTAAAAAAGGCCCGCGCGGCCGCCTATGAAAACAAAGTCCAGATTTTGAAAGGCACTGATCCACTCGCAAAACGACAGGCTGAACAAGCCGCTCAACGGGAAGCTGAACGCCGTGAACTGGCGCAGCTGATTACCTTTGAGAAATTGGCCACCGACTATCGAGATGCCCATGGTTCGAGCTGGTCCGAGAAATGGCGCAAGGGCTGGCTGAGGAAACTAGAACTCTATGCTTTCCCTACGATAGGGAAGTTGTCAGCCGACAAGGTCGAGACCAAACACCTGATCAAGGCACTGCAACCACTTTGGGTGACCAAAACGCGGACGGCTGACGAAGTACGTGGGCAAATCGAACAAATCCTGGATGCCGCCAGAGCCCGAGGTCTCAGGACTGGAGAGAATCCGGCACGCTGGCGCGGCCATCTGGAAAACCTGCTGAGCCGGCATGAGAAGAAGAAAGCTCGTAAACGCCAGCATCATCCTGCGCTGAAATGGCAGGATCTGCCGAAGCTCATGGAAGCCTTACGCAAGGATCCCTGCCACGCTTCTGTCGCGGCTCAGTTACTGATTCTAACCGGCGCTCGCTCGCATATGGTCCGATTCGCACGCTGGGATGAGTTTGACTTGGAATCGGGTCGATGGTCTCTGCCTGATGAGCGCATGAAAACCCGGCAAGCGTTCGCGATCCCCCTGGCCCCAGAGGTGGTTTCACTTCTGAAGGGCCTTCCGAAAGTCAACCCCAAAAGTCCCTACGTTTTCCCCGGCCACGGCCGAAGCGGCGTGATGCACGCTAATGGCATTCGCAATTTGCTTCATGCATTGGGTTATGAGCACATCACTCGTCATGGATTTCGCTCAACCTTCCGGGATTGGGCAGGTGAAAAGACTCCTTTCCCAAGAGATATCTGCGAGCTCGCGCTGGCCCATGACGAACGCGGGGAAACGGAAAGTGCATACTCTCGATCAGACTTTTTTGATAAGCGACGGGAGCTCATGCACGCATGGGCCATCTATGCCACATCCACACCTGAACACGCGGATGAGGCCCAACGCGAAACATCAGGAGAATGATGAGACGGCGACCGCTGAATGCCTCGGACCTTGGAGCGGATGCATCAACGCTACAATCCCGCAAGCGCGGCGCAACCAACATCGATGTAGGACCACGAGACCTCTGGTTACCGATTTTAAAGCCGGGTCCCTTTAAGCAGGGAGGCATAGCCTCCCTGCTTAAAGGGACCTCACTTAAAAAATCTAAACCCCATGCATCTGTCTGTGAAAAACCACTGATTTCCACCGGTGGATAATTGCATCCACAGCCGCAGAACTACCGAAAATTCGGGCCTTGACCCAAGTTATTCACCGACGTAAAAAAGATCGGGCAAAGCGCTGTCGTTGACAGCAACCCAGGTAACCAGAACCTTTAAGGCTACGCCACACCGTGAGTGGTTCACCCCAAGTGCGATTCGCGCCCGGAAGCTCGCATAGTTACTTGCCAGATCGGTGGACGCTTAATAACCCCCTGGCTGCATTGACACCCCCCCCTCTCCCCGTATGATGGCTACTGGCCAATTACAGGGAAGTATCCGGGTATGACCGGTAAGTTTTCAGCCGAAATTGAAGCGTTCATCAGAACGTATGTGAAGGACATTGAGAATGGGGGGGCCGCTGTGTTTGCCGGCGCGGGCCTTTCTAAAAGCTGCGGTTTCGTCAACTGGAGCGAGCTGCTCAGTGAAATCGCCGAAGAACTGGGTCTTAAGGTTGAGCTGGAGCACGACCTGATTTCGGTTGCGCAATACCATGTCAACCAGAAAAACAGCTCGAACGGCCTGGCCCGAAAAATCCTTGAAGAATTCTCGGAGCAGGCAGAACCCTCCGAAGCTCACGACATTATCTCCCGACTTCCGATCAGAACGTATTGGACGACCAACTACGACACTCTGATAGAAGATAGCCTCAAGCAGAACTACCGCGTCGCGGATATCAAACGCAAAACAGACGACCTAGTTACCACTCGCCCCAAGCGTGACGCCGTCGTTTACAAAATGCACGGTGACGTGTCGTCGCCAGGTGCTGCCATTCTCTATAAGTCTCAATACGAGAAATACCACAAGAGCCACGAAGCCTTTGTAACAACCCTGAGTGGGGATCTGATTTCTAAGACATTCCTGTTCATAGGCTTCAGTTTCACGGACCCCAACCTGGATTACGTGCTCAGTAGACTGCACGTGCCGGACGATTATCGGCGAACCCACTACTGCTTCCTTCGCAAGGAGCCTGCTGAGCTACAAGGGAAGGAAGACGAAGAGTCCGCGAAGTATCGGCGGCGCCGACAGGAGCACCATGTTCGCGACCTGCTGCGGTTTGGCATTCAGGCACTTCTGATCGACGATTACAATGAAATACCGGTGATTTTGAAGGAGATCGAGAGCCGCTTCCTCAAGAAGACCATCTTCATTTCCGGTAGCGCCGAAGAGTACGGTGCCTGGGACAAGCAGGATGCCCTGAATTTCGTGCACTCCCTTTCTGCATCCTTGGTGAAAGGGGGTTACAGAGTCGTCAATGGATTTGGCTGGGGAATCGGGAGCGCGGTCATCAACGGTGCTCTCGATGCCATTTATTCCAAACCGGAAAAGTACTCAGAGGATCAACTCATCATGCGGCCGTTCCCGCAGGTGGCCTCGAATGGCAAAGACCTGCCCGATCTGTGGCATGAATACAGGCACCGCATGATTGGGCTTTCCGGCATAGCCCTCTTCATTTTCGGCAACAAGGTTAAGGACGGCAGCGTCGTTAACGCCGACGGCGTACATAAGGAATTCGAAATTGCTCAGGAGAAAGGCGTCGTAGCACTGCCCATTGGAACTACCGGTTACATGGCGAAGGCTCTGGCAGACGAGATGCTTGCGGATCCAGCTAACCACTTCTCCGATTATCCCTGGCTTGAAGCGGAGGTGGCGCAACTCGCGGACCCCGCAGCTAATCGGGCCAAAATCGAACGGCATATTCTGTCCATCATTAAGAAACTTGGGGGTTAGGGATGAAACGCAAGGTTTTCTATAGCTTTCACTTCGACAACGATGTGATGCGAGTGCAGCAGATCCGCCGAATGGGTGCGCTGGAAGGCGATGAGCCCGTCAGCCCTAACACGTGGGAACAGATCAAACGCACTGAGCAAGGCGTGAAAAACTGGATCGACCAGAACCTGAACGGAAAATCTTGCTTAGTGGTGCTGATCGGCAGCCAGACCGCCAACCGTCCATGGGTCCAGTACGAAATCAAGCGAGCCTGGGAGCTGGGCAAGGCAGTGGTGGGCGTTCATATCCACCGCCTGAATTGCCCCCGCAATGGCTTCGGGACAATGGGGACCAACCCTTTTAATCAGTTCAGCTTCAAGAACAAAAGCGGCCAGATCGTTAAGCCCCTTGTGTATGAGCCCAACTATAGCGATGCCTATGGCGATATTAGGGACAACTTGGCGACCTGGATCGAAAACGCCATCAATCAGTAACCCATACCAGAAGTACTTAATATGGCTTTTTTTACCAAAAGCGAGGCGCGTGCCGCTGCGGCCGGCGCTCGTGGATATCGCACTGCAAAAGCTGTTCTGACCGCAACAATGGAAAACTACAAATCATACGAGGAGTTCGACGTCTTCCTGTCACACTCCACCGACGATTCGGACCTTGTTCTGGGGGTGATGATCCTCCTGCAAAAGCAGGGAATGCGCGTCTATGTGGACTGGGTTGTCGACCGGCAACTGGACCGCAGCTCGGTGGACAAGGAGACAGCTGCCATCCTCCGAGACCGCATGAAGCACTCAAGCTCCATGATGTATATCGCCACTGAAAACTCTTCCAACTCGAAATGGATGCCCTGGGAGCTAGGGTTCTTCGACGGCCACAAGCCTGGCCGGGTCGCCATCCTTCCGCTGTTGGACTCTGAAAACCAGAGCTTCCAGGGACAAGAATATCTGGGTCTTTATCCGGTGGTCACCAAGTACTTAAAGAACCAAGTCACGAACCACTACGTCGAAGACCGCGGCAATAAGTGGAGTCATCTCGGTAGCTTTGCCCGTGGCGTACCCACGTGGAACAGCTATTGATAACCCTCTCCCCCCTTGTCTCGACATGCTTGGTCCCCCACGCTGTAGCATGACACTCACGCTTCTTCGGACCATTATCAGCCTCGCTCTAGGTTTTCCGACCGAGCCCCTGCGCATGGGATGACTTCACATTCCCACGCGCAGGGGTTCACATTAAAAAGACGACAAACGGCTAAATGTCCACCCAGTATCACTAACGACCAACGCCTTCCAGCACCGCTGATTGGCGCAATGGACTGCGCGCAACTCGGTTGACCCAGCCATACGCGGGCGATAGAAAGAAGCCTCAAAGCGCTGCCGTTAGCGGCTCCCAGGTAGCCAGAACCTTTAAGGCTACGCCACACCGTGGTGGTTCTCCCAAAGTGCGATTAGCGTCCGGTAGCTCGCACGGTCACAGCGATGTGATGGATGCCTACTTTTACCAGTGCGCCCACTGCGGCAACTTATCCCCTTTCATAACTGCCCTGCAGCAACCTATCCGCTTGGCCATTTCCTTGCGCCAACCTGCGCCCGTCTCTTTCTTCCGGAAAGAGACGGGCGCTCGTACCACTGCTGCAGCCCAACTCGTACAAGGCTTTGCGGCATTTCCCCTCGTGACAATTGGCGTGACAAACACCGAAGTCACCAGCAACAGCGATGCCGATGATGGTGCCGCAGCCCACGGAATGGACTGCACCTGACTGACAGTCAGGCATGCCCCGGTCATCGCTTCACTGCCTTCACCTAACTCGGATCTCGCGGCGCTGGTCTCGTCAGCCAGCGCAGCCTCCACCCGCCCACGTCTTCGGAAGTGTTCAGGAGGTCAGATCATGAGATGCCCAAGCTCCCGGTCGTAAGGAGTCGTAAGTCCCGCGTTAGTGGACAACCCTCACAGGTCGCAGGGGCCTTGATCCCTGATAACACTCAACATTTTTGGCGGGACGACGTGAGGAATAGGCATCAGTACGTGACCACAGCTACTGCTGGAGCCTACATGAGCATGAAAACGGATCCTATCGAGCACACAGGGTCGGCTTGATCCCGTAGAGACGGGGAATTGAACAATAGCGACATAGCTACCTGATGCTACGTCGGACCTACTCACTGATCTGAAAACGGTCTATGCTGGCAAAATGACCGCACTGCATCAGGGAGTAGAGGCATGGCCAAACAAAAAAACGTATTCATCAGTCACGTACACAAAGACGATCATGGATTGCAGAAACTGAAGGATCTTTTGGCTCCAAAAGGTCTAGACATCCGGGACTCATCTATTCATACCGGAAAATTCAACAATGCGACCGATCCGCATTACATCAAAACCCAAATACTTGCCCCTGCAATAAATTGGGCAGGTGTATTTATTTGTTATGTTTCCCCACAAACAAAAGATAGTGACTGGGTAAACTGGGAAATTGAATATGCTGCCAAACAAGGAAAAAGAGTTATTGGCGTGTGGGAACACGGAGAAAAAGAGTGCGATCTTCCCTCAGCTCTCAAAGAATACGCCGATGCGTTAGTAGGTTGGAACGGCGATTCAATAATAGATGCCATTAACGGAAAGGATACGTGGGAAAAACCAGACGGTGGTGACTGCGAGCCAGTTGAACTTAATAGACACCCCTGCTGATGGCACGTATCCACTCATATGTTGTACGTTATGATAGCGGATTTGCGCCCAATCCCTACTATGGATTTTGTACTTTAGCTACCTGCAAGCCAACCATTCGTAAAAGTGCACACATTGGTGACTGGGTTATTGGTAGTGGGAGTAACGACAGAAAAGTCAGAAGAGGTGGACATCTGGTTTACGCCATGAAAATCACTGAAGCGCTTTCTTTCGATGAATACGCGTCAGACCTCCGCTTTGAAAATAAAAAACCATTCCGTAATGGGAGCAGAAAGCAGAGTTGCGGCGATAACATTTACTTTCGAGGCAACCCTGAATCGGACTGGAATCAACGAGACTCTTTTCACTCAAAAGAAGATGGTGCACTTAAACCTGAACATGTTAAACGGGACACTGGTACAAATCGCGTACTAATTAGCAGCGACTTCATCTATTTTGGCGGAGAAGGACCGGAGTTTCCCGAACACCTTGTGGATCGACGAGGACGCCGTTTGTGCAAAAGTGGGATTGGATCGACTACTTTCAATGACCCACAACTTTTCGAAAGCTTGGAAACATGGGTGCGCAGCCTTGATTTAACAGGGTATCAAGGGGCGCCTTTTGAATGGATCTCACTTAGGAAGTGACGCCTCATGCAAAAAGAAGGTTCTCTCTTACTTTCCGAATATGCCACGGAAATTGCCCTTACTGACGTGCTCGATCTAAAAGATGTCAACCCAATACTACAAGGTCTATATGGTGAAGTCGGTGGAATCATGTCCACTGCAAAAAAACACATTCGAGAGCAGTCCGCCTACCCCGGCTTTAAAAAAGCAGCAGAAGAAGAATTTGGAGATACACTTTGGTATTTAGCAGCGCTTTGTAAACGCTTGGAACTTCCACTTAGCGATATATTTTCCGACGCAGTCAAGTGTGAAAACTTTCAAACCGTGGGCGTAGCAAGTGATGTTATTGACGGTGCTTTCGCGTATGTAGCAATGCCAATTGCTTCAAGAGATTCTGCAGATGTTTCACTGGTACGCCTCGGTCGTTCTGCGGCGTCATTATTGGGAAGTGTGCCCTCGCGAGAAAATATTGTAAATTTCGCAAAAGACTATCTTGATGCCCTTCACGCTGCCAAGCTAGTATTTTCAGAGGTTGCTAGGGCAAACCTACGCAAAGCTCGCGGAGCATTTCTAGATCCAAACCCTGCAGACTTAATCGACTTCGATTCAAATTTTTCGTTTGACGAGCAACTTCCGCGCACCTTTAAAATCCGTATTAATCAACGTGAAAGCAGCAGAAGCTATCTCCAATGGAATGGAGTTTTCATCGGAGATCCTTTGACAGACAATATATCCGACCACGATGGATACCGCTTTCATGATGTATTTCATCTTGCATACGCAGCCATTCTCCATTGGTCGCCAGTAGTCCGCTCATTGATAAAACACAAGCGAAAAAGCAACCCTGAGTACGACGAGGAGCAAGATAGCGGACGAGCAATCGTTGTTGAAGAAGGTTTGACTGCCTGGATCTTTTCAAGAGCCAAAGAACTAAACTTTTTTGAAAACCAAGATAAAATCTCACTTGGAATGTTGAAAATCATTGGGGAATTTGTAAGCGGTTACGAAGTAGAACGTTGCCCTTTAAAACTTTGGGAAAAGGCGATATTAGAAGGGTACAGCGTCTTCCGCCAAGTGAAAGCGGCTCAAGGAGGCTGGATCATTGGTGATCGCTCACTGCGTACCATACGATATGAACCACTAGAGTAGAACATATGAAGCTACACCCTTTTGTTGAAACAATCGTTAAATTGCACCTTGAAAATTGCTTCAACCCGTATTCAGATCGCTGCGAAATACATGACAGTATAGAAGCACCCAGCCTTCGTGCCCAAACGCTATCCAACATAATATACAGCGCAACAAGCCGCCCTATCGATGCCATATGGATCGGACGGGATCTTGGTTATCGCGGCGGCCGCCGTACAGGTCTAGCATTGACTGATGACGCGCACATTGAAAACCATGCCAAACGGTTCAATCTATTCGCCGAAAGACCTACCATTGGGAATGCTGTCACGGAACGGACAGCTGCAGTTATTTGGAACATGTTAGACCAAGTAGATGCACAAATATTCCTCTGGAATGTTTTTCCTCTTCATCCGCACGCAGCGGGCGAACAGTTTACAAATCGACAGCACAATACTCTAGAAAGAAAAATCGGTGAGGAGTTACTAAAAGAGCTAATTCGCCTGCTGAATCCGTCACGCATTGTAGCTATAGGAAACGATGCTGCCGCTTCTGCAAGCCGAATTACAAATTCCATACCGGTATTGTGCGTAAGACATCCAAGCTATGGCGGGCAGAACATATTTATTGCACAAGTTTCCGAGATCTATGGATGCTCTCCACGCCAGAAAACACTTTTATAGATCCTGGCACATATAAAAAATCCAGAAAATCTATACCACAGGAAATTATCAAGCTGCAGAGCCATCTTCCCCCAGCACGTCGAGCCCTAGGTACGAGCAGCCACCTGTCGAGCGAAAATCAGTGAAAAACCTACCGCACAAAAGGAAAACTCTTACAATCCATCTCTAGATTTCTGACGTGGCTGTTCGGTCACGTTCCTGGTGGCGAGCGAGAGGCGAGTCTGTGAGCAAAACAGATGGCACACCCGAACAACTGGTCGACGTGGAAAATCTTGCCTCGTCGCTTCACCGCTTTGCAGATGATCGCGATTGGAAGCAGTTTCACTCACCCAAGAACCTCCTCTTGGCTCTCACAGGCGAGGTAGGTGAACTCTGCGAAATTTTCCAATGGATGAGCGAGGCCGATTCAACGGGTGCAGCAAAGCGTCCCGAAACCGCCCAAGCTGTGAAGGACGAACTGGCTGATGTGCTTATGTACTTGGTCCGCTTGGCCAGTGTGCTGGGCGTCGACCTCAACGAAGCTGTGACAAGCAAGCTCGCCCTGAACGGGCAGAAATACCCTGTCGACAAAGCTAAAAGCACCAGCAAAAAGTACGACCAACTCTGACCCATTGGGCTCTAAGGACCACTCGTGATCGTTTACGCTGCGACCAAACAGCAATTCCTCAAAGACAGCGATAACGACGATATTGAAGATGTGATCCTCAGGCACTTCAAAGAAGCCACCGGCAAGAAGGTAGGAGCTTCGGAGATTAGATCCTGGCAGGGTTCACTGACTTATATGGCCAAGGTGCTTCGAGACGACGGCCTGCCCAACAGCGCCGGCCTGGCGATTGAGCTGCACATCCCTCAGTCATCGAAACGAATCGACTTTTTGCTGACAGGCCGCGATGAGAATCAGGCTAAAAATGCGGTATTGATCGAACTGAAGCAATGGAGCAAGGCCAGCGCAACCACCAAGGATGCGATTGTCAAAACGGCGCTGGGTGGAGGTCTTGTCGAAACCATTCATCCGTCCTACCAGGTCTGGTCGTACGCCGCGCTGCTGGAGGGCTTCAACGAAGCCGTCTACGACAAAAGCATCGAAGTACGCCCCTGTGCCTACCTCCATAACTATGTCAGTGATGGCGTCATCGACTCTGCTCACTACGAAGCCTATACCAGCAAAGCCCCCTTGTTCCTCAAGGGCCCCGAAGAGCTTGCAAAGCTGCGAAGTTTCCTCAAGAAACACATCATTCATGGCGACAACAAGGAGGTTCTTTACGAACTCGCCAACGGGAAGATTCGCCCGTCCAAAGCACTGGCGGAGGCGCTGAGCGGGCTAATGAAAGGCAAGCCTGAGTTCGTATTGATTGATGATCAAAAATCAATCTTCGAGTCGGCGCTCGCTGCGGCAAGTGAGGCATCTATTGAAGCGCCGAAGGTGCTGATCATCGAAGGCGGTCCGGGTACCGGAAAAACAGTATTAGCGATCAACTTGCTGGTGAGGCTCACCGCCTTGAAGCTGTTGAGCAAGTACGTCTCAAAAAATGCTGCGCCACGCAAGGTGTACGAGAGCAAGTTGGTTGGCACCGTCAAACGTAGTCATTTCTCCAACTTTTTTTCCGGTTCGGGAGCCTTCATCGATACCGAGCCCAATACGTATGACGCACTCATCGTTGACGAAGCCCACAGGCTCAATGAGAAAAGCGGGCTTTACGGAAACCTGGGTGAAAACCAGATCAGTGAGCTGATCGAATCAGCAAAATGCTCGATTTTCTTCATCGACGAAGACCAGCGCGTGACCTTGAACGACATTGGTAACAAGCAGGCTATCCGCGCCTTTGCCAAAGCCAAAGGCGCAACCGTGGAGGAATACATACTGTCTTCCCAGTTCCGTTGCAGTGGTTCTGATGGCTACCTGGCGTGGTTGGATGACGTATTGGGGATTCACGCGACAGCCAACCCGCTGCTCGATACCAGCGAGTATGAGTTCAAGGTGTTCGACTCCCCTCAGGCGATGCATGCGGCTATCGAGCAGAAAAACCACGGAAACAAGGCTCGCGTTGTCGCGGGTTACTGCTGGTCTTGGCTCAGCAAGAAAGACTCCAAGGCCGCTGACATCGTTATCGGCGATGACTACGCACGCCAATGGAATCTGGATCAGGATGGCAGCTTGTGGATCATCGCTGAAAATTCCATTGAGCAGGTCGGTTGCATCCACACCTGCCAAGGGCTGGAAGTTGATTATATTGGAGTGATCATCGGACCGGATCTAGTCGTGCGTGATGGGCAGGTGGTGACGTCGCCGCATGAGCGAGACAAGCACGACAAATCGATTCGTGGCTGGAAGAAATTGATGAAGGCGCAACCTGCTCTGGCGCATCAGGAGACAGACCGGATCATCAAAAACACCTATCGAACACTGATGAGCCGTGGGATGAAAGGCTGCTTCCTGTACTGTACCGATCCGGAGACCGCGCAATACTTTGCAAGCCGGCTTGCCGAATACAACAACGACTGATGGATCCGCGGGGTGACCTCTAGAGGCCCTACCCCCTACCTACCTTCCTCTAGGCAGCGCCCCAAGCCTCACGTTACTACCGGAAGCCCCCTTATGACTAACTCAAGCCCCATATCCCTGACCGACACGCCTGGGGGATATACCGACTGGCTGGCTGAATTGAAAGCCCGCATTCATTACGCCCAGCAGCGTGCAGTACAGGTAGTAAACCGAGAATTGGTCCTGCTCTATTGGCAGATCGGCAGCGATATACTCGTACGACAGAGGCGCGAAGGCTGGGGTGCGAAGGTGATCGATCGACTGGCTCACGACCTACGCACGGCCTTCCCGGACATGAAGGGTTTCTCTCGCGCCAATCTGATGTACATGCGCGCGTTTGCAGAAGCCTGGCCGGACGCTGAAATTGTCCAACAGGCTGTTGGACATTTGCCTTGGGGACATAATCTGGTGTTGCTTGCCAAACTGAAAGATCCCCAGCAACGCCAGGCCTATGCGCAAAGAGCCGTAGAATATGGATGGTCACGCAGCATACTCGGCATGCACATCGAAACTCGCTTGTTGGAACGTGAAGGCAAAGCGCAAACCAACTTTGCTATTCAGCTGCCCGCACCCGGCTCGGACATGGCCCAGCAGACTCTGAAAGACCCGTATGTCTTCGACTTTCTCGATGTTGCCCGTGAGGCAAATGAGCGCGAAATCGAACACGCCTTGGTGCAGCATGTCACCCGTTTTTTGCTGGAACTAGGCGCTGGATTTGCCTTCGTTGGCCGGCAAGTTCCGTTGGAAGTGGGCGGCGATGATTTCTTCATTGATCTGTTGTTCTATCACCTCAAGCTGCGCTGCTATGTAGTAATCGAACTGAAGGCAGACAAGTTCAAGCCCGAGCATCTGGGCCAGTTGGGCTTTTACCTGACGGCTGTGGATGTACAGATGAAAAGTGAACACGACGCTCCTACCATTGGCCTGCTTTTGTGCAAAAGTAAAAACAAGGTGGTGGCGGAGTACGCCCTGCGCGACAGTGCCAAACCCATGGGTGTTGCAGAATATCAATTGGTGGAGTCGCTGCCGGCTGAGTTGAAAACCACCCTGCCCAGCATCGAGCAGATCGAGCACGAACTCGCCGAATCGCTAAAGGGGCTAATCAAAGGCAAGCCTGTTTTGATTGATGCTCAAAAAGCAGTCTTCGAGTCCGCACTCTCTGCGGCAAATGGTGCCTCTGCCGAAGCGCCGAAGGTGCTGATCATCGAGGGCGGTCCTGGAACCGGAAAAACAGACCTGGCAATCAACTTGCTGGTAAGGCTCATAGAGCTGGGTTTTTCGAGTAAATACGTCTCGAAAAATGCGGCACCACGCAGGCTGTACGAGAGCAAATTAGTTGGCACCGTCAACCGTAGCCACCTCTCCAAGTTGTTTTCCGGCTCGGGGGCCTTCATTGATACCGAGCCCAACACGTTTGACACAATCATCGTTGACGACGCCCACAGGCTCAATGAGAAAAGCGGCCTTTATGGGAACTTGGGTGAAAACCAGATCAAGGAGCTGATCGAATCAGCAAAATGCTCGATTTTCTTCATCGACGAAGACCAGCGTGTGACCTTGAACGACATTGGTAGCAAGCAGGCTATCCGCGCCTTTGCCAAAGCCAAAGGTGCATCCATGGAGGAATACATACTGTCTTCCCAGTTCCGTTGCAGTGGTTCTGATGGCTACCTAGCGTGGTTGGATGACGTACTGGGGATTCACGCGACAGCCAACCCACTGCTCGATACCAGCGAGTATGAGTTCAAGGTGTTCGACTCACCTCAGGCAATGCACGCGGCTATTGAGCAGAAGAACCACGGAAACAAGGCTCGCGTTGTCGCAGGTTACTGCTGGCCTTGGCTGAGCAAGAAAGACCCAAAGGCCGCCGACATCGTTATCGGCGATGACTACGCACGCCAATGGAACCTGGATCAGGATGGCAGCTTGTGGATCATCGCTGAAAACTCCATTGAGCAGGTCGGCTGCATCCACACCTGCCAAGGGATGGAAGTGGATTATATTGGAGTCATCATCGGACCAGATTTGATCGTGCGTGATGGGCAGGTGGTGACATCGCCGCATGAGCGAGACAAGCACGACAAATCGATTCGTGGCTGGAAGAAATTGATGAAGGAGCAACCTCTCCTGGCACAGCAGGAGACAGACCGGATCATCAAAAATACGTATCGAACATTGATGACCCGTGGGATGAAAGGCTGCTACCTATACTGTACAGATCAGGAGACCGCGCAATACTTCACTAGCAGGCTTGCCGAGTACAGTAACGACTGACGGCCCAGCAGATCGGGGGTCATTATTCGGAGTTCAGCCTCACGAAAAAACCGTAGGCTGAACCACAAAAAAAGCCGGTCAAATGCCGTGCAAAAACCACCAAAAAGTGGGGGAACAAATGGGGGATCCGACCATCTTTAAAAACCCCTAACTTGTTGTTTTTCAAAAACATAGATTGATTAAAAGCTAACCACAAGCCGGCTTTTTAATGCCTGCGAAAAAGTGAGCCTCAACGATTAGCGAGCTAGATCGACATCCCGCGCTGATCCAGCTCGTCAGCCGTTGGCAAATCAGACTGAAGCAGGT
>Ga0065714_10002734_pt1 | contig 13648 bp, 14 predicted proteins | sample MisRhiReplicate2_FD_59101 | JGI IMG/M metagenome (GOLD analysis project Ga0065714, IMG submission 59101) | Miscanthus rhizosphere microbial communities from Kellogg Biological Station, MSU, sample Rhizosphere Soil Replicate 2: eDNA_1 v2... | ecosystem: Host-associated > Plants > Roots >...
GAGCAAAATCCATGACCCCCATGTTTCGAATCGTGGCCGATGGCGCGGATGTAACGGCGAAGATCAATGATCGGTTGTTGTTGCTGCGCACCTCTGACAAACCCGGGATGGAGTCCGACGAGTTCGAGTTGCGCATTGATGACCGAGACGGCCAGGTGGTGCTGCCTCGGCGTGGCAGCTCGATCGAGATCTACCTAGGCTATGCCGAAACGTCCTTGGCGAGAATGGGGCGTTACGCGGTGGACACGGTCGAGGTGTCGGGGCCACCAGACACGATCGTAATCAAGGGCAAAGCCAGCGACATGCGCGGCAGTGGCAAGACCATTCGCAGCGGTAGCTGGGAAGACGTGCCGCTGTCGACGATCGTGGCCGATATCGCCGCGCGCAATGGCTGGCAGCCGGTGTGCCCGGTATCGACGAAAGTCGCCCGGGTCGATCAGCTCAACGAGTCGGATTTTAATTTCATCACGCGTCTGGCCAAACAGTACGACTGCACGGCCAAGGTGGCCGACGGCAAGCTGTTGGTGATGCCGCGTCAAGCGGGCCAGACCGCCAGCGGCAAGGCGTTCGGCGCGATCACCCTGACGCGTGGCGACCTCAGTCGCTGGCAGTTCAGCCTAGGCGATCGCAACTCGCACAAGGCCGTGGCGACCAAGCACCAAGACAAGAAGACCGGCAAGTTGTCGGTGGTCACCGTGGATAACGAGGACGCCCCGGACGGCCTGCCGGCGGTGCATTCTGATCGGCATATCTACCCGAACAAGACCGCCGCCGAGGCGGCCGCCAAGGCGCGTTTGGCGGCGTTCAACCGCTCGACCGCTGACGTGCGTTTCGAGATGCCCGGCCGGACCGACATCTTTGCCGAGCGCCCGATTAACGCCCAAGGCTTCAAGGTCGGCCTTGATGGCGAGTACTTGGCGGATTCGGTCGAGCAGGTGTTCACCCAATCCGGATGGTCGACCACCGTCGAATGCAATGCCGGCAAGCAAGGCAAATCCAAGGGCAAGAAAAAGAAAGAGGCGAAACCGCCGCTCAAGGTTGTGACCATCGAGAAACAGTAACCGCATCCCATCGCCGCCTGAGTGCGGCTTTTTTATGTCTGGAGTTTTTATGTCCGTCACGGAACCACAGCTACAACGCATCATGCCGAACGCCCGCCGCCAAGCGGTCGTTTTTGTATCCGCCCTCAATGCGGCGATGGTCCACCGGCAGATCAACACACCGAAACGCCAAGCCGCATTCCTGGCGCAGGTCGGCCACGAGTCGGGACAACTGCAGTACGTCCGCGAGCTGGGCGGCGATCAGTACCTGAGCAAGTACGACACCGGCAACCTGGCTGCGAATCTGGGTAACACGCCGGAAGCGGACGGCGATGGCCAGCGCTATCGCGGTCGCGGGCTGATCCAAGTGACCGGCCGCAACAACTACCTGCGCTGCAGCCTGGCGCTGTTCGGCGACGAGCGATTGCTGCGCACCCCTGAGTTGCTCGAGCTGCCGCAATGGGCCGCCGAGTCGGCCGCGTGGTTCTGGTGGGTACGTGAGCTGAACGCCCTGGCGGATCGGGATGAATTCAATGCGATCACCCGCCAAATCAACGGCGGACTCAACGGCCTGAAGGATCGGCTGGAGTTGTGGGCTCGGGCGAGGGCGGTGCTATGCGTCTCATCGACCTAATCTCGGCACCGTATCGGCTGCTGGCCCAAGGTGTGCTGCTGGCCGCTTTGACCGGCGGGTCTGCCGCGTTAGCGTGGCAGGTTCAGGACTGGCGCTACGGTCAGCAGCTTGAGCAACAAGCCCGGCAGCAGGCAGAAGCCCTCAACCAACAGACGCTGGTCGTTGCCGCGCAGCAAAAAGCCGAGCAGGCCAAACGTCTCGCCCTGGAACAGCGGCTTTCCGCCAGCGAACAAACCCATTACCGAGTTCTGAGCGATGCCCAACGTGATCAAGGTCGCCTGCGCGACCGTCTTGCCACTGCTGATCTGCGCCTGTCAGTCCTACTCGACGCCACCCACTCGGCCAGCAGCGGCTCAATGTCTGCCACCACCGCCACCGGCGGCGTGGTTCATGGCCCCACAAGAGCCCAACTTGACCCAGCGCATGCTCAACGAATTATCGGCATCACCGATGTCGGCGACCAAGGACTGATCGCGCTGGCGGCCTGCCAGGCATACGCCAAAGAAATCTCAACACCGAAGTGAAAAAGAGCGGCCGGAGTGGATGCGTCAACATCCAACCCGACCGCCGTCCCTGCAGATTGTCCCTGCAAGTCCAGCCAAGGCTCTTACTCCGTGCACGAAGCGCGGCGAGCCTAGCACCTGTTTATCCATACAGTAAAGGTCTTGCTCTCTATGTCTACACCCATCATCCCTTGGATGGGCGGCAAACGCCGCCTGGCCGACCGTCTCATTCCGCTCTTCCCACCCCACGAATGCTACGTCGAAGTCTTTGCCGGCGGTGCCGCGCTGTACTTCATGCGGCCTCAGGCCGCGCCGGTTGAAGTCCTCAACGACATCAACGGCGACCTGGTGACGCTGTACCGCGTTGTGCAGAACCACCTGGAAGAATTCGTGCGCCAGTTCAAATGGGCGCTCAGCTCGCGCCAGGTGTTCGAGTGGCAGAAGATGACTCGCCCAGAAACCCTCACCGACATCCAGCGCGCGGCCCGATTCTTCTACTTGCAGCACCATGCCTTCGCCGGCAAGGTCACCGGGCAGACGTTCGGCACCGCCACCACCGGCCCGGCTATCAACCTGTTGCGGATCGAAGAGAATCTCTCGGCCGCCTGGCAACGCCTGTCTGGCACCTACGTCGAAAATCTCCCCTGGCTTGAATGCGCGGAACGTTATGACCGTGCTCATACCTTTCATTACATGGACCCGCCCTACTGGCAGACCGCCGGCTATGGCGTGGACTTTCCATTCGAGAATTATGAGCGCATGGCCGACTTTATGCGCCGCTGCAAAGGCAAGGTGATGGTCAGCATCAACGATCATCCCGACATCCGCCGGGTCTTTGAAGGTTTTCATTTTGAAAAGGTGGACATTCGCTACACCAACACTAATCATCGTCAAGGAAATGCAGAGATTAGTGGTGAATTGGTTGTTTTAAATTGGGAGGTTGATGCGCTTTCGTCTCTCTTCTGATTTTATGAGCCGCATGCATAAATATGCAGCATTCGAAGACTTGGAGGTTGATGTGCTGGCTGATCTAGACGAACTTGTTTTAACGTGCTCGGATCCAAGATCTAGGGCATACATAAAAGAGTCAGTTCAATGTTACAAGGCAGGAGCCTATAGGTCTTCGGTTGTTGCTTGTTGGATCGCAGTCGCATTCGACCTTGTCGATAAGGTGAGAGAACTGGCGGCTACTGGTGACAAGTCAGCTCAGGAACAAGTGGCTAGATTCGAAAAAATTCAAAACAGTCATGATGTGTCTGGAGCTCTTTCTTTTGAAAAGGAACTTCCTGAAATGGCGCTTAGGAAGTTTGAGTTCATCTCACATCTTGAGTATCAGGATTTGGTTCGATTGGTTGAGGATAGAAATCGGTGCGCTCACCCTTCGCAAGTTTCTGATTCTCAAGTGTTTGAAGCTTCAGCTGAACTAGCTAGACTGCATATATCTAATTCGGTCAGATCAATACTTTCACAGCCTGCGACGCAAGGAAAGTCGGCGCTAGAGCGCATAATGCAGGACATGGATTCCAGATATTTTCCTGCCAAAGAAGATGATGTCTATGAGTTTTTCAGTGCTGGCCCGCTTAGTCGTCCTAAAAATTCATTATATAAAAATTTCCTTCAAATCCTAACTAAAACAGTTACTCACCACGAAATGATAGGGGCTAAACGAAGCCGAGCTATTGATGCATTATTGGCTATGAAGAAAATGCATGCTGTCCTTTGGGAGGCTGAATTTCCGAGCGTTTTGCAAAAAGTGGTTGAGTCGATTGTCGATGAAAAAGACTTATCGATAACTATTTTGTTTATGGTGTATCAGAATAAACTTGGCGCTTGGAAATATCTATCTACTGTTCAGAGAATGCGGGTGAGCACGTTCGTACTTAATGCTCCGGCTTCGCTATTAGAACAATTTGATGGGGTGCTGGATTTGCCTGCAGATCATCAGCTGAATATTGCTGCGAAGGAGAGAATAAAGAGAGCAACATTGGTAGAGCTTAAGTCGATTACTTGGTTGTTTTTTATTCCTGTTGAAGCGTTTGGTCGTATATTATACCTTTATGGGAGGTCTGAAAGTTATGCGGAGGCAAATGACATTGGTCGAGTTGTAAGGGGGCAGATATCAGAACTGCTTGATCCTCGGTCGCAGTTAGAGCTGGTTCTAAAGATAGTGAAGGAGAATGATCAAGTTCGATTTAGTAATGAGCTGATTCATGTTCTTAGGGCGTTTGCCGCAGAAAGCAAAATCGGGGTCGATTTCTTAAAAGAGCGACTAGTCGATTTTGAATTGGAAATTGAAGGCTTGTAACTGTTGGCGTATCTAGTCCTCCAATCGTTTGCTGGAAAATATTATCGCTAATACCTAAACGCAATTGGCAAATACAAATATCAGTTGCGGATGCTCAGCAGTCCTGCGGGATAATCTCACTGGACTGGCTGGATTAGATTTTGCCCTTGGTTCCGCACGCTACCGATGGCCCTATCGACCTTGAACCACTCGAACGCCTCGGTCGGCTCACCTTGCAGCAGCGCTATTTGCTCGGCGCGTTCCTTTTGCGTGGCCGGGTCCAGCCATTCCCGGGCCAGTTCTGGCGATAACGTTACTGGCCGCCGGTCATGGATGTCCACCATACCGCCGGCGCTGTCGGCGGTAATAATCACGAAACCGTCATGCTCGCCGGGCTCATGTTCGCCGATGGGATACTGACCGATCGCAGCGCAGAGGATCGGCGCCTGGTCACGATGTCGGATCAGGTAGGGCTGCTTCTTCGGTCCGCCTTCGTAAACCCACTCAAACCAATTGTCGATCGCGATGATGGCTCGGTGCGGCCAGATGGCTTTGAAGAATGGGCCATGGGCGACTTTCTCTACCCGGGCATTGATTGGCGCGGCACGGTCTTTGGCCCAGTGCGGGCGCCAGCCCCAACGCACCAGATCAGCGCGCAGGTATTCGCCATCCCGGTGCAAGAGGGCGAGTTGCGTGGTCGGCGCGGCGTTGTAGCGCTCGAATGGCTGGTCGCCGGCATAGTTGAGCAGGGCGTTGGGGATGCTGAGCGCCGCGACGAAGTCGTGAATGCCCCGGTACTGGGAAAGGCGTCCGCACATGATTGCACCCTCCGGCTGTGTATTCAGGGTAGACCAGTGGTCGCCGGCTTCGTTACAAACCCTCGGCCGGCGCAGGTCGGGCAATCTTCACACTGGTCAAAACGATCGAGGCAAGCGGGGCAGATGTAGAACCTGGCCAAGTCGATAAGCGGCCGCGCTCTTTCGAAAGTACGCAGGTCGCGGCACTCCTGGGCGATTTGGGCGGCGTCCACCAAGGCGCGGTAGAGGTCTGGATCCTCGATCGGCTCGTAGGTGACGCCCTCGACTGTTCTTCCCGTTTCTATGAGGTCGTACTGCTGCCCATCCGGCAGGGTCAAGGTAAGCTCGATGATTCTCGCCACAGCCCCGGACGGGGTGAACACCAGGTTCGCCCCGGTGGCATCGCGGTAAATTTTCCCGTCATAGGCGGATCGCGCACGGTCGGCCAGCGTGCTCGCGGCATAGAAAATCGAACGCCCAATCTTGCCGAACAGCTCGGTGCTTCCGTGCCGTATGACGTCGTAGGCCGAGGCGCCGCAGTAGCGGCTCGGCGTGGTCTGCAATTCTTCCACGGCGTGCCAGTAAGCGGCGTTCGCCATCTCGTTCAGGTCGAACTGCTGGAGTTCATCGATCAACCCCTCGACGACCAGGGTCGCGCTCATTGAATGAAGGGTCTGTCGGTGGGCCTCGGGGTTCTGCATGCGAAAGTCGTGGTCGTCGAGGGTCGATCGCCACTGCTGAAGTCTCAGCGCTTTAGCCTGGTCGAAATTCATGAAAACGGGTCCGCTGTACAAATACTGGTTAGATGTACAGTAATGTAGGCGTGGCCCTCCGGCGAGGGGGAGGCGACGAGCAGTCGCTTTACGTCAATCCGGTGTCGTCAGGACGCCGACGCCGTGGAGGCGGCAGAAGCCCGGGGCGTCTAAGCTGCTCACAGCTCGACGGCAAAACCCTTGATGCCGAGGTGGTCGGCGAACTTGCCAACGGCCGTCATGCTGGCCCACGTGCTGATGTTTCGATAGAGCCAGACAGCGCTTTCATTGCGGAGCATTCGCCAGGTCATTGGCTCGCTGCCAAAACGCATCGGCCTGCAGCTGGCTGAGCGCGCCGTCTTTGACGAATTGGCGAAGCCATCCCTGAAGTTTTCCGGCCTGTGCTGGCTTTTTAGCCAAGGGCATACAGAGGGTAAACACCATGCTTCGCGCCACGTCTCGGTCACGCATCACCATCTTTTTGAAGTCTAGGGCGACAAACAGGTCATCGGTGAATTGCCCGGCGCGTGGATCTTTGGCGCGGAGTTCGGCCAATCGTTGCTGCAAGAACTTCTCTTCCATGCTCGCCATCGCTATCCCCTAATGATTATCGCGTTAACTCTTAAGCCAGAACGTAGCACGTCGGTAAGCCAGAAGTGGGGATGTTGGTTGCCACGACCCCGGCAGATTTGAACCAGCAGCGCCTTCTCTGTCGGGGCGATTGAACATAGGCCGCGTTACCCGTTGCGGCTAGCTCGTCCCAGCGCTTTTAACGCGGCCAGTTGCGCGCTGCTGCCACCGCTCGCGTCGTTGGCAAAGGAGATCAAGCATTTTTATGCATATTTTTGCAAATCAGTGCGACGTATTTGCACGTGCACTGATGAAAATCAGGGTAAAACCTGCGTCAACACAAGTGGATCAAGAACTTTATATCGTCTCAGGAATCGGTGTCTCGAGATCTCGAACGGGATGACCAATGGAATAGTAGTCGATATAGCGTTCACTACCTTTTATTAATTTTAAGATAATTCTGCCAAGTATGATTCTTAAAATTTTTGTGGAACGGATGTGTTCAATTTCGCTTCCAGGTATTAATTCGTTTCCGTGGGCGGCATCATTGCGTTTGTTCCATGCGGTATTTTCAAGCGTGCCAAGTGACAATCCCATGGCTGCATAAAATCTCTCCGAGATGATCCGTTGCGAGGCACTATTTCCATTGTCAATTTTTTGTTGGAGTAGGCGAAGAAGCTCCTTGTCTAGTTGCTGTTTCTGCAATAATTTTGTGAGGGTTGCTTTGATTTTTTTATAATTGTCTTTCGGCAAGATTGTATGGCTGATTGATAAGTCGCTACTTTTAATTTGGCGTTTTTGGATTGTTTCTATCATTGATCCATAATAGGCGGGCTTCATATGATATGGAGAGGCCTCTGCATACCATAAACGAAAGAGAAAAGCATGTGGAAGATGTTTGTGATGATTGTCGAAAAAGGCACGTGCAAGTTTTTCAAACTTGCCATGATCTAGGAAGTTAGACTGTTCGAACGTTATTGGTGCGAATGGCTGTGAGGGGATACCCCATGCTCTATCCCCTATAGTCATAGGTGTTACTGCTTCGAAAGCGATTAAACTACCTCTTTCGTTGTATGAGCAGGTGCCAAAGTGAATGAGGGGTAGTCCGAAGGCGAAAGCTAGGCTAAAGCGGATCGCTTCACGTGTCGCGCGATCAGGACTTCCAGTATAAAAAATGTAGCCAGGGTTTTTCGCTTTAGGGATGTCGTCACTTTCCATCGTGCCGATGATTACAGTATGATCGCCTAGTGTAAGTTTAGCGCAAGACGCTGATAGATTGGTGTAGCCAGGCGAATCGATTTCGACAGTTATAGGGGGTTCACCATTAAAGGTTCGCTTATATTGTCCAGATTTTTCTTCTTCAAAGCTATGTGGCCAAATATAGTGAGAGGGTAAGTTGGCTATGCGATCAATGGTAAAATTTATCGGGTTGTCGCTGAGTTTGAATTCGACGCGATCAATGCTATAGCGAGATGTCGTGGCGGTGTCTACATTGTGTGCTGAAAGTTTTGTATTGACACCCCGTAAGGTGACGCCTGAGAGTTCGCCGCCGCCACGTCGTCCTTTTAATTCGATGTTGTTATTCGAAATATAAACATGCCCCAGCGGAATGTTTTTTTGTTTGGGTTTATCGGTTGCGCTTGATGCTACATTGAGAGTTATTTTAAAGGTGTCATCCCTTGATAGTTCAAATCCGTTTATTGACTCTGGCAAATCTTCATTCGGACCTAATTGAATCAAAAGTTTCTGAGCAAAATCTTTTACTGGATCATTGTCCCATATGCCCATGTTACATCCTGCCGGCGTGTGAGTAGGGAATCTAGCGTACCGGATTCAGGGATAATGCGCTCCTCGATCCGTTGCAATAGTTGCTGGCGTTTTTTACGAGATAAAAAACTGGCGTTAGGCCAGGTTTTCATCTTTTGCGATTGATTGCTGCAGATAATGGCCGCAGCAAGCCTTTCACGGAGCAGAAAAATACTGTTCTCAAAGGTCAATAGGGGTCCGCAGATTCGTGCGAAAGGGTTCGAATCCCTTTCTTTGCCATTAATCGAAAAGCCCCGTAGCTGAGAAGCTACGGGGCTTTTTCGTTTGGGCTGAGAAAAGCGCAGGAGAGGGGGGCGCCGTGCGGTGAAACTCACAATTGTTTCGTGGACATCTATGCGGCACCGGGTCCGCCACCAAAGATCGCTTTGATGGCATCCCAGTACTTGACACCCGTGCCTACGGGACACCGCTCCGTCGTTGGTGGACGCCTTGAAAATAGTGGAGCGGGTGAAGGGAATCGAATCCTCGTTATCAGCTTGGGAGACTGGTGAGCAGTGGTTTAAAAATGCGTTCTCAGAAAAAATCGGTCCCACGAATGAGACCAATATTTGGATGTGAGCTAGAGGCAGGATGGGAGGTATAAAAAAGCTTGATTTAGACTGGGAAATTTCCGAAATAAGGCGTTAAAGCATTTTTAATAACTTCGGTATCTTCACTTGTTGCAATGCGAAGAATAAGTTGTGGTAGGCCTTTTTCCTTTAGATCCAATATCGCGCTTACTTGAGATGAAAGTGATTTGCGATTGTAGTATTTAAGAAGGGCGGTGTAATCATTCTGCGCTATCGTTTCGATTAATAAGCTTTCATTTTCTTTGTACAAGCTATCGATATCAATGCTTGATGTCAAAGAGTTTAACGCGTCCTTCAGTGCTTGTGGGCCCACAGACTTTTCGTTGAGTAAATTTAGCTTGAACTTTATTTCTGCGGTGGTTCTTAGTGATATTTGGTTTTCAAGTTCCGACCGCAGCTTGCCGAATGCAAATTTTTGAGCAGCTTCAAAATCAGTTATTTCATTTCGTGCGAGGCGGTGGCTACAAATTGCTAGAATTTCTTTGGTGCAGAAAAGGTTTTCGACTTCCGCAACCTGCAATACGAAAATCCCGTCCTTCTCAAGCGACTCAATTTCAGCATCTCCTCGCCTATCTCGGTCGACGATTCCAAAGACATTTATATGGTGGAACTGCTCGGCTGCCCGTAATGCTTTAACTTCACTTATTACAGATGAGCAACTGCCTCTGGGGACCACTAGATAATTTGATAAAATTGCGCGGTACAGTGCTACGTCAAAACTACCGTTGTCACCTTCAACAAAAACGATAGGTTTCCGACTACCTAATATTTCGAGTAACAATTCTTCTGGTAATCCAACCAGACCATCGATGATATCCCAGTCCCATGATTTCCCGTCAAAAGACTTTAGCCAAATTTTTGTGGTGGCTGGTTGAGAAGCAGCGAAATCCAAATCATGTGTAATATAGACAAATAAGCAATCGTTCCTGACACGTTCGACGGCCGCCCAGAGTGGGGCTTGTAGCGATTTGTGTAAATGTAGTTCTGGCTCATCTATGATGATGATACCGTCTTTAGGGGTCGCAAGGCATTGTCCAATTAGATAGAAAAGTACTCGTTCGCCATCGCTCATGTCGGAAGATTTATACGGCGCATCTTCAGAGGATTTTAGTTTGGTTTCAATTTGTGCTCCGCCGATTATTAATTCGCGGTGAGGCAGCAGCTCTTCCCATATTGATTTTACTAAGCTCATCTTCGTCGTTGGCGGAGGAACCCTTTGATCTGATTCCCTAGAGTCAGCCATATACTTTGTGCTTATCTGAGCTTGCTCTGAGAACAGATACGCCATCAGTTTATTAAAGTCATCTAATGGTTTTACGGATTGCCTATTTCCCCAGCGGTGTCCCAGTTTGTAGATCCGAGAGTGTTGCCTTTCTACCGTTGCTGAGCCGTAGACTAGGTCACCCTCGGCGGCAACTAAAGAAATTACATTCCCTGTGTCTGGCATGGCTAGGGATTTCTGTGCTGAGATCCTGAATACGTTTGCATGTTGGGGAGAATGTAAATCAATCCATGCGCCCAAGCGGGTTTTTCCTGAACCGTTTGCTCCAACAATCACTACAGACCCGGATGTCCGCACTGATTCACATCGTTCAACGCCCCATTCGGCAGCTGCGGTGTCGAATATTTCTGAAGGTTTTGGAAGGTAGAGCTCGAAGTCATCGTGCATAAACTGTTTCATCCTGATGAGTTTTATAGTCCAGCATCGACAGCTCGAAGCTGTCCAAGAGCAAAGGCGACCAAATGAATGGCGTCGACTTCGTTCGGAAAGCTTGAAGCATACTAGTGCGGGAGCAGAGAGCTCGAGCGATGCGGCGTCGGCTTGAATGAATTGTTAGAACTCACACAGCATATATTTGGTTGTAGCCAGCCTGCGCGAGGAAGTGACCTCCGTCTCGTTCTTCCAGGATGTTATCTTGGATTAGTGCTGCTACAGCTTTATCGATCGCACGCTTTTGCAACGGGTTGTACCGGTTAGCATACTGCGCAAAAAAGGGTCGCACAGCAAGTGCGTGGCCAACTCTCGCGTTACTGGACCTGAAGAAACCAAGTAGGTCTGCTTTAACTTCGGCGATTGCTTGTACTTCGCCGCCGGGATAAACGCGTGACAACCCATTCTCGGTCAAGAAGTAACTCCCGCCACGCTCTTCTAGGCACCCGTCGGCGACTAGTGATTCCAGAGCTGGGACGACAGCCTCTTGTTCTGGTGGGGTGTAGCGTTGAACGCGCTGGAGATAGAACGAACGTGCTGCGAGCGCGTGTCCAATGTCGGTGCCGGATTCAGCCATAAACGTAAGAATGTCTTCTTTGACGCGATCCACGATAGTCTCCATTTGAGCTCTAACTATAAACAGACACCAGATGGCGCGTTAAAACGCACCATCTGGTGGACAACATGATTTGTATAAGCCTGTGGGATGCCTCTGGAGTGGGGCTGGCGCTGAAAAGTTGGTGGTTTTTTACACCTTGCTTGCAGATCCCTTAGCTCGTGGTGTTTCGACTGACTAAGGCTAACGCTGATGAAGTCCGGTATCAATCCTCACCACCGTGATCAGCAACATTTGTCCGCTTCAGCCTGAACCTGTCCATCAAATGGAAACTTTTAGGGCAAAATTAGGGCAGATTCGGGGCCGTCATAAGCCGCAGCAAACCTTACACAGAGCACGAAAACGCTAACATCAACGGTCTATAGCGGTCCTCAGATTCGGGCGAAGGGGTTCGAATCCCTATCCATACCTCCGTTTTTACCGGAAATCCGAGCGACCGCATTCGACGCCGAAGCTGCTCTTTACAACAGGCCGCAGCATGCCTTGAGCAATTTACAAAAAAGCCGTTTATGCTGGTCTAGAGCGGTCCTATGGGGAGTTGATGGGGTTCGGATCACTATCCTTCTGATGTTAAAGGTGGAAGTGTGTATCCAAACTCTCCCATTTCTACTCTCCACAATTCATTGCATTCCGCAAGTCGCTGATTGATCCAGTCGGCTGGAACCACGTCGATTCCTGCATGAACATACGGAGCATGATCGGGCAGTGTAGTTACGTATTCATGCCTGAACTGAGCCAATAAGATGAGACGGCGGTCGTACTCAGGGTGATTAGCCCCTGAGCCACCTCTTCCGAACCCCCATAGATCCGTGGGAGTTCCATAGCGCTGCATAGGGCTCTGCGCGCCCTTTCCGCCGCGGCCATCAGCAGTACCGGCGTTTCCACCATCTCCCCCTATTATTATCCCGTCATCACCGTGTATGAATCCGCTACCACCTTTCCCTCCACTTCCTGCTGTACCTCCGTCACCTCCCTTTCCGCCGATTACAGTACCTCTGTTGCCGATGATTGTGCCTTCTCCGCCATCACCTCCAACGCCTCCAGGTGTTTTATTTAAATTGGCTGAGACCCATTCCTCATGATCTGTTTTCCAAGATCTCAGTTCATCAGCCGTAAAATCGATGCCCTTATTTTTATCTATTAGATCGGCGCAACTCCGGCATAGGAAGATCCCATTTGTTATCGCCGCACGATCCTCTGCCTTCATGTTCAAGTCGTAACGGGGACCATTTTGGGATGCAGCAGTAATGTGAGCCGCTGCTCCGATGTATAGGAACTTCATAGCGTCTGCACTTGAAGGTGCAATTGTTTGTTTTCTGCAATTAGGGTTCGAGCATATGAATGCTGCACGTTTCCCAAGCGCCGCGACTACCGTCGGTGCGAAATCATCTCTTGCCATCACCAGCTCCTTTTATTCTAAAAATAGCGGGGGAACTCTGGGTAAAAGAGCGTCCTCCTCAGCGGCGCGCGAGGAGCTCGAATCCCAATCAACATCTTGAATTCTAACTCACGTACCTGGCCGCTTTTGGCCCAGGCTGTGTGAAAACGTTTTAGAGCCGGTATGACAGTCAGCGCTGGAACGAAAATCGCGCTCCTACGCAAATTTCCGGTCTGGCTGATTAACTAAACGCTGGCAGATTTTACGTAGCAACGCAGACTTCAAATTGGCGCATGCGTTTTCACACAGCCTGGACCGATAGCTGCCTGTAAGATTTCACTCGGGCGACATCAGCACCGCAAGCGTCAGTTTGATGAACTCCTCGTTCTTGTCGATGGTGTCCAGGGCTCCGCGCACGTTGTCCGCCACTTCGGCGGCGCCTCGTTGCTCGACCCAGTTGGACAGTTCCATGATGGCTGCTTCGAGAGCCAGCTGGTTTTCGTTGATCTTGAAGAGCAGAGAGGGGAGTAGATCTGAATTCGGCATGCGTGGTTCCTCCGTGAAAAGAAAAGACTAGCAGCTTGAAAGCTTCATGGATCGGGTGGATTCATGGAGGTTGGGCGCCAATGCACAAAAGTATTTGACAGTAGCGACAGTGCTCCGGATTGGAGCCGAAAACGGTTGCTTAAAATTTGCTACAGGGGGGGCGAAAGGAGGCAGAATTTAATGATGGGCGAATATTGTTGGTACGAAATTGGTACGGAGGTTTTTTGGCTGCCATCTTGGCCTTTATTTAATGGCGTGTGGCGGTAAGTAAGTCCAATCCATCATCGGGGCGATGGAGAAGCGACGGGAGAGAGAGGCGGGTGTTGGGAGCGTTGGGCGTTTATCAGGATTGGGGGGGGCGGGAGTTAGTTGATCACGACATAGGCGAATCTTGCAGCAGTTTTTTAGCGTGTGAGTGGAG
>Ga0065714_10065037_pt1 | contig 13646 bp, 24 predicted proteins | sample MisRhiReplicate2_FD_59101 | JGI IMG/M metagenome (GOLD analysis project Ga0065714, IMG submission 59101) | Miscanthus rhizosphere microbial communities from Kellogg Biological Station, MSU, sample Rhizosphere Soil Replicate 2: eDNA_1 v2... | ecosystem: Host-associated > Plants > Roots >...
CTCGCCGGGCCAAGCATGGCGGCCATCAAGCGGATCAGGGTGATGATGATGATCGCGCGCTGGTGGCCGTGCATACACGGCTCGATCTTGCGCATCAGCGCGACGATTTCCTCCTGATGCGCGCCCTTGGCGTGGTCTTCGGCCCAATCATCGATCATCGTTGATACTGCCATTCATGCGCGCAGACCGGGCACACCAGCATGACGGTACGGTCGATGGTTCGGTAGACCTTTTTCTGCGTGCGGCTGTCGCACTTCGGGCAGGTCTGCCGCCCGCGATACGGGTTTGCCACCGGCAGCGTGTCGCCGCCACTCACCCATACCGCGGGTGAGATCGGCTTCATGGTTTCAGGGTCGAGCTTGGCTACTCCCAACACGGCTGGCTCGATGATCTCCATCGGATCGCCCCTGTCGATCGGGCCGGTCAGGATGTCGATCTCGTGCGCTGCCTCGACCAGCAGCTTGGCAGCGTCGCGCATCACGTCCTTGACCTCGTCACTCCAGTCGGAGGGGTCCAGCACGGAAAGATACGCCGCGCAGGTCCGCATGCGGTCGGTCAGGTCGGTCATTTCATGTCATCCGGTGGCATCTTGCCGGTCGCCATGATGTGGCGTAGTCGCACCGGCACGTTCTCGTATTCGGCAAGCTTCGCGCGCAGCCGCTCGATTTCGGCGCCTTTGTCGGTGGTGATCTTTTTGATGCGATCTGTGGCAAGCGTCACTAGGCCGGTCAGCCGCTCGATCTCGTCGGCAGCCTCTGCAATCAGCTTACTGCAATGATCGCCGGGTGCAGGTCTACCGCGCAGCCGCTCTACGATGTCAGTCATCGCAGCGTCTCCTGTGCAATTGTAGCGGCTGATGTGTTGTCGTACCGCAGATCAGCAATTTCTTGCAGCGCCTTGCGCAGCCGCTCGATCTCGTCGGCGGCCTCGCGCAGAATGGTCACGTCCTCGACTGGGACATGACGGTTCGCTCTATCATCAGCGGCGCGCAGCCGCTCTACGATGTCAGTCATGGTGCCTCCGCGATGCCGCCTGACGCTCATGACGTTGTCTAGCATACCGCGCAGCCGCTCAATCTCGTCGGCGTGCAACAGCGACTGATCTGCGACAGCGCGCAGCAGAACGGCGTTAGCGCGGAGGTTTGCCGGGTGGTCAATCCACGACAGATCGTCGGCCATCTCACGTTTGCTCCCTATCGATGTGGACCGACAAGTCGGACGGATAGAGCCAATCGTTCAGCCGTTCGGTCGCCCATTCGCCGAGCATCCAGTCTGGAATGCGGATCAGCCACCAGCGCGGCCAGCCGTAGCGGAGAAAATTGCTCATGTCGGTCATCGGGCTCCCCAGGTACGGCCATACACGATGCCGCAGTGATGCTCGCAGTACGACTGTGCTTCGCGTACCACCTGGCCACAGAACCAGTACGGCGGCCGGTCGCCGAACGGATAGCGGCAGGTCGTGCGGTTTAGTTCCATCAGCGTTACCTGCCCCCTTTGGGGCTTTACTTGCGGCCGGTTACCCGCCAATGCCCAGACTAGAGGTTTCGGGTGAAACATCGGCTCGGGGGCGTTCTTGCGCGGCTTATCCGGCGCCTTGCGCATGGGCATGTCCAACCTCCGTGCCTTGCCAATACAGGCGTTCTTGGTGAACCGGATGCCAATCTGTTCCGACATCTGTGCCGCAATGTCGCTGTAGCTCAATGCCCCGTTTTCGCATAGCCGGCGAAACAGCGCGATCGTTTCCTCGGACCACTCGTTGCGCGGGCTCATCGTGGCGCCCGCTTATTCCAGGCTTCGATGGCGTCTTGCCTGCTGTAAAACGGCTGCTCCGTACGGGACCCAAGGCAAAACGAAGGCTTGTCCACATCGTCATGCACGCAGTTTATGTACCAACACCAGTCATTTGGATTGGCGTAGGGATTGTATTTGCTGATGTGGGTTTTTCCGCCGCAGAACGGACAAGGCAGGGGCTTGCTCATTTTGCCTTGACCGCTTTCCGCGCCATGATCTCGCGTACCCGCTCGATCGTCGGGATGCGCGGCATGCGCCCGGTTTCCAGCCGCTTGATGAAGTGGCCGTCGTTGGCGACGATCAGGCCGAACTGCGTGCGGCCAAGTTGCGTCTTCAGCCGGTAGGCGGCGATCTCGTTGAGCAGCTTGTCGATCTCGGGGTGTCGCTCAAAGTGTTTCTTCATGCTTTGTAAGGTATGATGGCTTATTAGCCATTGTCAAGCACCGGCAAATCAGCGTACCTTGCCCGAACACACGAACGGAGCACCCCAATGGGCCTTCACACCACGACCACGATCCACGACATCAAGTACATCCGCGCCTACTCCAACCGCACGATGGGCGCGCCGCTCAGTCTCGAGCTGCTCGATCTGCAGTCGCGCGGATCGACCCTCACCATGTTCATCGGCGACCAGAAGCTTGCCAACGCGCTGGTCGAGGCGATCAACAAGACTTGCCGCGAACATGCGGCGCAGGTCGCCGACATCTACGAGCTGGAGCAGCAGGAACCGGAGGGCGCGGCATGACCGGCTTCGAGTTGACCGCCCTGCTGTGGGGCGCCGCGGTCGGCGGCCTGTTCACCTTCGCGCATTTCTGTCTGCTCGCGGAGATCCGGGGCAACCGATGAACAAGCCGAAACGTGATCCAGACGATCCGCGAGTGCCGATCGACAAGTATGTTCCCTATTTCCCGTCCCCCGGCTATCCCAGCCGTAACAAGAAATATCCTTGGGCCGAGATGGAGGTCGGCGATAGCTTTGTTCACGGGGCATCAAAATACACCGCAGCGACATCGGCCGCAAAGGAGGGCGGCAGGCTCGGACGCAAATTTGCTTGCAAACTACAGCCCGATGGCAAGGTCCGAATATGGAGGCTCAAGTGAGCGACATTCTCGAGCGGCTTTGCCGTCGCGCTGCCAGCAAGACCAGGTTCGACGCCGACCAGGAACTGCTCAAGGCGGCGGCCGTCGAGATCCGCCGGCTGCGCGATGAAGTCCTCCGGCAGCGGGCGAACGAAATCGCCGGGCTGGCCATCAATGTGCTAGACCAACCGTTGTCTAAAAAACAGCGATAGGAACGGGTTGTCACATCGTCAACACTGCCATTGCGGCTGCAGCCGCGTCACACAAGGGGCTATCTCATGAGAAAACTGCTGTTAACGGCGGCCGCGCTCGGTGCGCTGGCCTGCCCTGCCTATGCTGGTGCACTCTCGATCAGTATTCTGGACGATGCTTCGGCGGTGCCACAATCGGCAAGCGCCCCCTGTATCATCTGCGCCACCCAACAGGCGCACAACCCGATTGATTTCGGGTTCAACAACTTCATCAACACGGGACAAACCGACGGCGGCAACTTCTTCTCGACGGCGCTTGTCGGAGGCTCGTTGCCCAGTGGCGATGAAGTCAACGCCGTGCCGTACAGTGCCGGCCAGATCATCACGGCACTGGCCGACCGCGTTACCTTCGGTGTGGTGATCGACGTCAACTCGGCCGAGGGTGCACCGGCGATGACGCTCGATACCTTCCGCCTGTGGCGGGTCGACGGCAGCAATAATAACATCCAGCTGCTGTCGTTCTTCGACGGGCCGTATTCGATGCCGGACATCCGCCCCGGCAATGGCAAGGGCGACTACCTGCTGACCGGGTTCGACCTGTCAGGGCTCAACGTGGGCGATCGCCTGATCTTCCAGGCGCAGTTCGAAGGCGGGTCCGACGGCGGCGAGAGCTTCTACATCGTGCCGCTTGCGGTCCCTGGGCCGATCGTCGGCGCCGGCATCCCCGGCGTGCTCGCCGGTTGTCTGGGGCTGGTTGGACTTGGCCGGTGGCGTAGACGCCGAGCCGTGTGATCGGTACACATAACAACGCCCTGGCAGGCGCTACGCAGCCTCCAGGGCGTTGCTATGGTTTGGAACACACTAACAGAGCGCCGCGACCCTAGCCGCGCCTATGGCTCCTCGTCAACCCCGCCGCCGATCACCTGCACGCCGTTGATGACGATCACCACGTCACGGGCCATGTCCTCGCGCACCTCGATGGCGATGCGTACCGCCGGCTGGGGTGGCTGCGGAAGCTTTCGGTCTGGCTCGTCGTGGTTCATGGCTTACTCCAGGCAGCTGTCGGTATTGACCACGGTCTGGCGCACCCTCTCGCGGTTCGTTTCCGTGGTGCGCTTCGTCTGTTTGATCAGTCCGCCCGGGCACGGATTGACGACTGGCGTTTCCTGGTAGATCCAGCGCCCGTAGGGCTGGCAACTAGTCGCTACAACCCCGACAGATATCAGGAGGGCGTGGCGGATAGGGTGGTAGCGGGTCGACACGGCTCTCAAAACCTGATCGGAGACGCCACCCCCAACAGGCTCGCGATCACATAGACCACAACAATCACACAGATCACCACGATCAACACGTTGATGATGGTAGCGAACGGGGCCGGAAGCGGGATAAGCGGGAGCAGTTGCTGTACGGCCCAGAGGATCACGCCCAACACAATTAACATTAGGATGACAGATACCAATGTTCCGATCATGGTCATCTTCCCTTCTCGCGCGTGAGCACGTCTACGATCCGTTCGAGCCGATCGCTGTTTTCCTTGGTGCGGCCTTCCAGCGCGGTCAGCCGGTTGTCGATCCGCTCAAGATGCGGCGAGCCGCGAACCTCCAGCGTATAGACCCTGCTCTCAAGCCGTGCCGCGTAGGCAATGATGCTCGCGATGGCTCCTCCTGCCAATATCGCCTGCCCGATCAGGAAGGAGACAAGGACGGAGTTCTCCTTGAACCATGACCGGGCCTCGACCATCATGGCGGCGGCTTCGTCTGGGTTGCCTTGGTGAGAAAGTCCACGAGCGTCAGCGGCGGCTCACCCTCGATCGCGCGCAGCCTGTTCTCGTGATCGTACAGCACGGTGGTTTCCGGCGCGGGTGTCGGCGGCACCTCGGGCGGCGGCACGTAGGGGTCGGGCGTGTTGCCCGCCGCGAGCCATTGTATGTAGCCGGGGCTGAACTGGTCGCCGTTATAGTCCCGGTTAGCCATGTCTGGCGGAATGCTTGCGCCGTCGCGGTATCTTATTACGACACATGGCTCAGTAGCAGCCGTGAGTTGGTATTCAGACATGACGTGTCCATCCCTTGTGATGTGCGCGCGTGCCTTTCATGACTTCAGTCATTTTTGGCTGCCATAGATTGTTCATTTCGCAGAACTTTGTCAGCCCGTTACCCTGCACTACTTCCCCCGTCGGAGATACAAACGCAAAATCGATACATTTCAATTCATGCCGTCCGCGACCCTTTGCTTGCCTGTCCGCTGCGTTGTCTTTGGCAGTGCCGACAAACAAGTGTCGTGGGTTGGCACAAGGCGGATTATCGCAGGTGTGACAAACTTCCATACCCGCTGGAATAGGACCATTGCTGCGCTCATACGAAAGACGATGGGCTTTGTATGTTTTCCCCTTACTAAGCCGTCCATACCCGTCCAACGTCTTCGACCCCGGCCATATCAAACATCCGCTTTCGTTTGGTGTTGCCAAGGCAAACAATTGAGAGAATGCATCCCAGATATCATCTGACGAGAAAACACTCGCGCGAAGGCTTGGTTCTGCCGTGCCGGTCCTCATCAAGCGGTCGTAGTGCAGCTTACAATATCCGCGACCGACGTGATGTCTTGAACAGCCTGGATAGGAACATCCGTCATACATTTTAGCTGGCATGGCGCGTCCCGTCCGCAGTACGAATGACGACATCAGTTGCGGTGAGTTGATAATCTGCCATCACAGCCTCGCATCGAATGAGACTTTTGCAGCCGCGTTGTTACAAAACACCCAACCCGCTTGTCCTGCCGTTCCAGCCATCCCGCCCGAATAAATAAGAGCGGATGTTGGGCTTAGGGCACTCGAAGCAAAACTGTTAAACACTTCTGAACCGCCATTACGAGAAACTGAAAAGAAACTAGCGCCACCTGTAACCCCCAGCGTTGGAGCAGCGCGCATCTGAACAGGGTGTTGCACAGGGAGGTTGAGTTGTGCGGCAGAGAAGTAATGTCCCGTTCCCAATGTATTAGTCGTGAACGTGCCTTCACCGAGCACATAAAAGTATCGCTTACACGTCACCAACTCCTGATCATACGGCCGCATGATGAGCGGCGATTGTGCTGCGGTGGGGGCTTGTGTGCCGGGGAGGACGACGACGCCGGTGATATGCGTTTCGTCTGTTGTTGCAGCTACGCCATTTACTTGTCCCGGCGCAGCCAAGAAACTACCATTGACCCACGTATTAGCCGATGGGGCCGTGTATGTCGCGCCGCTTGCCGCGGTAAAGCTTATTGATAGTCCCATTCCGTTCGTAGCAAGCCAAATACCAGTTTGGCAGCCCGGTATTGTTACGATTTTATACTCTGGCAAACCACTGATAACCTGAGTGTAAGTAGCGGCATAGCTACGGTCGCCCGCACTGTTGCGTATTGCAATGCTGTAAGTACCGACGCGTTTATGTGCTGACCAGAAGCATACGGTAATCGGTACTGCATTGGATGTCCCCCACGCTAGACGTTCAATGCGATACCCCTCGATGTTTTGGTACAGTTGGGCGTAATCGTTTGCTGCAAGTGTTGGCGTCCCGGTAACCACTGCCAGAACTAAATTGTTGCTGATGCCGCTAGCGATCGGGGCAGCTTGCGCTCCAGCAAATAAACGCCCATTCAACGCCAGCGAAAACGAGACGCCCCAGCCATCCGCGATGTACCCGGTGGTGGTTCGACCAGCGCCCCCTATCTCCTGGCTAACCTCCATCGACCCATTCACCTGCATCCCATTGTACGCCAGCGCATCGAACGGAGCGGCGTAAATGCCGCCGGTCCACGCGCTCCACACGCCCGCCTTCTTCTCGCGCACATAGGTGCGACCCGGCACGTAGCCGGTGTCGTTCTGATCGCGCGCCTCCAGCACCACATTCTGGTTGGTTGGCGGATTGGCGAGTGCCTCATTGATGTAGGCGGTGCCGACAAAGCTGCTGGTAGCATTCGGCGCGCCAGCCGCAGCCGCAGCCGACCGGAACGAACCGGGCATCCATAGATGCGTGTCGTAGCTGGTCACGAGTTGCGCGGCTTTCTCGCCCGACACGTTGACCAATGCGCCGTCAGGGCTGGTCGCGCCGGTACCGCCCGAACTGACCGGCCGCGGCAGGTTCAGGTCGGTTTCAACGTCGCCGACGAACGTGTTGTAGACCGTGCTCTCGATCGTCGTGCCGGTGATCACGTCGGGAGAGGGCTTGCTGTACACCCCCGTCCCTGGATTGCGTGGCATGGTTTATTCCTCCACTGCGGCACGCTCGCCCTGCAGGGCAATCAGGCGGGCAATTTCATTGCGGTAAGGGATTGGCCCGATTGGCTGTCCTGGCGTGACGGGGTTTCCATAACCGATGACACTCGGCGGGCGCGCAGCAGCCAGTTCAGCCTGGCCATAAGGCGAGCGCGACAAGATCGAACGTTCAGCTTCGTTCACGGCGCGTCGGGTCAAGCCGGTGGTTGCTGCATTTGCGAGCCCTCCACCAACTGTTACAGCAGCCACTCCCGGCCACCCACCCAACCCAAGATAAGACAACGATCCCGGAAGCAGTGACCCTAGACCGCTGCGCGTGCCAGATAGCAGCCCACCGACTTGTAGTGCCCGTTCACCAAGCGAGCCACTGGCAACGCCTTGCAGTGCCTCAGTGTCCTCCGGCTGCAGGAACTTGGCCTGTCGATTGCTCTTGAGCAGATTGCGCACTTGTTTGCGCGTCTCGCTGCCTTCGGCCAGGATCGGGGCGAACTTGTTCTCAGCGGACGCATCGACTTCGGCCTTGGCGACACGGTCACGAACATTCTTGACGGTCATCCCCTGGCGCCAGTTGGTATCGGCTTCCTTCAGAGTTCGAAAGACATCGGCCGGCTGCACGCCCGGGGCGGTGACAACGGCGTTCGGCGGGGGCGCCGACAGAAACTGATCAATCTTGTTTTTGGCGTACAGCGCGCTTTGCCCTTCCGCAGATCCAGCGCCCGCGGTGTTTATGGTCTCCTGCAGCTGCTTTCTGACGTTATGCAATGATGCCGGGTTGGACGGCATGGTTGTGAGATCATTCATTATTCTGAACGTATTCGGCGCGCTGTCCTTGGTACCTATGGACCCAGTACGAATGTCGCGCCAAGCCAATCGAACCAGATCGTCGCGCGCCGCAGGATCATACGTTGCCATGCCGCCAAGCGACTTGTATCCTTGGTCGCCAGCATCGAGCGCGCCTTGGTAGTTCAGTTCGGCGCGCTTCGGCACCAGCGACTTGACACCGGGAACGTTTTGCCCGACCCAGCGCCCCGCCGACGAAATCGCCTGCCCAACCGGCGCAAAGAGGCTGCCCATGGTGGGGCCGGCCGCGCCAATGAACGCACCCTTCGCGGTTTCAGTCGGATCGCCGCCGCTGCGTACCGCAGCATCTGTACCGCCCAGTACCCCGCCAGCAGCCGTCTGACCGGTGAAACTGTTGCCGCCGAACACTTTCGGGAACGCCCGCGCTACAGGCACGGTAGACACTACACTGCCAGTTGTCTGACCAATGGCACTCGAGATCGGATGCGCCGCCTTGTTGCGCTCGCCCTCCTGCATGATATCGTTATAAGAGCCGCTCACTGTCCGGCCGGGAATAAGAGCCGACGGCAATGCCGCCGCGCCGGCGATGCCTTGATTGATCACTGGGCCAGCAGCCGGAATGCCTTCTACGATGCCGCGCGTCGAGGGGTCCAGCGTGTTGCGGATGTTCTCCAGCGAGAGCGTCTCGCCCCATGTCTTTGGCGGACTGGGCGCCGCCATTGATGGCTTCGATACCAGCATGCGATCGAACATGCCGCCGGAAGTCGATGTATCGGGTGGAGGCGGACCATATTTCGTGTTCATGTCCGCAGCCGGCGCCGAAGCGCCTGGCGCGACGTTCCTGCGTTCGGCTGCGATGGCGGCATCAACGTCGTCAAAGGCGCCCATGGGTCATCTCTCTCGCCGCTTGGCGCGGGCGATTTCCAACTCGGCGGCTCCGGTGCCGAACCGCCGATCAAATTCGGCGCGGTCGTCAGCATTGTTTTTGTTCTTGATCAGCGCATCGATATAGCGCTGGTCCGGTGCGGTTGGCGTTAGCGGGATCTGATAAGCCCGCTCGGCGCGTGTACCCTTCAGGTAATAATCGCGCTGATCCTCGAAATCATTGAGCTTTGCGCGCCCAATGCGTTCCATTTCGCTCATGACCCGTTTGATGGTTTCGAGTTGCAACTTCGGGTCTGCAGCCACTGTACCACGCGCGATGTCAATGTCAGCGTTTGACACCTTCGGATCGTTGCCTTGCATGCTCTGCACGCCAATCGACAGCATCGAATTAAGTGCGGCCTGCATGCGCTCGGTGTTCGACGCAATGGTGCCAGGCAACTTGTTGCTTTGCACCAAATCCGCCAATTTGGCGGCATCAATGCGCCAACCCGCACCCGTCCCGGTGATAACGCCGGCGTTGATTGCATCTCTTGCAATAGCGATCTGGTTGACAACATGGGCGTGTGTTATCGCGGCCTGTTTCTGCTTATCGAATTCAGTAAAGAACTTCTCCGGCTCGCGCCCACCAAGCCGCGCCTGCAGCACGGATTTCTCGCGCGCGTCGTCGATCTTGATCTGCCTTTCTGCCATTTCCTGCTCGGTTTTCGGCAGATTACGTGTGTACTCTTCCTCCGCGAGTGTCCTTTTACTTTCCAGGTCGACGCGGTTCTTGTACTCCTCGACTTTTCGCGTATACGCCTCGTCGCGGCGCGACTTGCCGTATTCCATCAACAATTTTGCCTGCGCCTGCGCCTGCTCGTCACCGGGGTACTTGCGCATGATGGCGATGCCGCGCAGTTCCTCGTCGGACAACGGCTCCCCCGCCCGATCCGGTGCGGGAGGAAGACCCAGCGGTTTCCTTGTTCCCGCCAGCGCGGGCGGTGCTGCCGGCACAGCCCCCGGCGCCGCACTGGCGGGAGTTGCAGGTGCAGCGCCGGGGACCACGCCGCTGCCGCCGGGCGGCTTGAACTCCGCCATTACACGCGGCGCCGGCATGATGTCGCTCGGGGTAACCGGGTTCTCCTCGGCCAGCGGCGGGATCGCCATGCCGCCCCGTGCCGCAGGCGAGGGCGCGTCGGTTGCCGTGCCGGCCGGCGCGTAGGCGGCAACCCGGGTCGGGTCGGTGCCGGCCTGCAGCCCGGCCATGTAGCTCTTGCCGTAGTCGGCGATCGACAGCCGCTTGTGCACGTCGGTCAGGTCGCCCTTGTTGACGTTGCCTGGCCCACCAAACCAGGCGCGCGCCGCACCTTCCTCGCCGAACTGGTCGACGTACTGCCCGAACCGATGCTTGAATACGGCATCCTGCGCCTGCGGACTGGCGAGATACTGCTGCGGCGTCAGCGCCTGGCCGAGCGCCGCCTGTGTCCACGGCGCGATGTTGGCCTCGACCACCTGATAGCGCCCGAGCCCGCGGCCGTACTTGGTCGGCGCTCCGACCGCCTGGTACGGGTCGGGCTGGCCACGGCTTTCGATACCGCCAATCGCGCCCTGGCGCGCGGCCCAGACCGGGTCGTCACCACCAGCGGTCGGCGAAGCTCCCTCCAAAGCCGTAGCGGTCGGGGAAACTTGCGGGGGTTGTTCCCCCGCCTGCGTAGGGTCCGGCGACGCCACCCCCGCGGGGCGCAAGGCAGGATCGTTCGGGTTTGCCACGGCCGCGATCCTGGCGCGGGGGTCAACACCCGGCTCTACCGCTGGGATGGCCGCAACGGGTTTCGCAGGAGCCACCGCACCTGCGGCAGGGTTGCTGCCGGGCGGGCGGAACAATGGGTCTGCTGCCCTCCCGCCGGCATAGGCTCGCTCCTGCTCGCTCAGGCGCCGGTCGGCCATGACGTCGCCGAACGCCTCGCCCATCGAGGTCAGGCCCTCGCCGATCGTCTTGGGGAACGGCCGCGACCGTGTAGCGAGTGCCGCCGCGATTGCGCGCCGGCGCTTGATGTCCTCGAGCGATACCGGGCCGCTGTCGCCCGTGAGCATCGGAAGTATTCCGCTCTCGGAGAGCACCCCGGGGCGATAAGTTGGCTCTACCATGTCACGCCACCTTCAGGATTGAGCCGAGCCTGGTCGGCTTGATGTGCTTCACGCCCTTTTTCGTGAACACCGCTTCCTTGTCGATCTTCTCGACGTCCTGCGCCATCGGGCCGACATGGCGCTGGCCGTCGTCGAACTTGCCTTTGTACTTGTACTCGTAGATCGGCAGCTCTTTCGCGTCGTCCGGCCCGGCGGCGAAGATGGTCCCGACCTTGTCGATGTCTTCCTTGACGCGCCGGTCGGAAGCGACGCCGCGCCCGGCGCCGGCAATGGCGCCGAACAACCCGCCGATCAACTGGTTGGCGTTGTTGCTCTGCGTTTGGTAGTTTTGCAGGTCCTGGTTGAAACGGTTGTTGACCAGTCCCGCGTAGTCCGTGGTCGCGATGTTCTCCCGCCCCGTGGGTACGAACGACGGGTCTTTCACCTGCGAGCCACTCATCAGCGCGCTGATCTCGTTGATCGGCTGGTTGCGCTGGGCGTATTGCTCGGCCAGGCTCTGCGCGCGCTGCTGGTTTTGCGCGCCGTATAGCATCTGCATGCGCGCCATATTCTGCGCAGCGGCGCTATTGGCGAACTGTCCGCGCAATGCGGCCTGCTGATAGTCCTGCGATTGTGCCTGGTTGGCAAACGTCCCCGCGTTGAGCATTTCCTGGAATTGCTGTGCCTGCGCTTGGTTGGCGAACGTCCCGCGGCCGAGCGCCTGGGTGTATGCCTGCTGCTGCGCGGCGTTCTGGAAGCCGGCGCGTTGCGCCGCCATTTCCATCATGCGCTGCTGTTCCTGCCCGCCTGCCGCCGTCACTGCCAGGCGCGCGTCGGTCGACTGTCGGTTCCAGTCGTCCATCGCCTGGTTGTAGGCGGTCGAGCCGTAGCGGATGCCCTGGTCCTGCAGCCGCGTCTCGAGCGCCTGGCGGTCCTGCTGCAGTTTCGGGTCGATGCGTCCGTAGAGCGCTTCCTCGACCCGGCTGCGATCGGCGCTGAAGTTGTCGGATGGGCCGTAGGTCCGTGTGATGTCGCCGGCGTCGCCAAATGCGCCTTGCTGCTGGCCATAATTACCAAGGCTGCGTTGCTGCCCGCCGACATCGGCGTAACCGGTCTGAGCTTGCGGCGTACTCCATAGCCAATCCATTCCACCCGCCCCGGGCGTGTTCCACGCGGGGCTGAAGGGTGTAGCGAGCATATTTTGCAATTGCCCGCTTTGCTGCGACGCTAACCCGGCCAAATTGGTCTGCGACTGCATCCCCAGAGATTGCAGGTTCTGCTGGTCCGGCGAGAGCGACTGCGTCGCCGTGGTCAGTGGGATGTTATAGGTCGATCCAGTGGTCGGATCAGTCCAATTGAACGTGCCGGTCTGGCTATAGGTCAGCGCCCCCTGCGGCGTGATCTGGTTGATGTTGTTCATCTGCTGGTTGGCGACCGCGGTACCGACATTGGTCGCAGTCGCGCCCGCCGCCGTGCGGATCGGATCGGGCGGTTGGGGCGGGTCAGGTTTTAAGAAGCTCATGGTGCAACTCTCAGTATGATGGTCCGCCCGCGGGGGTCTGCGGCTGCTGCAATGGCGACGGCGCGCCTGGCTGCGTCATCCCCGACATTCCGGGCTGCTGCATCAAGCCCGGCATCGCACCGCCCTGACCGATCAGCGGCGGCATCCCGCCGCCCACCGGCATCTGTCCCGGCATCCCACCCATTGCCTGCGGCGCTGCCGCCCCCGGCATGGCGCCCGCCATCGGCGGCGCGCCGCTCGCTGCCGGCATGCCCTGCTGTTGCGCCATCGGCGTCACCGGTGGGGGGTTCTGCACGTCCATCAGTGCCTGCGTGATGCGGTCGCGCTGGCCCGAAATGTCGCCTGGGCTCTGCTGCATGATATTCTGCGGCAGGGCGCCGGTCGGCTGTTGCGGCATCCCGCCGCCATACATTCCGCCCATTATGCAGCCTCCTCCATTGAAATATTTCGTGAGCGCGCGCAGCGCTGATGAAACTTGCTGCTTTCCCACTTCTCGCGAAACAGCAGCGCAAGCATACCGTCGCGCTCGCGTCCGAGAATGCGTGGAATGTCGATCAGCTTGCAGCCGAGCACGAGGAGCTGCCGCTGCGAGTACAGCGCGTCAGCCGGAACGAGATGCGAAACCATCTGCGCGCCCATGTCGATGAACGGCCAGGCATACATCCGCCACACCGTTTCACGTGAAAACCACCCGGTCTTCGGCAAGGCCGCCACGCTAATGTCGACCACGCCGGCTTCCGGCATCCAGTTGTGGTAGACGATGCCCGCGATCATGCGACCCTGCTCGTCGATGATGCCGAGCGCTTTGCACTTGCCGAACGGCCGGCCGTGCATATGCGGGATCATCTTCGCGACCGCGGTCGCGACTGTCTCGGGCTGATCGTAGACGTAGCGCAGCATTGCCATTACCATCCTGTCGTATCGCCAGCGCCCGTAGTGTCGCCGGTACCCGTGGTGTCACCAGTGCCCGTGGTATCGCCGGCGCCCGGGTCAAACCCACCAGTTCCGAACCCGCCGAACC
>Ga0065714_10065038_pt1 | contig 13645 bp, 11 predicted proteins | sample MisRhiReplicate2_FD_59101 | JGI IMG/M metagenome (GOLD analysis project Ga0065714, IMG submission 59101) | Miscanthus rhizosphere microbial communities from Kellogg Biological Station, MSU, sample Rhizosphere Soil Replicate 2: eDNA_1 v2... | ecosystem: Host-associated > Plants > Roots >...
GTTAACATGCACGCCGTCCATCGCACCGCGTTTCTTCGTGGTCGATCTGTGTCTCAGTAGCTCAATTGGATAGAGCATCCCCCTCCTAAGGGGAAGGTTGGCAGTTCGAACCTGCCCTGGGACACCATATAATTCAAGGTCTCTAGCCTATCTGCCGTAACCGCTCCAAGCCTCATGGGTGCAGGGTGGGTGCAGCAGGAAAAAGAAAGCCCCGTTCAGGTTCGCCTGGCGGGGCTTTTTCGACTCCATCTGACTGAAGCAGGAGCTACCAATGGACTGGCAAAACTTTCTTCTGGGTGTTCTCACGTCCGCGACAGTAACAACAGCCCTGACCGCGGTCCTCGCGTTTTTATGCAGGGCCTGGATCATCGAACGCCTCAAAGCCTCCATTAAGTATGAGTATGACGAGAAGTTAGAGCAGATGAAGGCGGAGCTTCGATCACAAGGAGATCGGAATCTCGCGGAGCTGCATTCGGAGATTGATCGCCAGGCGGAGAAAATGCGGATCGCTGCTGCATCGTTCTCGGATGTCCAGAAGGCGACAATTTCTCGAAAGCTAGAGGCGGTTGATCACTTATGGAATGCTGCACGCAGAGCCCGGACTTCGATTCCCGGTGCAATCACGTTGACTGATGTGTTGACGGACGATGAGCTGGCAGATTTGAGCAAGGCTACGAAGTTCAATGACCTATTGCAGATGATTCGCGCCGTAAAGACGATGGAAATTCTGCCAGCGTTTTTCGATGATGCGGAGGTGTCCCGCCCTCACGTCGGCGAATACGTTTGGGCGTTATATGCCACTTATCATGGACTGCTGGCTCGCGCAGTGCTTTTGATTTGCGGGACCAAGCCGAATAGTGATCGGAGGTGGTTCCGCGATCGAAATTTACTGCGGCTGGTTGAGTCGGCCTTCGGGCCGGAGAAGCGCGGCGAGTTTGAGTCGTTGTCATTACAGAGGCTTAATTGGCTTCAACGCCAGTTTGAGCGAGAGCTCTTCGCATCTTTCGATAAGCTTCTCACCGGAAAGGCTTTCGGTGAAGCAGCACTTAAACAGGCTGTGGAGATGGAGAGGCTAGTTGCTACCCTTCAAGTTGAGCGGGATGCTGCTGTCACCCCATCTCCCTGATCCGCATCACCGTGCTGGTCGAGTAATTTACGTGCCGGGCGATGTGCGGCAAGCAGCTCCCGAACTTGCTTGTGAAGATCCGCATCCACCTGGCGGCTCTGATACTTGCCCGCGGCTTTCGCCTTTTCGATGCCCAGGGCTTGGAGCTCGCGGCGCGATTCGTAATCTTTCTGCGTGATCGCGGCCATCATCTCCACCAGCATCGAGTTGATGGCGCCGAGCATCCGGTCGGTGAACTCGCCGCCCTTGGAGTCGATCGCAGCCTTGAGCTTCTGCCAATCATCCACCGGCAGCGAGAAATTCGGCCTATCGATGCCACCAGCAGCACGTCTCCCTAGCGCGTCTCTTTGAGCAGGTGCAAAAGCTCCGGCCAATCCGCTGTGGCTCCGCTAGCGTTCTCCAAGTCCACACTCGCTTTGACCTTGTTGTGTCAGCAGCGAATTGCTCAAACGATGCCTGGGCGCGACCGGCGTCCTGCTCTTCGCTAGACGCTCTTATGCGCAGATAAACATGATGGGGCGCCTGTATCCGTTAGGGTGTTCTCCTAACGCTGTTGCACTTTAGGTGTCACTTATCAAACGGAAAGGCTGAAAAAGGCAAAATCTGCCCGTATCTGGATAGGCATACCCAAAATGTACTCTAGTCCGATTGTGGTAGTAGGGTTTCTTCACTGAGTACCAGCAATGCAGCTAAACTGGGTTTCAGCTTTTTTAAAGGCAGCCTGGCCTTCATTTACCTGTAAGTTTTGAGTTGGGTGTGGCATTTTGCCAGCTAGTGCCGCTAGCCGATACATTGGTTGTGGGCTGCGCAAATCGGGCGCATAGCCAGCACCAGCAGTCAACCCTAGGAACTTTAGGGTGCGCGTGACCAACCAGAAAGGATGATATGGAAAACGGTATGAAACCCCTAGAGGCTCAGCTCGCCTATTGGCTTTCTCGCCAAACAGCACGTACTAGTGTGCGGCGTATAGCCCAACTCGGTGCGGCTGTAGGTAGCGACATCGGATTGGTTCGCACTGAAAATCAAGATAGAGCCGTCTTAGTTCAAGGCTGGGAGGCTAATGGGAGTCGGTTCTCCGTAGCCGTGGTTGCAGATGGCATCGGGGGGATGAGAGCAGGTGGCATGTGCGCCTCTCTAGCTATAAGTGGATTTATAGCTTCTATATGTGAATCTGCAACTTTTCGTACTTTATCATCTGATTGGATGATGAATGCAGCGCTAAGAGCAAACGACGCAGTTTATAGTAAATATTATGGCGATGGTGGGTCAACGCTGATAGCTGCGCTAATGCGACATGGCGAGGCTCCATGTTGGATGAGCGTTGGTGATAGCCGAATCTATCTCGAGACCGAGCAAAAGCTCCAGAAGCTTTCCACAGACGATACTATTGCTGGGCAATTAGGACGGGACGCAATAGAGAACCCTGAACAAGGTAGACTGCTTCAGTTTATAGGCATGGGGTCCGATATTCAGCCGCATGTGCATGAGCTTGAATCTACAGTATCTGGTAGGCTTTTATTAGTTACGGACGGAGTTCATTATCTAAGCAAATATTCCTCGTGTATGGATAAAATTGCATCGATTGCGACTGATTCCGGAGTTTGTGCTAAGCGCTTGTTAGATCTGGCCAATTGGTGTGGTGGGCATGATAATGCCACGGTTCTGATAATGCCTTTATCTGTCGATGTGGAATCAATGAGTCCGCCTAGTGTTGGCTTTATTGAGGTTTTGGATTCGTTTGGTGACGGTCAATTCTTTATAGGGAGTTCACTTTATAGTTCGGGGCGTGATAATGGTGAAAGCTGCGTGTCGCCTAACTACGCTCTAAGCAATAGTGTTACCAGCGATCCCTTAGCAACGCAACGGATTGATGCGACGACGAAAAAAAACCGCTCAAAAAATGGTGTCGTTAAGAAAGGCAGGGCTGCTAAACCTAATATTACAGATGTGCCGCAGCTAATAATGGAATTTCCGAACAAAAGAAAGTAACAGGAAGTTGATGATGCTTATAGATTATCGCTATGAGTTCGGTGATGATGTATTTTTCGGCGGTATGGGGCAGGTTCTCAATTGTAACGATTTGGTGCTTGAGCGGCCGGTTGCAATAAAGTTTATGCCGGGTGATGTCAATCGCCGAAGGATGAATGATGAGATAAGTGCGCTGTTCAAAATGCGCTCCAAGAATGTGGTGCAAGTTTACGACGTTCTAGAGTTTAAAGGTGAAGTCGGCATTGTAATGGAGTACATATCTGGCAATGACCTTTTTCATATCCATACGGCGCCTGTATCATCTAGTGAATATATTAAGCTCCTGTGGCAAATTGCTTCCGGTATAGCGGATATTCATGAGGTTAGAATAATTCATCGAGATATCAAGCCAAATAATATGAAAATCGATCCAGAAGGTTTGGTAAAGATTTTCGACTTTGGCCTATCCCGGGATGCTGTGGATGGCGCTGCTACATTAGGGTTCGTAGGAACTCATGGGTTTGCTGCTCCAGAATTATATGGCTATTCAGTCCGCTTCACTCCAGCGATAGATACATATGCGTTCGGCGCTACTGCTTTATACATTGGGGCTAGAGATCTTCCTAATGAGCTCACCGTGCATCCTCCCTTGCCGTTGCTACTGAACTACTTTCAGAGGCTCGCTTGGCCTTTGACTCAAGATGTTGCTGAGACACTATTAAGCTGTCTAAATCCTGATCCATTATTGCGTCCTGCAATGAGCTACGTACGTGATGTATTAGCAAAGCACTTGTTGCAAGGTCGTCATAGAGCTTTGGTTGTTTATAATTCTAAGCCATCTTTCTTGGACGCTTCAAATCGATCGGTACTTTTGGATCTTCCGAACTTAGGCTCTGTAGAAATCACCTATGATGATTTTGATTTTGTTGTCACGGCCACATCTGGTCAGGTATTCGTGAATAACAGGGCAGTTTACGTTGGGTTTAAGTTGCCGGGAGCATGTGTGGTTGCATTGGGAGGAACAGAGCATGGGGCCCGACGTCGTTACATTACATTTGACCTCTCTCATCCGGAGATAGTACTGTGATTGATATGTTGCGACCAGGTGTTATGATTGGGAATAGATATGAGATAGAACGGTATCTGGCAGAGGGGGGCATGCAGTATGTATTTGTTGCCAGAGATACGTATACAGATCGGAAAGTTGCTCTGAAGACCCCAAAAAATAAGTCTGCTGAGAAAAGATTTCAGCGAAGTGCAATAGTTTCCGCAAAAGTTAATCATCCCAACGTTGCAAAAACTCTCGATTACCTCGTTTTTGAAGAGCGTCAATTTCTGGTGGAGGAGTTGATTAACGGTCTCGATATGCGAGCTGCTTTGCTCAATGACTCTGCCTTTATAGATCCTTACCTTGCGGCAAAAGTATTTCACCATTTGGCAAAAGGAGTTGCGGCTGCTCATCATGTAGGTGTTGTGCATAGGGACCTAAAACCGACAAATATTATGGTAGTAGGTGATTACTCTTTGACTGAAATTAAAGTTACAGATTTCGGTATTGCCAAAATGGCAGCTGAAGAGATGGTTGCAGCTGTGGAGGGTGGGGAAGAAAGTTTGACAACCTCCCAGACAGCGGTAGGCGCGCTTCCGTACATGGCGCCAGAAGCAATTGAAACTCCGAGAAGTGTGGGGACTTCAGCAGATATCTGGTCGCTTGGTGCAATGATGTATCATTTGTTAACAGGAGACTATCCGTTCGGACAGGGTCTAAATGCTGTGCCAAAAATTATAAATGCTGTGCAGCCACTACCGCCGGCCTTTCTACTTAGTAACCCACAGTTCGCGCCTTTAGCAGTCGAGTTAATACAAATCGCCAGAGAGTGTATGAGTAAAGATCCACGAAATAGGCCCACTGCAGATCAGCTTGTCGATAAGTTTAGCAATCTTTGTTATTCGGTAGCAGTCCGAGCTCGCGGTACTGTAGAAAGCTTCTTGTATAATGCTTATGGATATATTTCTTCCGAGGGTGGCAGGGTTTTCTTTCACAAGGAGTGTGTATATGGCACCCTCCCTAAAGTTGGTGAAAGTGTGTTGTTCTCATGCTATGACGGCGGGGGGGCTCCTCGGGCGCTCCCTGTAGTAAAATTGAGGTGATTAGGGGTAAGGAATTGTGAGTTTGTCCTACTCATTATATGAGGGTTTTCCTAAGGCCTAGTGCTCTAAAGTGCTAGGCTTTTTTTGATTTTCCTTTGTATAAATTAAAAGCTAATCATAAGTAGTCAGGATATGGGGACGGCTTAGATCAAAAAACTGTAAATAGTGACTACCTCCTATAGAGATGTAGTCATGAATAAGTTTTGTCTCAGCTGCAGTCAAGAGTTAGTGAATAGATCTAAACAGTGGTCTAACCAGAAATACTGTAGTGCAAAATGTAGAAAAAATCACCATCGCATGAAAAAAACAGCGATGACACGTGTTGAGCGAAAAAGGTCAAACCTAACTCAGAATGATGAGATGCTATATCTCATACGGCAATGTAAGCAAGCTGGTACAGTTCAAGTCCTTCATGGTCATGATCTTAAATCTTTTAAAGAGACGATGGAGTTGATAAAGGCACGTCCCAAGGGGGATGTTAACTTATGTCATATCGCGCCCGTGAAAGGTACTCATTCAACTGGTCTCCTTCACCATCGTAATCTCTTTTATGGAGGTGCGTATCAAAACAAAAAATTTGGAAATAAATACATTAGTGGTGGTTTGTCAATAAGTAACGCTGCCCTCAAACGCAAATGGCGCGTCACGCGAGATATGTCAAATAATGATGTGCTGATTAAGATTGAGGAATTTCTGCTAAATGTAATTCCTGACTACATAAAATCATCTCCAGTTCGTAAATCAAAAAAGGTACAGATAGCAAAAAAAATAACAGATGTGGATCCTTCGGCAAATTTTGATGAGCTTATGTTTTGTAGTTACAAAGAACTATGCGATAGTTGGAGCGCTATTAGCGGAAGGTTAACTCAAATACCCGAATCAAAAAAAGAATCTAAATATCTCGCATACATGGATAGTCTCACCAGATTTATTGACTATGGTGGCGTGCGAGCGATAACTTTACGAAAGCTTAGAAGAATTATGGTTATTGCGTATATGGCTTTAGAGAGGGTGGAGTTGAGTCAAACATATAATAAGTATTTCTACGTAAAATATGAGCCACTAGTTAAGTTTAAATATGGTCAGGCTAAACTTAAGAATCCAGATGATTGGCCAATTCTTAAAGATTTGGTTTACACGACCGCATTCCAAACTTTACAGGGGGCTTCGCTCAAAACCAAAGCTTTTCAGAAGCTAGTTCTGTCCTATTTGGAGTTGTCTGATAATTTATGATCATTTAGTAGAGATTTGTAAACTAATATATTAAAGCTTTCTCTATTCAATGCTGCTTTGAATTTCTTTAAATACTTCCTAAAGGTAAGTGTATAGAAAGGTTGCTCGGATTCGATAAGTTTTCCATGTGGGAGTAATATCGATAGGGAGGCGCTTTCAGTGTTGCTGCTTGCGTAATGAATTTTCAGAAACTACTGTTCTTAACTGATTAGTATCCATTATCAATAATGGTTATTGCATTGTGTAGTCGAGATCAAGTTGTTTTCCGAATATACGAAAATATCGAATCCATCCAGACGATGTTTGTCATTCATCAAGCGCTTAAAGTTTTGCTCGTTATAAAAGGTGCCCCGCCTACCTCTCTCAGGGTAGGACGAAACACCTGATGGCCATCAACCTTACTCGAAAAGCCCGATACGCAATCCCCTAACTCATTGCTGGTACAGTCATAACTGCTGCGCAGATAGTGCTAGTATGAAGAAAAAAATGAGAAGCATTTTTCAGTGATCTCAATTAACCTTAACGGGCATCCACTTCAGATAAATTCTTGAATGAGAAATGGTGGCGAAAGGAAAACTTCCTTCTTACGGTCGTTCATAAAGCGTTACAGCACGATTAATTTCAACATTGTCCGCCTCACCGATCGTTGTATCAATATCTCTCTTAATAAAGTCACCCCAAGCCTCGGCAATAGCTTTCTCTAAAGTCGCCTGATAATCAATAGGGTCAACTCCCAAGGCCCACGGAAACGATTTCAAAGAATCTAAACGTCTATTTTCAGACCAGTAATATTTTCTGGGTCCATGGGTTGGATAGCAAATGATATTATCCACAGGCTGAAATGAGTTCTCAAAACGAGAAGAGCTTAGATCATCATCATCTTCATGCGAAATGGAGCCGCGATGGACCAGAACCTCATCAACTGTGGTTAAATATTCAACAACTTGTGAAAGCAAATAGTCCTCATCACGAATTGTCCAAACTGAAAAATCATGCTCGGGTACAAGCGGATGAACTTGAAGTGCGGCATACGAATGCAGCTTTCCTGATGTGGCTGCTAATTTTGCCCACGTTTGCCACTCAGGCAATGTGCTAACCATGTTTGCACTTGTTCGTTGCGCATCACTATTATTTCCGCCAGCTAGCACAATTCCTGCCAATCCTGTTATCTCCCCACCTCGAATCCCTTTGACTGTAATAGCGGCCGATTCTTCCTTGTAAAGGCTGGACAACACCCCAACTCGACCCAGCATTTCACCCGATACGGACATAAGCGGGAACAGCGCGACACTCTGGCATCGAACCCGATCTAATAACTCAAGCTCGCCCAAGTTTTTCCAATCATATGGTTTGATGCTAGATTTAATTCCCGTAGAGGCATATTTTGTACTAATCTGAACATCGCTTGCAGGGCACAGATATGAAACCAATCGATTTAATCGGGTCGCCATCACTTCGAGCGGATCCAAATCCTTCTCTGCATCAGGATTAGCCCAAGTGCCAAGCATTTCAATAGTTTCTTTACTTATCTTGACGGAAACTCTTGTACCAGAATGATTTAACCGATCAGTACTTTTAGGTTTGGAAAGCAGAGGACGACCACTTAACCCTTGTTCAAATACAAGCTGCCATTGGTCTTCGGCGTCTCCTTTAGCTCGCTCAAATCGACGACTTGTAATTTTTACATCATCTCCGAGCATGAAGATCGAGAAAAAACCAATTCCAAATTTACCACCGGCCTCGAAACCTGTTTTAGCCAGGCCTGGTACTTCTTCGCGCAAAGCGTCACTTTTCCATAAGGAGTTACCAAAGTCTAACAAAACGCTAGTTAATACATAACGGCTCATTCCAATGCCATTATCTAGCACATTCAACCAAATCTCGTCACTCTCATTAACGGTAATCGAAACAGTAATCTGCCCAGCCTCATCGCTTAATTCGTGAAGCTTCCTTAGCGCGCGAACCGCATCCATCGAGTTCTGAAGCAATTCTCGAAGAGGGATTTTATGGTCATTTCCATATAAAGCCGCTCCCCCTAATACACTTATGAGGCGGGGGATATCTCCAACAGAAGGGCCTACGTTGACTGGCTCCCATCCATCGACCCTTACTTGGCGAGCAAAGCTCTCAGGCGAGTCGATATTTAGCACGTTCTGAGCTGCGAATGGACAACGTCCGTTTTCCTTCATAAGCACATAGGCGCTACGAAGTTCTTTGTCGATCATTCTCGCAGTGTCAAATGCCAACCACCAAGATTGACGTTCCTGCTGCGAAAATGGCGCCCCCGATGAAATAATAAGCTCACCGTTTTCTGTTCTTGTAGGCTGCCCCATTTTCGCCTGGAAACGCCAGTGAAGCTCGGATATGCCTTGCGGCCGCTGCAATGCAAATAAAAACCAAGGTGCACGTAAGTCATCCAAGTGCGCTGCGTCTGCAACTCTCAGCAAAAATGCGATTTTCAACGCGTCAACTTTCCAATTCGCAGGCTGCAAAAAGGCTGGGCATGGAACCACTCTATCTTTGAAAGTTTCTGCAACACGATCAGGAGACCAGTGATGACTTGATGCAATTTCACCAATCAAATCTCCATAATAATTGCGTAGTTCAACACTCTGAATCAAGTATATGTCGTCACCGCTACCAGGAACTGCCCACTTCATTCTCGCTAGCTCATGAGCCTGTTCCGCGTGCAAATGCCGAAGAACTTGAAAAATGGCTAGCTTCTCATCTGGGGAGTTTTTTTCAGGCTCTTTCCCGGAAAAACGTTGTGCAACGAAATCTTGCCAATGCAAAGTATTTTTTATTTGATTTAAACCGCCATCATAAGCAGCCATAACATGTGCGGCATCGTGGAGTAAAACTGCCCCACCAAAAACAAAAGCTTCAGCTGGGTTTAGCTTTATTTCAGGACCAGCAATCTCTCCCGCTACACGCCACAATGCGTCCAGGTGGGTAATATCATGTACTGTAAGAGCGGGTAGCTCAGAACGAATAGAGGCAACAAGATGGGCCGCCCGAATCCTAAACTCATCCAAGGAGACCTTCAGTAGTTCGCGTTGATCCTTGAACTCACTCACCAAGCACCCTAAAGAATCCGCCCAAAGTCGCATAGATTGTAATGGATTACTCACCTGAACTCCTTATTCGTGTTTTTCTAGTACGATGCACCGCTGGAAATATTGCGATGCTCTCTAAATTTTATGTCGCTTAATTATCCAAGCTAAACGCCCGTCTGTCGACAAATAGTATATCACCGAAAATGGAAAATTATAGGCCCTCTCTTAATAAATCGTATGCTCTATAATTTCAATAGCCGCACACAGCAGATATGCATAATAGTATATTTAAAGTCGGTTTCCGAGTCGCACAGAGTTTCTTTTCTACCTGTCCTCATTTGTTTTTTTTATCTACGCTTAGGCGCATAAGTGGTAGTTTAGAATTTTTAGTAGTTACTCTCTGGTTCTCGCAAATGAATGCAGTGCGTTGAGTATATAGTTTATACGCTGCACGACATTGTTACTGCGGCGCCACCCTTCAAGGCTTCACAAAATTAGTCTCTTCTCAAGAGAACAAACCAGTTGGGTATGCAGCATTTGGTAGTTGCATTAACCATAATCTGTCGAAATCGCGTCCCATCAGGCCGCACTAACGCTATCAGCAGACTCAAACTTAGCGCTAGTCACATTGGTTGGAACTCGCGCCAGTGTGCTCGCCATGGATTCAGATACTTCCGCTAGACGCTGTCATCAGTATGACTAGCAAGCCACAGGATAAGATCTTAATGATAGGACGATCAAATGACTCTACTGCTGCGAGAACGATGAGAGCAGTAAAAATGGCTATCAAATAGATGTTGGAGAATCTCCAAATGATAGATTATCATTGGGCTACCAATTGGCATGTCTTAATGAGAGCTATCTTTCATGGTCTCCGCACACCTCTATCTACGAGCGTCCACACAAGATCAGGATGCGAACCGGGCCCGCACTACGTTGCTGGCTTTTGCCGCCAACCGAAATTATGAGGTGGTGGGGATTTATGCCGACAATTTCACCGGCACCAAATTGCAACGGCCAGAGCTCCACAGGCTGTTGGCTGGTGCGCAGCCGGGACAAGTTTTGTGTGTTGAGTCGGTGGACCGTCTTTCTCGGCTCAGCCAATCGGATTGGGAAACCCTCAAAGGAACGATCAATTCAAAAGGCTTGAGGCTGGTAGTGGCCGACTTACCCACTAGTTGGGAGCATCTGGAAGGTGTCTCTAACGGTTGCAGTGACATTGCGGGTTCAGTCATGCACGTAATCAACAACATGCTCATTGATCTGATGGCGACAATGGCCCGCCTTGATCAAGAAAAACGTGTTGAGCGGATAAGACAGGGCATAGCCAACAAAAGGGCAGCTGATCCCTCCTGGAAGGCTGTTGGGAAAAGGAAAAACACCGAGAAGTGGCAGCGAGTTGAAAAGCTTCTCAGAGGTCAATCTGCCTCGAGCATGACCATAAAAGAGATTGCCCAAGCTGCAAATGTCGGTGAAGCCACTGTTTATAGAATAAAAAAAGAGCTTGGCTCTAACCCCTCATAGTCCTGCTTGCCTCTCAGCTACTCATGTTAACGGCGATCCTAAGCTTAGAATCGCCTTTCATGTATCCGTCATGCCCCTGTCATTCAGACGATCCTTCAGTAATCTTTAGGGTTACCAACTCGATTCTGTGAGCTCCAAGACGACGAAGGGCTTCCAAATCCGCTAATAGGACGGTTCCTGGCAACTCCAGTACGCCTAATACGTTTCCAGCTAGATCCACTATGCGAAGACTCATCGGGTGTTTTCCTGAGCTTGTCGTTTGATGAACGCTTCTAGGGTTTTCACTCGTACCAGCCGACGTCTCCCTAGCTTGAAAGTCTGAATGTCCCCACGAGCTATCATTTCATAAAGCATGGATCTGGCGACGCCAATCAAGCGTGCGGCATCTTCTATCCCAACTGATATGGGGCTCAAGGAGCTGTTTGGGTTCATCGGTGGCCTCTGCTGCAAAATGACACAACGGTTGTTGCGTCTGTGGAGCCAAGATAAATGTGGTGCCACATGCGTGTCAACACGTATTCGTTGTGTGTCCGTCTGTGATGTGGCAATCTTGCTGAAATCCATAGACGTCTGGAATGTAGCAATGGCCGTAAGGAAGAAAGTAGAAACCATTCACCTGCGTGTTAGCGCGACCTCAAAGGCCTGTCTCGAAGGGTTGGCGAATGCGATGGGGAAGACGTCAACGCGTGTGCTTGAAGATTTGATTGCCGACGCTGCAGCGAAATTCGAGGTTCAAGGGGTCGATATAGCTGTTGACGATCGTTTTGGATCTGGCGGGGATTGGACTTTGCTGAAAGCTTTGCAATTGGCTCATGTGCCTGATGAGCCGATTCTCAAAAAGCTGAGAACGTATTTTTTGGCAGATGAGGCGTTGAGTCCAAAAGATTACATTCTGATCGAGGCCATTTTGTGGTCTCCAGATGTATTTGCCGGCGATACAGACATTTTTCTCGATTCGGAGGGAGTTATCAAAAGTGCCGACGACCGAAGGGCTTTCAAGGTTGATTTGGATGAGATCAGTCGGCAGTTGTCATCGCTCGAAGACTACGCAGAGTTCCGATTGAAAAATAAATCGGTGGCACCTGGGTACGGAGACTACCTAAGGATGATAGAGGCAAAACTAGAAAACTAGATCAGCGCTATTGCCGCAGCCATCGTGCCGGGTGCCAAATGGGCATACCGCAGTGTCATTTTTATGTCGGAATGCCCCAGCATTGCGCGTACCGAATTCAACGCTACGTTGGCCATCACAAGACGTGATGCGAAGTCGTGACGCATATCGTGCCAACGGAAGCCTACGATCTCGGCTCGTTCGAGTAGTTTGAGCCAGGCACTTTTTACGTCTTCGAACCGGCCGCCTTCTTGGTTTGGAAATACATAGAGGGCCTTTCCTGATTGTTTTTTCCATTCCTCAAGTACGGCCACGACTTCCTCGTGCATTGGGATGTGCCGGGTATCGCTGGTCTTGGTTGTGTCGCCAGCAACAGTAATGGTCTTCGTGATGAAATTTACCGACGACCATTTTAGGTTAAACAGCTCTCCACGCCTCATGCCAGTGTTCAACGAGACGAGAACCATCGGCTTAAGGTGATCAGTGAAGTGCTGGTCTAGCAAGCTCTCCTTCAGCTTTTTGCCCCTATCTGCGCGCCATTTGTTCGCGCTTTCGCGTTCAACCCGCATTTCGTCTTGGCGTGCATCCAGAGCTGCGCGCAGACGTTTGTTTTCGTCTTCGTCCAAGTAGCGAACCACCCCGATGGAATCGACTTTGAGTTGCTTAAGTTTTGCCATAGGGTGGACTGTGATGTATTCCCATTCTACCGCCCGACTAAACACGCCGCTGATTGAGCCCATCTTACGGTTGACGGTTGAAGGCTTATTGCCTGTCTGCATCCAGGTGGTGCGGATCTGGTCGAGATCGCGACCGGTGATTGCGTCGATCCGCTGAGCCATGATTGGATCGAAATTGTTGTCCAAGGTGTGCAGAGTTTTTTCGTGGCCCTTGTGGTGGGTCTTGAACCACGGCATATAGGTGTCGTCGATGAACTGTCTTAGTGAGGGGAGGGCGGTGCCTTTTCGGTTTTGAGTAACTGCTAGAGGTTCACCGTGTTTACGCGCTTCATACAGATACTGCGTAGCTTCCTGGCGGGCTTGGTCAAGCGTTAGGACGCCAACTCGCCCAAGCGCCTTCTTGCGTGCGCGTCCCCATCTGACGATGTACGACTTGGCCCCGGCAGCTGTGACACGCACGTATAAGCCAATCACGATGGTATCGTGCACCTCGTATTCGTTGCCGGTTACTTCCAGGGCGGACAATAGCTTGCCGGTTAGCTTCTCTTTCACCTGAACTCCGTGGGTGCAATATGGGTGCAAAAAGTACTATACGGAGCTGTATTCTCGGACGCAACCGGACTGTAAGCCCCGTAATTGCTGGTTTTGGCCTTTGTCTAATGGGCTTCGTATGACCCTCCTAAGGGGAAGGTTGGCAGTTCGAACCTGCCCTGGGACACCATAAATTTGAAAGCCCCACGCAGAGTGATCTGGTGGGGCTTTTTTGTGGCTGTCTACAGCGGTGGGTAACTGACTAAAA
>Ga0065714_10000058_pt1 | contig 13631 bp, 12 predicted proteins | sample MisRhiReplicate2_FD_59101 | JGI IMG/M metagenome (GOLD analysis project Ga0065714, IMG submission 59101) | Miscanthus rhizosphere microbial communities from Kellogg Biological Station, MSU, sample Rhizosphere Soil Replicate 2: eDNA_1 v2... | ecosystem: Host-associated > Plants > Roots >...
CATGCAACTCCAGATCGCGCAGGCGATCCTCGATGCCGTCCCTGGTGGTCAGAAACAGCACCGGCGTGTCACCGAGCTTGCGGATCTGCTGCAGCAACTGCCAGCCATTGAGCCCGGGCAGCATCACGTCGAGGATGATCAGCTCGTATTCGCCAGACTCGATGAAACGGCGGCCGTCCATACCGTTGACCGCCACATCGACTGAGTAACTTGCCTCGTTCAGACCTTTAGCCAGGAGTTTGGCGGTCTCCGGTTCGTCTTCTACTAACAGCACTCGCATGGCACACCTCGATTGTCGTCATCACAGGCTAGGCGCCTTCGCGTCCAAAGCCCACCCCTAATGCCGGGTTTCAGATAATCGCCAACATTCGCAANCGTTGTGCATCCAGAATCTCGATCTCGCCGTACCTGAGATTCACAATCCCCTGCCCCTGCAAGTCCTTGAGAATCTGGTTGGTGGTCTGGCGCGACAGCGAGAGCATCGACGCCAATTGTTCCTGGGGCAGTTGCAACACCCGTCGCGGCGGGTCGATTTCGCCGTAACCCTCGGCGATCATCAGCAAGCGATGAGCCAGTCGAGCGGCGGTTGGCATCAGGCTCAGCTGTTCGAGATTGATGAAGGTCAGGCGCAGTTTCTGGCTCATCAGCAATGCCAGTTGCCGCCAGTACGCCGGTTGCTCATCAAGCAACCTCAGCAGCACGGTTTGCGGGATGTGCAACAGGACGCAATGACCCAGACCGAACGCATCATGAGTGCGCGGCTGACCATCAAACAGACAGATTTCGCCGAACCAGTGGGGCGACTCCACCAGGCTCAACAGCGCCTCCTTGCCCTGCTCGCTCACTGCGCCGATGCGCACCGAACCTTCGAGCACCGCGTACAGCCCGCACGGTGGATCGCCGCGTTTGAACAGCCGCTGGCCTGGCGACAACCGCCGCACCCTGGCGGCGGCCAGCAGACTATCCTGTAAAGGAACAGGTAAATGGCTGAACCACTGCCCTTTATCCAGCCGCGAACGCCAAACCTGCATGTCCATGAAAACTCCTGGAGATTGTCGCCTGCCTGACAGAGCAAAATGTGGACCCGGGGCATGATCCATCACCCAACAGGAGGAACAACAATGAAAAGCCTCGTCGACCATCTCAGTCAATACGCCGCCTACCACCGTGACCCGCGCAATATTGCCAGCCACTTTATCGGTATTCCGCTCATTGTGGTGGCGGTTGCGGTGTTGCTCTCGCGCCCCCAATGGGTCGGAGGCTGGGTTTCACCGGCGGTGCTGATTGCGCTGGCGTCGGCGTGGTTTTACCTGCGCCTGGAGTTGCGCCTCGGGGTNTTGATGACCGTGTTGCTCGGCCTGTGCATTTGGGCAGGCCAGGTTCTTGCGCAGCAAAGCACGCTGATCTGGCTGGCAAGCGGCATCGGGATGTTTGTGGTGGGTTGGGCGATTCAGTTTGTCGGTCATCACTACGAAGGGCGCAAACCGGCGTTCGTCGATGATGTGACGGGGTTGATTGTCGGGCCGTTGTTTGTGGTGGTTGAGCTGGCGTTTTTGCTGGGGTTGCGGCATGACCTCAAAGAGCAGATCGAGGCGCGGGTGGGTGGTGTGCGTTTGCGACAGAAAGGCGCAGCGGCGTAAGACGCCTTCGCGAGCAAGCCCGCTCCCACAGGGTTTAGAGTTGGCCACAGATGTGTGTTCAACGCAGATTCACTGTGGGAGCGGGCTTGCTCGCGAAGCTTTTTGCTTTAGAGGTTGGCGAGTTTCTGCCAGACCTTCGGCTTGAAGAACAGCGTCTCGCCCTTCGCCAACCCGATCAGGCTGTCGTGATCTTTCACCACTTCAGCTTCGATCAATTCGCTCTGGCCTTCGACCTTCAGCGTCACCCGTGTCGTCGCGCCCAACGGGCGAATATCCCGCACCTCGGCCGCGTGGTGATCCTCCAGCTCATGACGCGACAGCGACACTTCGTGAGGACGGAACAGCACATGGTTGTCGTCACCCAGATGCAGCCGGTTCGAGTCACCCAGGAAGTGATAAACGAAATCACTGGCCGGGTTTTCGTAGACGTCGCCCGGTGAGCCGATCTGCTCGATCACGCCCTTGTTCATCACCACGATGCGGTCGGCGACTTCCATCGCTTCTTCCTGGTCGTGGGTCACAAACACCGAGGTCAGNTTGATGTCCTCGTGCAGGCGTGCCAACCAGCGACGCAGTTCTTTACGGACCTTGGCGTCGAGGGCGCCGAAGGGTTCGTCGAGCAGCAGAACCTTCGGTTCCACCGCCAAGGCACGAGCCAAGGCAATACGCTGACGCTGACCGCCAGAGAGTTGTTCCGGGTAGCGATCCGACAGCCAATCCANTTGCACCATGTTCAGCAGTTCGTGGACTTTCACCGCGATCTGGCTTTCGCTCGGGCGCTGGTTTTTCGGCTTCATGCGCAGGCCGAACGCGACGTTGTCGAACACGGTCATGTGGCGGAACAGCGCGTAGTGCTGGAACACGAAACCGACGTTGCGATCACGCACATCGTGGCCGGAGACGTCTTCACCGTGGAACACGATGTTGCCCTGATCCGGGGTTTCCAGACCGGCGATGATCCGCAGCAGCGTGGTTTTACCGCAACCCGAGGGGCCAAGCAGCGCCACGAGTTCGCCGCTTTGAATGTCCAGGCTGATGTTGTCCAGCGCCTTGAACGCGTGAAAGTTCTTGCTGACGTTACGCACTTCGATCGACATGACTTATTCCTCCGCGGCGCTGGCGCGCAGGCGGTTAATACGGTTTTCGCTCCACTGCTTGAGCAGCAGGATGAAGAGCGCCAGGATCAGCAACAGGCTCGCCACGGCGAACGCGGCCACGTGGTTGTATTCGTTGTAGAGGATCTCGACGTGCAGCGGCAGGGTGTTGGTCACCCCGCGAATGTGCCCGGAAACCACCGACACCGCACCGAACTCACCCATGGCCCGCGCCGTACACAGCACCACGCCGTAGATCAGGCCCCATTTGATGTTGGGAACGGTGACGTGCCAGAACATCTGCCAGCCATTGGCGCCGAGCAGGCGCGCGGCCTCTTCTTCCTGCGTGCCTTGTTCCTGCATCAGCGGGATCAGCTCGCGCGCCACGAACGGCACGGTGACGAAGATCGTCGCCAGTACGATACCCGGCAAGGCGAAGACGATCTGGATGTCGTGATCCTGCAGCCACGGCCCGAACAGGCCCTGGGCGCCGAACATCAACACATAGACCAGACCGGCGATCACTGGCGAAACCGAGAACGGCAGGTCGATCAGCGTGACCAGCATACTTTTGCCACGGAACGAGTACTTGCTCACGCACCATGCAGCGCTGACGCCAAACACCAGGTTCAGCGGCACCGAAATCAGCACGGCGATCACCGTGAGTTTCAGGGCCGACAAAGCGTCGGGTTCGAAGATCGCGGTGAAGAACGCACCGATTCCGAGCTTCAGGCCCTGAGACACCACGATCACCAGGGGCAGCAACAGGAACAGGGTGAACACCAGCCAGCCAAGGCCGATCAGGATTCGCCGCGATGAAGCGCTGCCACGGCGGGCGGCGTTCGAGGAAGCAGCAGCAATAGACGATTGGGACATTTCTGCGCCTCCTTATGGGGTTTCGATGCGTCGTTGCAGCAAGTTGATCAGCAGCAACAGGACGAAGGAAACCACCAGCATCAGTACACCAATGGACGTGGCGCCGGTGTAATCGTACTGGTCGAGTTTGACCATGATCAGCAACGGCAAAATCTCGGTTTTCATCGGCATGTTGCCGGCAATGAAAATCACCGAACCGTACTCGCCGACCCCGCGGGCAAAGGCCAACGCGAAACCGGTCAGCCAGGCTGGCAACAGCGCGGGCACCAGAATATGGCGGAAAACCTGTAGCGGTTTTGCACCCAGGCACGCCGCCGCTTCTTCCACTTCACGAGGGATATCGGCCAATACTGGCTGTACGGTACGTACTACGAATGGAAGTGTCACAAAAGTGAGGGCAAGGGTGATGCCGAGGGGGGTATACGCGATCTTGAAACCCAGGTCCGCTGCAAACTGACCCACCCAACCATTGGGCGCGTATAGCGCAGTCAGCGCGATACCGGCCACGGCGGTGGGCAATGCGAAGGGTAAGTCGATCATCGCATCGATGACTTTGCGTCCAGGGAAGGTATAGCGCACCAGCACCCAGGCCAGCAGCGTGCCGATGATGCCGTTGATGATCGCGGCATAGAGCGCGGTGCCGAAGCTGAGCTTCAACGCCGCCAGCACCCGTGGCGCCGAGATAATTGCCCAGAACTGGTCCCAGGTGAGTTGAGCGGCATGCACGAACATCGCCGCCAGTGGAATGAGCACAATCAGGCTGAGGTACACCAAGGTGTAGCCCAGCGTCAGCCCGAAGCCGGGTATGACGGGGGANATACGACGCGACATAAAAGTCCTTGGTTGATAACGCGCTAAGCCCCGACAACAAGATCGGGGCCGTTGGCTTATGCCTGGCAGTCAAGGACTGAACACTGCAACCCCTGTGGGAGCGAGCCTGCTCGCGATAGCGCCTGGTCAGCCAACATTGATGTTGAATGTACCGCCGTCATCGCGAGCAGGCTCGCTCCCACAAGTTGCCCCCCTAACTGACCGTTGGCATATCTATTTCAGGTTATTGCGCCTGATAAATCTGGTCGAACACGCCACCGTCGTTGAAGAATTTCGGCTGAGCCGCTTTCCAGCCGCCGAAGTCCTTGTCGATGGTCACCAGGTCCAGTGTCGGGAACTGTTTGGCGTANTTGGCGGCAACATCCTTGTCACGTGGACGATAGAAGTTCTTCGCCGCGATTTCCTGGCCGACCGGGCTGTACAGGTGCTTGAGGTACGCTTCGGCGATCTCGGTGTTGCCCTTTTTCTCGGCGTTCTTGTCGACCACGGCGACCGGAGGNTCGGCGAGGATCGACAGCGAAGGCACGACAATGTCGAACTTGTCAGCGCCACCGTCTTCTTTCAGGGCCAGGAAGGCTTCGTTTTCCCAGGCCAGCAACACGTCGCCCTGACCGTTGTTGACGAAGGTAATGGTCGAACCGCGAGCACCGGTGTCCAGCACAGGAACGTGTTTGAACAGGGTTTGCACGTATTCCTTGGCTTTCGCTTCGTTACCGCCATTGGCTTTCAGGCCATAGGCCCACGCCGCGAGGAAGTTCCAGCGTGCACCGCCGGAGGTTTTCGGGTTCGGGGTGATGACTTCCACGCCGTTCTTGGTCAGGTCGCCCCAGTCCTTGATGCCTTTAGGGTTGCCCTTGCGCACCAGGAACACGATGGTCGAGGTGTAAGGCGTGCTCGCTTGCGGCAGACGCTTCTGCCAATCCGCNGGCAGGGTCTTGCCGAGTTTGGCGATTTCGTCGATGTCACCGGCCAGGGCCAGGGTCACCACGTCGGCACGCAGACCGTCGATCACTGCCCGACCTTGCTTGCCCGAACCACCGTGGGACTGCTGGATTTTCACGCTGTCGCCGGCGTGGTCTTTCTGCCAGAACTTGACGAATTCGGCGTTGTAGTCCTGATACAGCTCGCGAGTCGGGTCGTACGACACGTTAAGCAGTTCGTAATCCTTGGCAACCGCGGAACCCGCAAAAAGGGCACTGGCCAGGGCGGCCAAAGCGAAATGACGAATCGACGACATGGTGAAAGCTCCTGGAATTCTGATTGTGTTGGCTTTTTATGGTCTGGAATCGGGGTTGCCTGTCAAAGATCGCAGCCTTCGGCAGCTCCTACACAAAGCCCCCCAGGAGCTGCCGCAGGCTGCGATCTTTGATCTTTGATTCAGCTCGGTTTGTTGCTTGGGTTCTGCAACCGGAATTTCTCTTTGCGTTCGATCTGGACCACCTGGGCGTTGTGCACGGTGATTTCCACTGCGCCAAAACGCAGATCGCGCAAGGCGCTCTGGATCTCACGCAAAATGGTTGCTTCGTCCTGGCCGTCAACGCTACGTAGGGATGCGCTCATGGTGCTGCTCCTTCAACTAGAGGTTGCCTGGCAGTGGCGGGACTGCTTGCGGCGTGAGACCAATAGTAGATAAGCGCAGTTATTCTTAAAAAGACTATTTAAGAATTTTAATATAACCAAAAGGCTGTTCGAAGACTGAGAAGGAACGCGGAGCGTCCCGGGCGGCATGACCACGCAGAGCGTGGGAACGATCAGTGCTGCAGAATCTGTGGAGTCCGGTNCCAATCCAGCTGCCCGGCCGGCACCGGNCGTCCAAACCAGTACCCCTGCCCCAGATCGCAGCCGTGTTCGAGCAGGAAACCCGCCTGCTCGACCTGCTCGATCCCCTCGGCATGAACCTGCATCCCCATGCTCTGGGCCAGCGCAATGATCACCCGCACAATCGCCGCGTCATCCTCATCCCACGGCAACCCCGCCACGAAGCCCTGATCGATCTTGAGTTTCTGTACCGGCATTCGCTTGAGNCGCAGCAACGACGAATAGCCTGTACCGAAGTCATCNATGGCCAGCCGAACGCCTAATTCACGCAACCTGTGCATCTGCTCCAGCGCGACTTCAGGGTCATCCATCACAGCGCTCTCAGTGACTTCCAGCTCCAGACAGGCAGGGTCCAGCCCGGTTTCGTGCAGCACCTTCGCCACCTGCCCAAACAGCTCACGGCGGGCGAACAGCCGAGAAGAAACATTCACCGCGACAAACGACACCACGACCCCGGCCTGCTGCCACTGGCACATCTGCTCACACGCCTGACGCATCACCCAGGCATCAATTTCGGCGATCAGACCAGTGCGCTCGGCAATGGGAATGAATTCTGCCGGCGACACCAACCCTCGCTGCGGATGCTCCCAGCGCACCAATGCCTCGACGCCGATCAGGCGGCTGGTCTTGAGGTTGTGAACCGGCTGGTAATAAACCCGCAACTCCTGCTGTTCCAGCGCACGGCGCAATTCGAATGCCGTCTCGACCCGTTGCTGGGCATGGGCGGTCAATTCTTCGGTATAGAGGGCGTAGCCGTTGCGGCCGGCACTCTTGGCCTTGAACAGCGCCGAGTCGGAGTTGCGCAACAGCTGCTCGGCGCTCAAGGCGTCGCCGGGGAACAGGCTGATGCCGACGCTGATATTGACGAACAACTGATGCCCGTCGATCTGGAACGGCTCTTTGAGGCCATCGATGATCCGCTGAGCCAGCGCCGCCGCGTGCACCATTTGCGGACAGCTTTCAGCCAGCACGGCGAACTCGTCACCGCCAAGGCGCGCCAGGGTGATTCCCGGACCGACCATCGCGCTCAAACGCTCGGCCACGCCCTTGAGCAGCTGGTCCCCAATGCTATGCCCGAGGCTGTCGTTGATCATCTTGAAGTGATCAAGATCGATCATCAGTAACGCGCAGCCGCGCTTGTGGGTCTGCGCCGAAGCCAGGGCCTGCTCGGTGCGGTCGGTGAACAACAAGCGGTTGGGGAGGTCGGTCAGCGGATCGTAGTGAGCCAGGTGCGTCAGCTCATGTTCGGAGTTCTTGATTGCGCTTATGTCGGAAAACACTGCCACGTAATGGCTGCGCCGTCCCCTCTCGTCGTCGATGACGCGGATGGTCTGCCATTGCGGATAGATCTCGCCGCTTTTGCGACGATTCCAGATTTCCCCGCTCCACTCGCCGGTGCTGTTGAGTGTCGCGAACATCGCCTGGTAGAAAGCCGGCGGGTGATGACCGGACTTGAACAGACTGGGCCGCTGGCCGAGCACCTCCTCGCTCTGATAGCCGGTGATTTGCATGAAGGCCCGGTTCACATGAACGATCAGGCCCTGGTTATCAGTGACCAGCACCCCTTCACGGGTGCAATCGAATACCGCCGCCGCCTGACGCAAGCGCTCACGGTCTTCAGTGCGCTCACGCAACTTGGCGCCGATCCCCAGGCAACGGAACAATCGCGCCCNGGCAAAAAAAATCAAACCGGCACTGAACACCACCCAGGCATAACCGTTGATCAGTTGCCATCGCATTAGCTCGCCAGAGCTATCGAAGAAACTGTTCAATAAATGGCCACTGAACTGCAGCCAACCGACAGAAACCAGAAGATAAAGCAGCGCTGCACGCAGAGCATCGCGATAGGTAGCAGCCATTAGGTCGTCCATGTCCCTTAAAAGTGGATGGAATTATAGTTTAAAGAAACATCCGGCCACTCTTATCTGAAAGGGCGACTGGTTTTATCTGTGGGCTCAGTGATAATGCAACGGCTGTTTTTTTCTTTATCGAGGGCCCAATAGCCTATGTGGTACGAAGGTTTTCTCGGCTTGTCGCCCTGGTCACTGGTGGCAGTCACCCTGCTGATGACCCACGTGACGATCATCGGCGTCACGGTCTATCTGCATCGTTATTCAGCCCATCGCTCGCTTGAGCTCAATGCTGGCCTGAAACATTTCTTCCGCTTCTGGCTGTGGCTGACCACGGCACAGAACACCCGCGAGTGGACCGCTATCCACCGCAAGCACCACGCCAAATGCGAAACCGTCGATGACCCGCACAGCCCGGTCATCAAGGGCCTGTCCACCGTTCTGCGCAAAGGCGCCGAGCTGTACCGTGCCGAGGCGGAAAACCCCGAGACCCTGCGCATCTACGGCAAGAACTGCCCCGAAGACTGGATCGAACGCAACCTGTACAGCCGTTTCCCGCTGCTGGGCGTGGCGATCATGGGCGTCATCGACCTGCTGCTGTTCGGCACCATCGGCATCACCATCTGGGCGATCCAGATGATGTGGATCCCGGTCTGGGCCGCCGGCGTGGTCAATGGCCTGGGCCATGCCNTCGGCTACCGCAACTTCGAATGCCGCGATGCGGCGACCAATCTGGTGCCGTGGGGCATCCTGATCGGCGGCGAAGAACTGCATAACAACCATCACACCTACCCTAATTCGGCAAAACTGTCGGTGAAGAAGTGGGAATTCGATCTCGGCTGGGCCTGGATCCAGGTCTTCAGCTTCCTGCGTCTAGCCAAGGTTCAGCGGGTCGCGCCCATCGCCCATCGGGTCGAAGGTAAAGGCAACCTGGACATGGACACCGCCATGGCGATCCTCAACAACCGCTTCCAGATCATGGCCCAGTACCGCAAATTGGTGATCGCACCGCTGGTCAAACAAGAGCTGGAAAAGGTCGATCACTCGGTCCGTCACCAGTTCCACCGCGCCAAACGCCTGCTCTCGCGGGAAACCAGCCTGCTGGATGACAAACACCACATTCGCATCCAGACCATGCTCGAGCACAGTCAGGCGCTGAAGGTAATTTACGAGAAACGCCTGGCCTTGCAGCAGATCTGGGTCAAGACCAGNTCAAATGGTCACGACATGCTGGCNGCCATCAAGGATTGGGTACACGAAGCNGAAGCCAGCGGGATTCAATCCCTGCGCGACTTCGCCGATCAGTTGAAAACCTACTCCCTGCGCCCCGCCGCNGCAGNCTGACTGTGGCGAGGGNGCTAGCTCCCGCTCGACTGCGCAGCAGTCGCAAAACCTGACGACGCGTTCTTTCATTGAAAAACGCGTCGCCAGTACCGCCCGGCGGGAGCAAGCTCCCTCACCACATAAGGCGGGAACTAAGCTCCAAATCCCCTATCTCAAAGACACTTCGCCAGGCCGCNTTCGAACCTCGAGCGGCACANGCCCTTTGAGANTTTGTGTCGATGGTCAGTAAAAACCTACAAGACTCATCCCTCCCGCAGTGGCCCGAGGCCGCGCAAACCCTNCTGGCGCTGATGCATGCACAAGGCGAAGTGGCGCGCCTGAGCGAACGNGAACANCTGTTCAGCGCTCTGCTAGTGAGCGTCAACGCGGTGCTTTGGGCCTTCGACTGGGAATCCCGTCGGGTGCTCTATGTCAGCCCCGCGTATGAACGGATTTTCGGCCGCTCCGCAGGCTTGTTGCTGTCCGACTACAACCAATGGCGCGACAGCATTTACCCCGACGATCTGGACTATGCCGAACGCAGCCTGGCCGAAGTACTGGTCAAAGGCGCCGATGAAGACCGCGAATACCGAATCATTGCCGCCGACGGCCAGGTCCGCTGGCTCAGAGACAAGTGCTTCATCAACCGTCAGGCCGAGCCCGGGCAACCGGTGATCATCGTCGGCATTGCCGAAGACATTACTGACAAGAAGCAGATTGAAACCGAGCTGCAACGCCTGGCCACNACCGACGTGCTGACCCAGAGCAGCAACCGCCGACACTTCTTCGAATGCGCCCACCGTGAATTCGAACAGGCACGGCACCAACGCACGCCGCTGGCCTTTCTGCTGCTGGACATCGATGACTTCAAAGTCATCAACGATACCTACGGCCACCAGGAAGGCGACAACGTGCTGCAACGAATCGCCGAGTGCGGTCGCGCGACGTTGCGGCGAGGTGATGTGTTCGGGCGAGTGGGCGGTGAGGAATTCGCAGCGGTGTTTCCCGGCTGTGCGCCAGACATGGCTATGCAAGTGGCCGAGCGCCTGCAACGGGAGATTCAGCGATTGAGTTTCAGCCATGGCGACCAGACGTTCGGCATCACCGTCAGCCAGGGCCTGACCAGCCTCACCGCCGAGGACGAAAGCATCGACAGCCTGTTTGCCCGCGCAGATGCGGCAATGTACAAAGCCAAACACCAGGGCAAGAACCGCATCGTCTCCGGCTGACAGGTCCAACACAGACCCCATGTGGGAGCGGCGGTGCGGCGATCCGACTTGCTCGCGAAGGCGTCGGGTCAGGCAACTCAATGTCGACTGGATGCCCGCCTTCGCGAGCAAGCCCGCTCCCACATGGGGATTTGTGTGAAGCCTATTTCTTGCGCAAACGCATCAATTCCGGCAACCCGATCTTGAGCAACCGCGCCGTCCGGCTCTTCGCCAGGTCCTCAATGCCCTCATGCTCGGTCAGTCGCGCCAGTTGCGCAGCCATGTTCATCACCAGCGCTTCACGGGAATAAACCCCGCCACCGAACTGGTAGACCGCCGCAATCAGCTCTCGCAGCTCCAGNGGCAGGCGCCAGCGAGTGCGAAGCGCCGAACCATAAGCCGCGCCGAACTCAGCCAGCGCCTCGCCGACCTCCTCCCATTCATCCAGCTCGCCCCCGGCCTGCTTCCATTCCTGCAAACACCGCAACAGCGCAAGGTCGCCGAGGCGATGCAACATGCCGGCGCAATAACAGCGCTCCTGATCCAGATCCAGCAAACGCGCCAGGGTCCGGCCATACTCGGCAGTGCGCAGCGACAGCTCCCAATAGCGCTCGGCATAATCGGCCAGAAACGGATCGCTGAGTCGGGCACTGCGCTTGAGGGCCAGCCCCAGAATCAGGTTCATGCTTTGCCCGGTGCCGAGGCGGTGCAGCGCCTGTGACAGGGTTTGTACGGCGGCGCCATGGTGCTGGGCCGCGCTGTTGGCTGCNGCGATCAGCACAGCGGTGACTTGCGGATCGGTACGGATCTCGTCATGCAGCAGCGTCAGGTCGAGGCCATTGGGATTGAGGCTGCGTTTGACCGCCAACTGTACGTCGGTCATCAGTGGTGCACCGTCGGTCAACTCACGTCGACGCTCCAGGTAAACCGCCAACGTCATGCCTGGCGACAGTGAAGGCGTTTCGCAAGACACCTCTTCACCGGCGTTCAACAGCAAATCCTGCAGGCGCTGGGTCAAGCTTTCCATGTTAAGGGGCTTGGTCAGGTACGCCGCAGGCGCCAGCGGCAGAGCTTCGCGAACGCTGGCGCTGTCGTTACGGCTGCTCATCAGAATGAAGGGCAGCGGCGGGTTGCGTTTGCGCTGACGGACATTGCGCAAGACATTCAAACCATCGACGCCGGGCAGCTCCCAGTCGACGATCACCAGGTCGTAAGGATTTTCCGCCAACAGGTGCAACGCTTCCTGACCATCGGCACACAGATCCAGCCGTGCGTCGCAGCGCACATTCAACAAAACCTGCTTGAGCAGGTCGCGGGACCAGGGGTCGGCCTCGGCAATNAGCACACGCGGCGCAGCGGGTAACACCACAGCAGTCATTTACACACTCCAAAGTAGTGCTTGCACCTTAGTCAATGCTGGCCATTCGATACAGCGCATTTGCCATCGATGGGTCCCAGGGACACAAAAAAACCCGCCGAAGCGGGTTTTTTTGTCGATCAGTTCACACATTCATCAGAGCTTGGAGATCACAGCTCGGAGAAGCACTCTTCGATGATCGCCAGNCCTTTGTCCAGTTGCTCGTCCGGCGAAGTCAGCGGTACCAGGACGCGCAGAACGTTGCCGTAAGTGCCGCAGGACAGCAGGATCAGACCCTTGTCGCGAGCCTTGGCCACAACAGCGGCTACCGCTGGAGCGTTCGGCTTGTGGCTGTCGCCATCAACGAACAGTTCGACCGCGATCATCGCGCCCAGGGCACGGACTTCGCCGATCACCGGGTANTTGGCCTGAATGGCTTTCAGGCCAGTGACCAGACGCTCGCCGACAGCTTTGCAGCGGTCCAGCAGGTGCTCTTCTTCGAACACTTCCATCACGGCCAGGGCCGCGGCGCAAGCAATCGGGCTACCGGCGTAAGTGCCGCCCAGGCCGCCTGGAGCAATGGCGTCCATGTATTCGGCCTTGCCGCAAACACCGGCCAACGGGAAGCCGCCAGCGATGGATTTGGCGAAGGTGGTCAGGTCGGCAGCAACGCCCATCTGTTCCATGGCGAAGAAAGTGCCGGTACGACCAGCGCCGGTTTGTACTTCGTCAGCGATCAGCAGGATGCCGTGCTGGTCGCACAGCGCGCGCAGACGCTTCATGAACTCTTTAGGCGCGACGTAGAAACCGCCTTCGCCCTGAACCGGCTCGATGATGATTGCAGCGATGTCACGCGGCTCGGCGTCGTTCTTGAAGATGCGTTCGATGCTGGCGATCGAATCGTCGATGCTCACACCGTGCAGTTCGTTCGGGTACAGCGCGCGGAAGATGCCGCCTGGCATCAGGCCCATGCCGGCCGAGTAAGGCACGACTTTACCGGTCAGGCCCAGGGTCATCATGGTGCGGCCGTGGTAAGCGCCGGTGAACGCGATCACGCCGGCACGGCCAGTGGCGGCACGGGCGATCTTGATGGAGTTTTCCACGGCTTCGGAGCCGGTGGTCACCAGCAGGGTTTTCTTGGCGAAATCACCCGGCACCTTGGCGTTGATTTTTTCGCACACTTCTACGTACGGTTCGTAAGCCAGCACCTGGAAGCACGTGTGGGTCAGCTTGTTCAGCTGCTCGGTCACGGCGGCGATGATTTTCGGGTGCACGTGGCCGGTGTTCAGCACGGCGATACCGCCGGCGAAGTCGATGAACTCGCGACCTTCAACGTCGGTCACGGTGGCGTTCTTCGCGGACTCGGCGAAGATCGGGTGAATCTGGCCAACACCGCGTGGTACAGCGGCTTCGCGGCGTTTCATCAGGGATGCGTTAGTCTTGCTCATAAAGTCCTCATTCACCGCTCATCGGGCGGCGTGGTTCAAGGAAAATGCGGCGGGGAGGCAACTACGGCAGCATGCGATGATCGACTGCCACAGCTTTCCCGACCACAGAGAATATTCCGTTTGAAGCACGCAAAGGGACAGCGCTCTCGTGCCCTTTGCGTTTGAAGCAATGCCCTGCCGGGCTTA
>Ga0065714_10003515_pt1 | contig 13628 bp, 16 predicted proteins | sample MisRhiReplicate2_FD_59101 | JGI IMG/M metagenome (GOLD analysis project Ga0065714, IMG submission 59101) | Miscanthus rhizosphere microbial communities from Kellogg Biological Station, MSU, sample Rhizosphere Soil Replicate 2: eDNA_1 v2... | ecosystem: Host-associated > Plants > Roots >...
CGATAAACATCAAGCGTATTGATGCCAGGTACGTTTATATGTTCTAATAATAGTTTACGGGCCATCTTCTATAGATATGAGATTAAGCTATTCGCTAAACCTTATTCTTTAAATTGTCAATCAATTCGTCTACCTTCTGTTCGTTCAGGTTTTCGTAAAATGTATATTCAGGACCAATTTGCAAAACCGGACCATAACCACAGGCTGCAAGGCATTCAACACCTCTCCAGCTAAACAAGCCATCTGCAGTCACCTCATTTTCCTTCACACCAAGCTTATTTTCAATATGCTCCATTAGTTTTTCAGCACCAACCAGGCAGCAAGGCCCTGTTCTGCAAACTTCCAGCATATACTTGCCCTGCGGCTTTAAAAAGTACATACTGTAGAATGTAGCAACTTCATAAACTTCGATGTCCTGAATATCTAAATAAGCGGCAACTTTACTCATTGCAGCCGGACTTAACCAGCCCAGCTCAGCCTGTACTTCGTGCAGGACAGGTAACAAGGCCGACTTTTGTTTTCCTTCCGGATATCTTTTAACGATCTCTCCCAGCTTTTCAATTAAAGCCGGCGAAAATTCTACAGGTTGTTGTTCTTCTACTTTAAGCATCTAATTCTCCTGCAATAATATTCATGCTACTCATGTTGATAATGGCATCTGACAACAGCATACCTTTACTCATGGGTGCAAACATTTGGTAATTTATAAAACTAGGCCTTCTAAAATGCAAACGATAAGGAGTCCTTCCGCCGTCATTAATCAGGTAAAAACCAAGCTCTCCGTTACCACCTTCAACAGCGTGATAAACTTCAGCTTTAGGGGCATCAATCTCTCCCATCACAATTTTAAAGTGATAGATCAATGCTTCCATATTGTTGTATACTTCTTCTTTTGCCGGCAAATAGAATTCCGGAACATCAGCGTGGAATATTCCAGCAGGTTCTTTTTTCAATTTTTCCAGGGCCTGCTCAATCAGACGCACACTTTGCCACATCTCTTCGTTACGAACCAGGAAGCGGTCGTAAATATCACCGCGGGTACCTACCGGAACTTCAAAATCAAATTCATCGTATGAAGCGTATGGCTCGCTTACACGAACGTCATAGTCCACACCCGTAGCACGCAATAAAGGGCCAGTCCAGCTATAATCTAAAGCTTGCTCCTGAGTTACACATGCCACACCTGCAGTACGGTCGATAAAAATCCTGTTGCGGTTTAACAAATTTTCAAATTCCCTTAATGCCGCAGGGAACTCTTTTAAGAACTTATTGATTTTTGCGAAAGCGATATCATTAAAATTCCGCTCAAATCCACCAATACGACCAACGTTAGTTGTTAAACGTGCACCGCAAATCTCTTCGTAAATTTCGTAAATATGCTCTCTGAACTGGAAAAGATACAAAAAGGTTGTTGTTGCCCCTGTATCCTGACCAATAATGGTATTGCAAATGATATGGTCGGAAATACGCGCCAGCTCCATGATGATTACCCTAAGATAATCTACGCGCTTAGGCGTCTGAATATTCAACAATTTCTCTACTGTCATATGCCAGCCCATATTGTTGATAGGAGACGAACAATAGTTCAATCGGTCTGTAAGCGGCGTGATCTGATAAAACGGCCTGTGTTCAGCTATTTTCTCAAATGCACGGTGAATATACCCAATGGTAGAAACACCACTCACAATGCGCTCTCCATCCAGTTGTAAAACGTTCTGGAATACACCATGCGTTGCCGGGTGCGTTGGGCCCAGGTTAAGGGTCACCAATTCGCTCTGCGGATCGTTATCTGTATATATTGGTTGATTGTGACTCATATAAACTTACCTACCAAAGTATTCATCTTTTTTATCTACCCTGTTTGGATCTTCCAGAGGGTATTGCTTCAACATCGGATGAACACCTAGTTCGTCCATGTTTAATATTCTTCTTAAATCAGGGTGTCCTTCAAAGTTCACTCCGAAAAAATCATATGTTTCGCGCTCCATCCAGTTTGCGCCATTCCATACCGNAGTGGCAGTAGGAATAACAGGATGCTGGGCNTCTAAATATACCTTTATCCTTACCCTNATACGTTTCACCATGCTATGCAGGTGATAAACTACAGCAAGACCNTGCTGTTTCTCAGGGTAATGAACTGCTGTGATATCTGTAAGAAAATTAAAGTTAGCTATACTGCTTTCCTTTAAAAACTTAAGCACTTCAATAATCACATCTTTGCTGGTCTCAAAAGTAAGCAGGCCATAAGGCTCTTCTACACTCATAATCTTATCACCAAACTTTTCGCCCAGTAATGCTATTATCGTTTCATTAGTTACGTCCGCCATTATAGTATTCCGTATGAAGCCAACATTTCTTTGTATTGCTCTGAATCCCTTCTTCTGCCGGATTCATTCTTAACCAGCTCCTGAATCTTACCAAAGCCATCTAAAATAGCCTCTGGTCTTGGAGGGCATCCCGGAACGTACACATCCACAGGGATAATCTCATCTATACCCTGCAAAACAGAATACGTATCGAAAATACCACCACTTGATGCACAGGCACCAACGGCAATTACCCAGCGTGGCTCAGCCATCTGCAAATAAACCTGTTTTAAAACAGGACTCATTTTCTTAGCTATCGTACCCATTACCATTAATAAATCGGCCTGACGTGGAGAAAAGCTTAAGCGTTCTGAACCGAAACGGCCAAAATCATAATGAGAACCCATTGTTGCCATAAATTCGATACCACAACAAGAAGTTGCGAATGGCAAGGGCCATAATGAATGGGAGCGAGCCAAACCAATAACTTTATCTAAAGAAGTGGCAAAAAAACCAGATCCTTCAATGCCTGGGGGCGCGTCTACTATGTTGATGTCACTCATGATATAAAACGAAAAAGGTTCATTCCTTTAAAGAATGAACCACAAATTTACAATTTTTTGAAGCAAAAGACCTAAGGTCTCTGCATTTAGAACCGATCTAAATAGATTAATTCCAGTTCAGTGCTTTCTTCTTCAAAACGTATATAAAGCCCAATAGTAACGTTCCCATAAACACGAACATTTCTATCATTCCTGTCATTCCCAGATCCCTGAAATTAACTGCCCAGGGATACATAAAAATCACCTCTATATCGAAAAGCACGAAAAGGATCGCTACCAGGAAATACTTGATAGAGAATGGCTGACGCGCGTTACCAATCGTTTTAATACCCGCCTCAAAAGTCTCCAGCTTGTCTTTGGTCTTTCTCCTTGGCCCTAAAAAGTGAGTAGCTACCAAAGTAACCACAACAAAGCCTAAAGCAACAATAACCTGAAATATAATGGGTAGAAAATCTACTGGTACACTTTGCGTTTCCATTTGAAAATAATTTGGGACAAAAATAAAACAAAAAGGCAGGATAACAACCCTGCCTTTTCATTTATTATTTAATTTATTACTTTTTTCTAACCGGCGCCTTAGGGGCAGCCGCAGTAAGCGATTTTAAACCTTCTAATGCAGTTGCATTCTGAGGGTCTAAAGCCAATACTTTATCCCAGTATAATTTAGCTTTTGCTTTATCATTTTTGTAAGAAGCAAAACCTGCTATCTGGTTGTAAGCCTCTATCATACTTTTAACCGGAGGGGCTGGTTGAATATTTTTAGCCATCCTAACTTCGGCAGAATCCAAATATTGTTGATAAAAAGGCAGTTTTAATCCTTTAGGGTCGGTATCGCTATCCATTAAATTATTTGCCCTGGCTCTCCAAAGAAGCACATCAATAGTAGTAGGAGCATCTTTTAACACTGTAGCAAAAGCTTCATCTGCTTTTACCAAAAGGTCTTTTGATGGATTAGTATTCGCGCTATAACCTTGTCCATAAAGCAAATATCCAGCAAGTCCACGGTAGTAAAAATTATATAGTGAACCTTTTCCATGTGGATTATACTTGTTCACAATGTCATAAGTTTCAATTGCTTTAGGATAGTTTTTCAGGTCGTAATATCTTTTTGCTACGTCGGCTAATGCCTCAGCATTAGTAGAATCCATTTCAACTGCCTTTGTCAGGTTAACAACAGCTAAATCATCCTGTTTATTTTCTGCCTGTGCTTTTCCAAGGTATAAATAATCTGAAGCGATAATACGTTTCGGATCTTTTGCTTTCGCAAAGAAATCGTTCATATATTCCAGACTCTTAGGATAATTTTTATTCTCAAAAGCTGAGTAACCGCGCATTCTTGAAACAACAAGACTTTTTTCGTTGTTTGGATCTGATGTTGCCAATGCAGAAGTTACCTCTTCCAAAGTTTTAAAATCTTTAGCATAGAATAAGAATTGAGCATAACGCAATTTAGACTCAAATGAGTTATCCGTTAAATCAATATATTTTTTGTAATTCTCTACTGCCTGAGCCGATCTAGCTGCAAACTCGTTAGACAATTGAAGTGCCCACTGCATGTACAACTCAGCAATTTCGCGGTAAGCGGGACCATAATTAGGGTCCTTAGCAATTACTTCTTTTAAAGCTTCTTCTGATTCAGCAAAAGCTCTTGATTCTTTGTACATACGTCCAATCTGAACCTTACCTCTCAAAAGAGATTCGTTGATATTGCCTGCACGCATATAGTTTTGCAAAGCTTCAGAATTTTTCTTCTGCAAAGCGTAATAATCACCTAACGCCAAAAAAGTTTCTGCGTCTTTATCAGCTGCATCAAGCTCTTCTGCCTTCTGCAGGTAAGGTAAAGCTGCTTCAAAATCAGGCTTATCAGTTGCTATATAAGCTTTTCCGATGTACAATTGAGGAATCCAATCTTTTTTAGAAGACACCTCTACCGCTTTAGCAAAGTTTGTTTTTGCTGAGGCAGCGTTATTAGATATCAAATCTGCTTCTCCTAAACCGATATAATTCAATGAATTTTTAGGATCAGCAGCAACACCTTTAGTAAAAACCGCACGTGCCGAATCCACGTAATCCATACGTAAATAAACTTCACCTAAATTATAGTAATTCTCGCCTTTACTAGCTTGTGAATTCACAAGAGTTTTAAGCATTGAAGTTGCCTTCTGATACTGCTCGGCATCTATGGCCTTCTTTGCATCACTTAAGCTTTGAGCAAAAGAGGCAGAACCCATCACTACTAAACCTAAACTTAAGGTTATTGCTTTCTTTGTCATTTTCATGGTTCGTTTATTGATTTTTAATTGTTATGAAGCTTGCTACGCAGGTTTCATGGTTCGTTTATTGTTTGTTTTTATTTTATGAAGCCCTTTTAAAAGCCACATGGTTTAATTGTTTCTGATTTTTCGGAGCCCCTATAAAGCTTCAATCCTCAAATATAAAATTTAGTTTGTATTCTTAAAATTAAAATCGCGCGAAGCCAGCTTGTGTGGTCCCAATCCGGATCTCAACACGATCAGTTGTCCCCTCGGACTTACTAACCAGTTTGCAAAACCCGTGCCTAAACCGTTTTTACCGCTTGCATCAATGATATATATATTTCTTAAAAAAGGATACTTGCCGTTAATCAGGTTAGCCTGAACCGGTTGATAAAACTGATCATCACCCTTTTTCCCCTTTATGTTTTTCACCCCCAGCATCTTCACTTTGGCCAGATAGCTTTCCATTTCTTTCTTGCTATCCATCAGCCAGTTTACTCCAACAACCCCAATAAAACCTTTATTTTCAGCGATGTATTTAATCACATCATTATTGGTCTGCAAAGTATAAATTCCTTTTGCCGGCAAAGCTTTAACCCCTGCCANATCTTTAAAATAACGCAACGTACTNGAATATGCATTATCNAACACCAACTGTTTACCACTNGTNGATGTTCCTTTNAGAATATCCACTACTTCATTAACGTTAATATTGGTATCCAAATTATCCTTGTTGGTGATTAATGCAATCCCGTCAATTCCAAACCTGGATGTTTTTGGGACAATATTTCTATTTCTGTACATTTTATCCTCGGCAGCAGTCAGCATCCTTGATAAAACGATCACCCGCACACTGTCATTCAAAAAAACAGGCATTATCTTCTGCTCATTACCTTCTACAATTGTAAATTTAGTATCCGGATAATCTGTCTTGAATACCTCAATCTGATCAGCGAGGACCTCCGAAAAGGACTCATCAACCAGCATACTAACCGTACCTGAGGTACGTGTTTCTTCTACAACACCTGCCGGCTTTTCTTTCTGCTTACAAGCTACAAAAACCATTAGGAAAAGAATAAAGCTAAAATTCTTCATGCTTCTGATTAATTAAACGTATAAACCGTATCACACCGTATACGATTAGCAAACATCCTAACATGATCCTGTACTTCTGCTGAATCTCAGCAAGCACGGTAGTTCCAAGGATTAACATGCCTCCAAGAACCACATAAAAGAGGAACATGACAAGGCCTAAAATGAACAGAAATCGCTGTTGAGGCGATTTCTGTTTAAATGTTTCGAGATTAAACATTCTTAATTTGATAAGGTAAAGCTAATTGGAATATTGTACTTCACACGTACTGGTTTACCGTTTTGAATACCCGGTGTCCATTTCGGACTGTTCTTCAAAACTCTGATGGCTTCCTCATCGGTACCACCGCCCAGTTTTCTTTCTACTTTAATATCCGTCAGATCTCCGTTTTTCTCAACTACGAAAGATAAGAACACTTTACCCTGAATGTTGTTTTCTTGTGCCATTGCAGGATATCTTACGGCTTTCTTCAGGTAAGCATAGAATTTATCCATACCACCTGGGAAACCAGGCTGAGTTTCGATACTTACGAAGTCATAAACTTTAGTATCTTCTACTACTGCTGCCTGTTTAGGACCATCTCCAACCGGACCAGCGATAACGATATCAGCTGTTGGGTCACCTTCAATGGTTTTCTGACCAGGGTCAGCTTTTTTCAAATCCTCAATCTGAACAGGTTCTTTATCTACTACCTCATTATCCGGTTTTACAATCGGAGGAGGGAATTTAATCTGATCCTGTTTAGGCGGCGGCGGCTCAACCGGTGGCGGCGGAGGTGTCTCCGGGTTTACCGGTGGAGGTGGCGCAACGACAACCTCAACCTGTTTTACTTCATTATCTTCCGGCAACTTTCCTTTGATTACGCTAAGGATTTTTGGTGTTATAAACAATAACACAAATGCCGCAGAAGCCATTAGCAAGGCTCTTGTTGTAATCGCCGAACTCGATCTACGCAGCTCGTAAGCTCCGTATTTCTTATTCTTACTCGCGAAAACCACGTCAAGCCATTCTGTTTTTAATAAATCTATCTTAGAACCAAACATAGCTTACTATTTAATATTATTAATTTTTTTCATTATAAAATTCCAGATTTTTTCATGAAATCTTTTTCAGCATCAGTAATGTTCTCATCGTCAATCGCAGGAGCCGTTTTGATTTTAGTAATCGCCAACTCGTCCATTATATCAACAAAGTTTTTATATGTAGCTCCTGAAGTAGGCTTAATCACCATAATGATTTGTCTACCACCAGTAGCATCTGCTACTTTCTTCTTATTGTCTAATATTGATTTTCTGATCTCAGAAAAACTCTCAATAGTAGGCTCAGATTTACCTGCTTCGCCCATGTACCAGGCTACTTTATTGTTTTTACCTAATAGGATGGTCATTGTTTCAGAAGCACGCAATTCATTACGTTCAACCGAGTTATCATCTTTATCTGGCTTTGCAATATCCATTGCAATTGGTTTAGACAGGGAGGTAGTTAACATAAAGAACGTAATCAGCAAGAAAGCTAAATCCACCATCGCGGTTAAATCCACTTTGGTATTCGCTTTTTTACTTCTTACCTTTTTGCCTTTTTTGCCCCCCCCGCCGGAGGTATCTAATTCTGCCATAATATATAATTATTATTCCGCACCGCCTTCGGCAGATGTGATTAAACTGAATTTGTTAATTTTCTGCTTCTGAAGGATATCAACGATCTTTTTAACGGTCGGATATTCTTCGTTTGCGTCTCCTTTAATACTTACACGCATCTGTGTAGAATGAAGTTCGGCAACAGACTGGCGGGATTGCAGTATCCATTCAGCAAGCTGATTGTTAGTAGAATCGGTAGGGATTCCTCCTGCTGTTTCCTGGAACTTAGTTCTTTTCTCGCCATCCATCATGATAAACTGTTTCAAACTCTGGATCGGAACTCCGAAAGCGCCAATAACACCAAAACGTTCTCTCTCTTCCGGAGTAAACTTAATGTTGTATTTCTCGCCCATCTTGTCCAGCGTAGACATCTTGATGTCTTTTCCAACAACTTCATAGAACACCTGTCCCTTACCGATAGATAAAATACCCATGTCCAAATCAGGAACCTTAAGTTTATAGGTTGATGACGGAATAGTAACATCCAAAGGGTCTGGCTGGCGTGCTGTTGCTGTTAATATAAAGAAAGTAAGCAACAGGAAGGACACGTCGCACATGGCGGTCATATCGATCGAAGTACTCTTTCTTTGAACCTTTGCTCTTGGCATAATTTTAAAAATTACTAATGTTTTAACTAATGATGTTTATTCTCCAGGTTTTCCATAAAACCCGGTAAAAAAAATCATTATTTTTTATTTATGCGTACTAGCGTAAGTTTGGATAATGCTGAAACCTGCTTCATCAATTGCATAAGTTAACTTATCAATTTTAGAAGTAAGGATGTTGTACATGATAATCGCGAAAGTTGAAGTACCGATACCTGTAGCTGTGTTAATCAAAGCCTCAGAAATACCAGTTGCCAACGCAGCCTGATCCGGAGCACCAGAGTTAGCCAAACCACCGAAGGCCTTGATCATACCTGTTACTGTTCCTAATAGACCTGTTAATGTACCTACAGAAACCAAAGTAGCAATTACNGTTAAGTTTTGCTCTAACATTGGCATCTCTAAAGTTGTAGCTTCTTCAATATCTTTCTGGATAGCTAAACATTTCTGATCTGTNTCCATGTTTGGCTCTACTTCCATTTCACGGTATTTTTTCAAACCAGATTTAATTACNTTAGCAACNGAACCTTGNTGTTTGTCACACTCAGCCATAGCAGCTTCGATGTTGTTTGAATTTAAAAGCGATTGAATTTTTTTCACGAATGAATCTAATCCAGCTTTACCAGTTGCTTTGCTGATTACGATAAAACGCTCAATTGAGAACACGATTACCATAAGGAACATACCTAACAGAACAGGCACGATAAATCCACCTTTATAAGCCATACCCATATAGTTACCTACTTTTGGCATAGTCTCATGCAAATCTGGATCAGCGCCATCCACAAAGTTACTTCTATCACCCATGATAAATTTGAAAATACATATCCCGATAATGATACAAATAGGAATAGTTAAAGTTGCGAATAAATTTGAAGCTGACGAGCTCTCTTTTTTTACTGTTGTCGGTTTTGGTGCGTTTGCCATTTTTTTTTAGTTTTTTAGTTTTTAGTACTTTGTTTTTTAAAATTAGATAAATATTCTGTAATACACACAACGACCATTATAAACTATTGTTGTAACAACAAATTTATAATTTTCATTTTAATTCCAAATTAAATTATCGTTAGTCTATTCCCCGAGTATTTCCCTTCACGTAGTTAGTATAATTAAAAAAGATTGTCCCGGTGGATGAGACAATCTTTCGCAATTAAAACTAAAAAAAAATTGAAATGCAAATTTTTCGAGAAAAAAATGCTTTTAATGTGCGTTTTCGGCAACTTTAGGGAAAGCCGCAAGCATTTCTTCACTTGCATAGGCTTCAAATTGCTTAAAGTTGTTGACAAATGCGATCGCCAATTCGTTCGCTTTTTTATCATATTCCCTGGCATCGGCCCATGTATTTCTTGGGTTCAAAATTTCTGCAGGGACATTCGGACAGCCTACCGGAATGTTTAATCCAAACACAGGATCTGTCTCAAATGCGATATTTTCAAAATCACCATGCAATGCGGCGGTAATCATCGCCCTGGTATAAGCCAGTTTCATGCGTTTTCCTACGCCATAGGCGCCCCCACTCCATCCTGTGTTGATCAACCAAACATTTACTTTATGCTTTTGCATTTTTTCGCCCAGCAAGCTGGCGTAACGTGTTGGATGCAATGGCAGGAAAGCCTTACCGAAACAGGCAGAGAAAGTTAACTGAGGCTCTGTAACCCCTGCTTCCGTACCGGCAACCTTAGCGGTATAGCCCGAAATAAAGTGGAACATAGCCTGTCCTGGAGTTAATTTAGAGATAGGTGGCAATACCCCAAATGCATCTGCCGTTAAAAAGAAGATGTTTTTAGGCATTCCTGCAATCGAAGGAATAATCGCATCATCAATATAATTTATTGGGTAAGCTACCCTGGTATTTTCTGTCTTATCTATATTAGAAAAATCGACTGTTCGCGTTTGTGGGAAATAATTGGTATTTTCCAACAATGAGCCAAATTTGATGGCATTAAAGATCTGCGGCTCTTTTTCTGCCGTCAGGTCTACACATTTTGCATAGCAACCACCTTCAAAGTTAAACACGGTATCTTCACTCCAGCCGTGCTCATCATCGCCAATTAAACCCCTTTCAGGATCCGCCGAAAGCGTTGTCTTTCCTGTGCCCGACAAACCAAAAAAGATTGCCGTATCACCGTCCTTACCAACATTTGCAGAGCAATGCATTGATAAAGTCTCTCTTTGATGCGGTAAAATGAAATTAAGCACCGAGAATATTCCTTTTTTTATTTCGCCGGTATAACCTGATCCGCCTACTAAGATCATTTTTTTAGTAAAGTTCAGGATCGAGAAATTTGGCTGTCTTGTGCCATCTACAGCCGGATCAGCTAAAAATGTCGGTGCCGCAATGATCGTCCACTCCGGCTGATCTATCATTTCATCTTCAGCAACTCTTAAAAACAGGTTGTTTGCAAAAAGATTCTGATAAGCTGTTTCTGTAACCACTCTGATGGTAGTTTTATACCGCTCATCTGCACAGGCATAAGCATCCCGTACATAAAAATCTTTTTGATTCAGATGCGCAGTGATTTTCTCAAAAAGCGAATCAAAATAATGCGGTTCCAGCTTAATATTGATGTCACCCCACCAAACAGTGTCGCGCGTGACGTCATCACAAACTATAAATCTGTCTTTAGGAGAACGACCGGTAAATTTCCCGGTGTCAATTGCCAATGCCCCGCTATCCGCCAATGTTCCTTCTCCATTCTTCAAGGCTTCTTCAACCAATTCTGCTACATTAAGCTGAAATAGAGCGTTATCCGAATCTAAATTCAGATACTTCAAATCAGGCTTAAGCATAAACGCTTTGCTCATAAATAATAAGTTAGTCCGACAAAGTTATGCAGATAAAAAGGGAAAAAACATGATTTGACCCGAAAATATTTACTTATTGTTGCGGGTACACTAACACTCAACTATCTTATTATCAATGACTTAAAACGATTTCATAAAGAAATTTTAGCCCCCAGATTTTTTAACTTTGTAACCTTCTTTTTGCAATAAAAGCAACACTTTGTCTCTAAAATCACCCTGTATCAGGATTTCTCCGTCTTTAGCAGCCCCCCCTACCCCGCATTTGGTTTTCAGCATCTTACACAGCTTATCTAATTCTTCTTCGTTTCCCACATAACCAGTAACTAATGTTACCGCCTTTCCACCACGATTCTTTTTATCCAGCATCACCCTCAAGTTTTGCTGGTTATTAGCTAAAGCTTCAGCAGGTTCTTCATTTTCTGCTTCATAAGAAAAGGAAGGGTCTGTGGAGTACATGATACCGCCAAAATCATTCAAGGTTTTCTTTTTAGGCTTCATAATCAGGTGTAATGATATTTAAAGATAACGGATTAACCGACACAGATATTTCAGTTCCCATAAAATATGGCTCGCCATCAATATGGATAGCGTCTTCTTTAACCCTGCTGATTTGTATATTTTTTCCTTTGATGATCTCCACCAGGTTAGAATGATCTGTTTTTGAACACAACATTTCATAAGCCAGCAACGGAAGCTTATACATTGGGAATTCTTTAATCACACATACATCGAGCAATCCATCTGTAACTGAGGCGGTAGGTGCAATATGCGCATTGTTGCCATATTGCGATGAATTGGCTATACTGATCACAAATGCTGTGCGTATATACTCCTTCCCGTCGATCACGATGCGGTATTTCTGCGACTTATAGCTCAGCACCTCCCTAAGCCCTAGTTTAATATAACCACTTAAGCCCCTGCCCTTATTACCGGCAAATACCGAACTGATGTGCGCATCAAATCCCATCCCGGCCATATTAAAAAAGTTCTTGTCGTTAAAGGTAGCTGTATCAATAACTGATACTTTACAAGCATTGATCACCTTGATAGCCTTTACCGTATTCATAGGTATTTTTAAAAACCTAGCCAAACCATTTCCAGATCCAAACGGTATCACTCCCAGTACTTTCTGCTGTTGCATTACTTTAGCTGCAACTTCATTGATCGTACCATCGCCACCAACAGCAACGATCACATCAAAGTTTTTGTTCGCTGCTTCCTCCGCTATTTCCGAAGCATGTCCCACATACTCAGTAAAAGCAAAATTTGCATTAAACTTCGAGCGGTCGAGGTGAGTATCTATCAGCGCAGGAAGCTTTTGTTTGTTCTTCCCTCCTGATATTGGATTTATTATAAATAGGATATTTAATTTTGACAAGGTCTTGCGGCTTAATTTTCCACAAAATAATCGATATTTTTTGACTATTTGAATATATAGTGTAATTTTGCAGCACTAAAGTGGACTGATTTGCGATGCTATGTTAAAATAGCGGGATTGCAACCACGTAAAAAAAAGTGCTAACGTATTTTATACACTTCATTTTACCGCCTGTTTTTACAGGGTCATCTTCCATTTTACATAATTGTTTACTGTTTAAATTAATTATTTAAAATGTCGTATTTATTTACATCAGAATCTGTTTCCGAAGGCCATCCTGATAAAATTGCAGATCAAATTTCAGACGCCCTAATTGATAACTTTTTAGCATTTGATCCTGATTCAAAGGTAGCTTGCGAGACGTTGGTTACTACCGGTCAGGTTATGTTAGCCGGTGAGGTAAAATCAACAACTTACCTTGATGTGCAACAAATCGCACGCGAAGTGATCAGAAAAATCGGCTACACCAAAAGCGAATATATGTTCGAGGCCAACTCTTGTGGTATCCTTTCTGCTATTCATGAGCAGTCGCAGGACATCAACCAGGGTGTTGACCGTTCAAGCAAAGAAGAGCAAGGTGCCGGTGATCAGGGTATGATGTTTGGCTATGCCACCAATGANACTGAAGACTATATGCCTTTAGCGCTTGACCTTTCTCATAAATTATTGCAGGAACTTGCCGCTTTAAGACGCGAAAATAAGGCNATCACTTACTTNCGTCCTGANGCNAAATCGCAGGTAACGNTAGAATATGATGACAACAACAAGCCAGTNCGTATTGATGCTATCGTGATCTCTACTCAACATGATGATTTTGATGAAGAGACCACGATGCTTGCAAAAATTAAAACTGATCTTGTTNCCATCCTGATTCCAAGGATCATTGCTAAATATCCTCAGTACGCACACTTGTTCAACGATAAAATTGAATATCACATCAACCCAACCGGTAAGTTTGTAATCGGTGGTCCACATGGTGATACCGG
>Ga0065714_10065041_pt1 | contig 13610 bp, 13 predicted proteins | sample MisRhiReplicate2_FD_59101 | JGI IMG/M metagenome (GOLD analysis project Ga0065714, IMG submission 59101) | Miscanthus rhizosphere microbial communities from Kellogg Biological Station, MSU, sample Rhizosphere Soil Replicate 2: eDNA_1 v2... | ecosystem: Host-associated > Plants > Roots >...
CCCATGCCTATGACCTGGTGCTGCTGGATCTCGGATTGCCCGGCAAAGACGGGCTCGATGTGCTCGATGTCATACGCGGCCGCAACAACTCGGTTCCGCTGCTGATCATCACGGCAAGAGACAGTCTCGATGATCGCCTGCGCGGCCTCGACGGCGGTGCTGACGATTTCTTGCTAAAGCCCTTCGCGATGGCAGAACTGCTGGCCCGCATGCGCGCTGTGCTACGCCGTAAAGGCGGCAGCGCCCAGTCACTGCTGGACAACGGTGTGGTGTCACTGGATCTGGTCTCCAAACAAGCCAGTACCGTCGACCTGCCCGATGTTCAGCTTTCCAGCCGTGAGTTCGCCCTGCTGCAGGCCTTGTTGATCCGGCCTGGCGCCATTCTCTCTCGCAGCGAACTTGAAGACCGGATTTACGGTTGGGGCAATGAAGTGGAAAGCAACGCGGTGGAGTTTCTGATTCACGCACTGCGGCGCAAATTGGGGAACCATGTCATCAAAAACGTCAGGGGAATGGGATGGATGGTTTCAAAAAGCACTTGAGCGAATCGATACAGGTACGGCTTTCTGTAACGCTATCGCTGGCCATCCTGATCGTGGCGGCGCTCGCCGGTGTTTTCGCGTTCGTCTCCGCGCTGAACGAGGCACACGAGATGCAGGATGAGACCCTGCGTCAAGTGGCCGTTCTTTTTGAGCGGCAGCAAATGACCCTGCGTTACCCTGCGGGTGAGCCGATCGTTGGCGACGACGAAGAATCCAGGGTCATCGTGCAATACCTGGCCGACAGCAGCAAAGCGACGGGCGCTGACGACGCAAGAATACCGCTGCCCTTCCCCACAACGCTGGCCGATGGTTTGTCGACCATAAACATCGCGGGAGAAAACTTTCGTGTGCTGATCCGAACCACACTCCGTGGCGAGCGCATCGTTGTCGCCCAAGAAGCCGACGTGCGTGACAAAGAGGCACGCGAGAGTGCCTGGCGCAGTCTGTTGCCATTTCTCATTTTGTTTCCGGTGCTGTTGCTGGTGGTGGGCGATCTGGTGCGCAAACTGTTCCGGCCCATCGCGACTCTCTCGAAGGAAATCGATCAGCGCGATGAACAAGCACTGCACCCTATCGATGAAAACCACCTGCCGACCGAGATCCGTCCTTTCGTCGTAGCGATCAATCGATTATTGGCGCGCGTCGCGCAGTCCATGGAAGCCAAGCGTCGCTTCATCGCCGACGCAGCCCACGAACTGCGCTCGCCAATGACAGCCCTGTCACTGCAAGCCGAGCGACTGTCCACTACCGAAATGTCGGCGTCGGCCTATGAACGTTTGTTGCCGTTGTCCCGGGGAATAGAACGCAGTAGAAAACTGATCGATCAGCTGCTGGCCTTGGCCGCCGCACAATCGAGCCCGGATCGATCACAGGCATCCGTTTCAGTCCATGACGTCTATCGACGGGTATTAGAGGACCTGCTGCCGCTGGCAGAGCGCAAGCGCATCGATATCGGTGTTGAAGGCATCGAAGATGTACAGGTCAACATCAACGAAATGGATCTGTTCATCCTGGTCAAGAATCTGGTGGATAACGCTATCCGTTATACCCCCGTCGACGGACGAGTCGACCTGACGATCGCGTTGGCGCAAGACACTGTGACCCTTCAAGTCCAGGACTCCGGCCCAGGCATCAGCGCAGAAGAACAACTATTGGTGTTCGATCCGTTCTACCGCAGTTTGGGAACCGATGAAACAGGCTCCGGGCTGGGTTTGTCCATCGTCAAGGCGATAGCCGATCGTACGGGCGCGCGCATCCGACTGAGTTTTTCAGATGAGGTGAAGCAGAGCGGATTATGTGTTTCGGTCTGCTTGAAAAGAGCTAAACCGTGAAGCTTATTCAAACGTGCCTGTGCGCACCTCGCCCTGGCTGACGTAACGAGCGATCAGCACACCGCCAGGCGTACTGATCGAATGCGCCAGCGTGAACGCCAACGCTTGCGCCGTGTCGTCGAACAAGCGCTTGCCGCGGCCCAGCACCACCGGGAAAATCATCAGTCGGAGTTCGTCCACCAACCCGGCGGCAAGCAATTGGCGCACCAGATCGCCGCTGCCCTGGGTCAGGAGATCGGCGCCGTGCTCGTGTTTGAGCGCGTGTATCGCGTCGGTCAAATTTCCCTGCAAAGCGTGGCTGTTGTGCCAACCAAGCGTATCGGGGTGATGCGTAGCGACGTGCTTGGGCACGCTATTGAACAGGTCAGCGATGGCGTGGTGGTTTGAATCGGCCTGTCTGTGCGGCCAGTACGCGGCAAAAATGTCGTAGGTGCGCCGCCCCAGCAGCAACTCGAACTGTTTCGCGAACAGGTCCTGAATGGCCTGGCCGGAGACGTTGTCGGCGTAGGGTACGATCCAGCCGCCATAGAGGAATTCGCCGCTGGTGTCCTCTTCAGGCCCGCCGGGCGCTTGCATAACGCCATCCAGACTCATGAATGCAGCAACGGTGAGCTTGCGCATAGCCTTCTCCCAGTAAGTACTCGTACAGGGAACGCCTGAGGTCAAACGCGATTCATCAGATTGATTCCCTGAAGGATAGTCGAATGGAGTACTGGGAAATCGACAAGGCCGACCACCGAGCGGCGAAAGAGATGTGCTCCGTTTCGACTTTCGATTTGCTCAATTGCGAGGCACTTCTATATTGAGGGGGTGCTCTGAACTTCCTGCCTCCTGTTGAGCTTTGGCCCATGGCAAATACTGATCAATTGATCATCTGCGAGCACTGCGACTGTGTGTATGAAAAAGTCACGCTCGTTGAACACCAGAAAACCCTGTGCACGTGCTGCGGCGCCGTGTTGCAGCGCCATAACCGCTTGACGGTGGAACAACGACTGGCACTGACCTGTGCGGCCTTGATGCTGTGGATTTTCGCCAACGTTTATCCCGTCATGACCATCAGCCTGAAAGGCATTAAAAACAGCGCAACCCTGTGGGATTCGGTATTGGCCTTGAGTCATGGGCCGATCACCTTTATCGCGTTGGTCGCGGCGATTGCGATGATCATTGCACCGATTTTCCAACTGCTGCTGCTGATCTGGGTCCTGGGTTTCGCCCTCTCGCACCAACGCTCGCCCGGTTTTAAATTCTGCATGCGCTGGCTTGAAGCGCTCCGGCCCTGGAGCATGCTGGAGGTGTGTTTTCTGGGGGCGATGGTCGCGGTTATCAAACTCGCCGGATTTCTTCACGTACTGCCGGGCATCGGCCTGTTTGCCCTGGCCGTGCTCAGCCTGGTGGTGATCCGCATCGCCGGGCGCGATATCCGTGAATTATGGGACATTTTATGAACATGCCCCCGGCCGCCAGCGATCTCAACCTGTGCCTGTGTCATAGCTGCAGCATGACCTGCGACATGACCGACAATCCGCACGAATGCGAACGCTGTGGCGCTCCGTTGCATCGGCGTAAAACCAATTCGCTGGCCCGTACGTGGGCCTTTATGTTCACGGCACTGGCTTTTTACGTACCGGCCAATCTGTTACCGGTCATGAACACCAAGATGCTCGGCAACGGCGCCGACAGCACGATCATGAGCGGCGTACTGGAATTCTGGGCCGCCGGTGCCTGGGACATCGCGCTGATCATTTTTATCGCCAGCATCGCGGTGCCGGGCATCAAGTTCGTAGCCCTTACGTTTTTGCTGATGTCCGTGCATCGCAGCAGCCTCTGGGCGAGCAAGGAGCGGTCGCAGTTGTACCGCTTCGTCGAGGTCATCGGTTATTGGTCAATGCTCGACGTGATCGTGGTGGCTCTGGTGGCCGCACTGGTGAAATTCAATGCCCTGGCCGACATTGAACCGCGTGCGGGCATTCTGTTTTTTGGTTTGGTGGTGGTGTTCACCATGTTGGCGGCAATGAGTTTCGACCCGCGCCTGATTTGGGATGAAAAGCGGGAAAACCCACAAAACGAGGAGGTCATGGATGAAGTCGCAAGCCACTGAAGGGCCACAAGCCCCAGGCCAGGCCCCTGTCAAGACCGGTCGCAGCGTCTCGCTGGTCTGGATCGTCCCCATCGTTGCGGTATTGGTGGGTTTGTCACTGGTAGTTCACAGTATCATGCAGGAAGGCCCGACCATCACCGTCACGTTCAAGACCGGTGATGGCCTGACAGCCAACAAGACAGAGGTCAAATACCGCAGTGTAGTCATCGGCCAAGTGTCGGATGTGGAGCTGGCCAGCGACCAGAAGAGTGTCAACGCCACGATCAAACTGACCAAACAGGCCGAAGGTTTCACCCGCTCAGACTCGCAGTTCTGGGTCGTGCGTCCGCGCATCGGTGCCGGCGGTGTTTCGGGGATCGATACACTGCTGTCCGGGGACTACATCGGCGCTGATATCGGTCAGGCCAATGGTCGCTCGAAAAACTTCAAGGGCCTGGAAATCCCGCCGGCCATCACCTACGGCGAACCGGGCAAGCGCTTCACCTTGCACACCGCAGACCTGGGGTCACTGGACGTCGGCTCACCGGTGTATTACCGCAAGATTCCGGTCGGTCAGGTGGTGGCCTATGCGCTGGACCCGGATGGCAAAGGGGTAAACATCGACCTGTTCGTCCACGCGCCCAATGACCAGTACGTCACTGAAAACACCCGGTTCTGGAATGCCAGCGGTGTGGACGTGAGCATCGATGCCAACGGCGTTGATGTCAAAACCGAGTCTCTGTCTTCCGTGCTGGTGGGCGGTATTGCCTTCCGCGCGCCGGAATACAACCCGGACGACAAACCTGCCCCTGAAGAGTATGCCTACGAGCTGTTCGAGGATCAGCAAAGCGCCCTCGCCCCGCCCAATGGCAAGGCACAGTTCCTGGCCTTGCGTTTCGATCAGGCCATGCGTGGGCTGAAGGTCGACGCGCCGGTGGAATTCCTGGGCATCGAAATTGGCAAGGTGGTGTCAGTCAACCTGGATTTCGACGAGAAAAAACGCAGTTTCCCGGTCAGTGTCGGCATTGTGATCTACCCGCAGCGTCTGGGTCAGGCCCACACCAAAATGATCAAGTCGCTCAATCATGATCCCAATGACGAAGCGGCTGGCGTCCGGATGATTGGCACCTTCATCGACAACGGCCTGCGCGCCCAGGCCCGCACCGGTAATTTGTTGACCGGTCAGTTGTACATCGCTCTGGACTTCTACCCTAAAGCAGAAAAAGTGGTCTTCGATGCCACCGCACGCCCGGTCATGATCCCGACGGTTCCGGGAAGCCTCGAACAATTGCAGGAAAAACTCGAATCCATGGTCGACAAGGTCAACAAACTGCCGATCGAGCGCATTGCCGGCAACCTCGACAGCAACTTGGTGGAAGTACACAAAGGGCTGATTAAATTCAACAGCAAGACCCTGCCAGGCGTAGATACCGCGCTGTCGGAAGTCAGTAAAACCCTGCTATCGGCCGACACGACCCTGAGATCGGCTAACGCCACCCTTTCCGACGGTTCGCCATCACGGGAAAAACTCGGACAGACCCTGACCGAGCTGGAGCGCACGTCGCGAGCATTGCGTGAGCTAGCGGACTATCTGATCCGGCATCCGGAATCACTGCTTCGTGGTCGACCTGAAAATCCCGCGGCAAAGGACTACAAATAATGACCGCGCAGCAGAAGAAAGGAGCAACATCCATGGCTTTTTCGCCCAAGCTTACCTTGGTCGCTGCGCTCCTGCTGCTCGCGGCCTGCCGCAGTGAACCTGTTCACTATCACACCCTGATGCCAGCGCACACAGGCAGTGCAACGCGCAGTAACACGGTGGTCATCGAGATTGAGAGCCTCAGTGTCCCGGCGCAGGTCGACCGCCCACAGGTGGTTATTCGCCAAGGCAACAGCGGCCTGGTGTTGCTCGAATCCGAATGGTGGGGGGCGTCGTTGGGAGAGGAGTTCCGAAGTGCCCTGGTGGATCAACTGGCCAACCTCAACCCCCAGCGCAAGCTGTCGTTGCGCCTGGATGTACTGCGTTTTGACTCCTTTCCCGGGCAATACGGGCTGATTGATGTGACCTGGCGCTTGCGCCCCGCCGGTGAAGTCAATGAAGTCAATGGCGCGTCCGTCACCTGCCGCAGCATCCTGCAAACGCCTTCGGGGGAAAGCATCGAAGACCTGGCCCTGGCCCAGCAGAATAACGTCAAGCGCCTGGCTGCGCTGATAGGCCAGGCCGCCAAGGGGACACAACAGAGTTGCCCACCCTCAGGCTAACGCCATTTTTTCGCCCCCGGTAGTGATCAGCGGTGTCGTGGCTGCGCTGAACCCGACACCCGCCTACTCAGGTCTTCAAATCCTCGGGCAAGGTAATGAAGGCCTGCTAACCTGAATGAAAATGACATGTATTAACGGTTTCTTTGACGTTTTTTTCTCATTTTGAGTTTTACATTCCCTGCGCCGCAAAACATGCAAATGGTTCGCATTGATTCTCCAGTGAATCGGCGTGCATGACTTCTAAAAAAGAACAGGAGCTGCCCCTCAGAATGACGCCCTCTATCCCTTCGTTCCTCAAAACCGCACTGCTGACCACTGCGCTGCTGAGTGCCGGACACGTGTATGCCGCTGACACCGACGGCATTGTGGTCTACAACGCCCAACACGAAAGCCTGACCAAGGCCTGGGTCGAGGGGTTCACCAAGGAAACCGGGATCAAAGTCACCGTACGCAACGGCGATGACACCGAGATGGGCAACCAGATCGTGCAGGAAGGTGCCGCCTCCCCGGCCGACGTATTCCTGACCGAGAACTCCCCGGCCATGGTGCTGGTGGACAAAGCAGGTCTGCTTGCACCGGTAGCGCCCCCGACCCTGGAGCAAGTGGAAGCGGCGTATCGTCCGGCGGATGGCAAATGGGTCGGGATCGCCGCACGCTCCACGGTGTTCGTCTACAACCCGAGCAAACTGCCTGCAGCCGATCTGCCAAAATCGTTGATGGACCTGGCCGGGCCAAACTGGAAAGGCCGTTGGGGCGCCTCACCCGCCGGTGCCGACTTCCAGGCCATTGTCGCCGCAGTGCTTGAGCTCAAGGGCGAAGCGGCCACCTTGGAGTGGCTCAAAGGAATGAAAGCCAATTACACCGCCTACCGTGGCAACAGCTCTGTCCTTAAAGCTGTCAACGCGGGCCAGGTCGACAGCGGCGTGATCTATCACTATTACAGCTACGGCGACCAGGCCAAGACCGGCGAGAACAGCAAGAACACCGCCCTGCACTACTTCAAGCACAAGGACCCGGGCGCCTTTGTCAGCGTCTCCGGGGGCGGCGTTCTGGCGTCCAGCAAACACAAGGAAGACGCTCAAGCACTACTGAAGTGGATCACCGGCAAGGATGGACAGAAAATCCTCGAAACCGGTAAATCGTTCGAATACGCCGTGGGCAAGAACGCACCTTCCAACCCTAAACTGGTGCCTTTGCAGCAGCTCGACGCGCCGACAGTCGACGCCTCAAAACTCGACAGTAAAAAAGCCGTGGAGCTGATGACTCAGGCAGGACTGCTCTAATTGATGCCAGAAACCCTGCCAGGGGGTGTCGCCACGGCGATACCCTCGAACTTGCGACGACGCTCCCGGGGTGCCTTCGCCGGTCGCGGTGGCGCGTGGGTGATCGGTTTGTCCGTGCTGATCTCGCTCCTGTCGCTGCTGCCGATAGCCTTTGTGATCGGCGTGTCGATCCAGACAGGCTGGGCGGCCATTGTGCCGCTGGTCTTTCGACCTCGTGTCGCTGAATTACTGATCAATACCGTATTGCTGGTGGTGATCACCATTCCCCTGTGCATCATGCTCGGCCTGGCGCTGGCCTGGCTGACCGAGCGCACCAACCTGCCGGGCCGACGCGGGTGGGCGCTGCTGGCGACGGCGCCTCTGGCCGTGCCGGCCTTCGTTCACAGCTATGCGTGGGTGAGTCTGGTGCCCTCGATTCACGGGTTGCCTGCGGGTGTCCTGATCTCGGTCATCGCCTACTTCCCGTTCCTGTACCTGCCGATTGCTGCCACCCTGCGCCGGCTCGACCCGGCTATTGAAGACGTTGCCGAATCCTTGGGGCTCAAGCCGTGGGCGGTTTTTTTCCGCGTGGTACTTCCGCAACTGCGCCTGGCCATTTGCGGCGGAGCGTTGTTGGTGGGCCTGCATTTGCTGGCCGAATATGGCCTGTACGCGATGATCCGCTTTGACACCTTCACCACGGCGATCTTCGACCAGTTCAAATCCACCTTCAACGGCCCGGCCGCCAACATGCTGGCCAGCGTGCTGGCCCTGTGTTGCCTGGCGATGCTCACCGCCGAGTCCGCCGCTCGCGGCACGGCGCGTTACGCCCGGGTCGGATCGGGAAGCGCTCGCACGCAGCGGGTTGTGCGCCTGTACTGGGAAGCAAAAATGCTTGGCCTGGCGCTGCAAGTCTTCACTTGCGCAATGGCGCTGGGTGTACCGTTGATCACTCTGGGCAAGTGGCTGATCGCGGGCGGCTCAGAGGTCTGGCAACCGGACGAACTGATGCCGGCGCTGCAACAGACACTGCAGTTCGGCGCAATGGGCGCGGTCCTCACCACCTGCGCCGCGATCCCGATTGCCTGGCTGTCGATTCGCTCTCCAGGCCGCTTGCAACGGATATTGGAAAGCTGCAACTACATCACCAGTTCGTTGCCCGGGATTGTCGTCGCCCTGGCCCTGGTCACAGTTACCATTCATTTCGCCCGGCCGATTTACCAGACCACGCTCACCGTGCTGCTGGCGTATCTGCTGATGTTCCTGCCCAGAGCCCTGGTAAATTTACGGGCGGGAATTGCCCAGGCACCGGTGGAACTGGAAAACATCGCACGCAGCCTCGGCCGCTCGCCCGGCCGGGCATTGTGGCTGATCACGCTGCGCCTGGCCGCACCGGGGGCGGCCGCGGGTGCTGCGCTGGTGTTTCTGGCCATCACCAATGAGCTCACCGCCACGCTGTTGCTCGCGCCCAATGGGACGCGCACCCTGGCCACCGGTTTCTGGGCCATGACCAGTGAAATCGACTATGCCGCTGCCGCTCCCTATGCCCTGTTGATGATCCTGCTGTCGCTGCCGCTGACCGGACTTCTTTATCACCAATCCAAACGAACGGCTGGCCGATGAACGCTCTTGAACTGTATGCCATATCCAAGTCTTACGGCGACCAAAAGGCGCTGGAGGGCATCAACCTGTCGGTGCCCGCCGGCAGCCGGACGGTGATTGTCGGCCCATCCGGCTCGGGTAAAACCACCTTGTTGCGGATGATTGCCGGCTTCGAGTTCCCCGACTCCGGCCGACTTTCACTGAATGGCCAGACGCTCGTCGACGCCACTCACGAGGTGCCGGCCCATCAGCGCCTGATTGGCTACGTTCCCCAGGACGGCGCCTTGTTCCCGCACATGACCGTGGCCGCTAATATCGGATTCGGGCTTTCGGTCAAGGGCGGCGAGAAAAACCATCGTATCGCTGAGCTGATGGACAGCGTGGCCCTCGATGCAAGCATGGCCCACCGTTGGCCCCATGAGCTCTCGGGCGGCCAGCAACAGCGCGTGGCACTGGCACGAGCATTGGCGCAACAACCGCGCCTGATGCTGCTCGACGAGCCGTTTTCCGCCCTCGATACCGGTCTGCGAGGCGCCATGCGCAAAATGGTCGCCCGGCTGCTGTCCGATGCCGGCGTCACCACCATCCTGGTCACACATGACCAGAGCGAAGCACTGTCGTTTGCCGATCAACTGGCAGTCATGCGCGGTGGTCGGCTCGTGCAATCTGGCCATCCACTGGATCTGTACCGCTACCCCGACGACGAGCAAACCGCGCTGTTTCTTGGGGATGCCGTGGTCATGCCGGCCAAAATCGAAGCCGGCTGGGCGCACTGCGACCTCGGCCGGATACCGGTGAACAACCACCGCAACAACCATTCAGCGCAGATCATGCTGCGCCCCGAACAATTGCAGCTCGTCAGCATCCAGCCGAGCCCCACCGAAGTGGTCGGGTGTCGCGCCGTAGTGACTGATCGCGACTTCAGCGGCAACACCTGCACATTGACCGTGGAACTGCAGCACCCAACTTCGGGTGATAAATCCGGCCGGTCATTAACCGTGCGCGGGTCGGGTATGTATGCCCCGCCTGCCGGCAGCGCAGTGCATGTCTCGACCATCGGCCATGCCCATGTGTTCAGCGAGTCGTAACGTTAAAGATCAAAGCGATCCACTGCGCGGCGTCGCTCATTGTCGTCTCGCACATCGTAATTGGCGGTCGTCTGAATATTGCTGTGATGCGCCAGTTTCTGGGCGATCGACAAATCGTGTTCTTCGATAACGCGGGTGATGAACGAACGCCGAAAATCATGCGGCATGATCTTCACTCCCACTTCGGCCCCTCGCTGACGGGCAATGTAGTAGATCGCATGCTTGGTAATGCGCTCGCGAGTGATGTGGCTGCCACGACGGATACGGTTGAACAGAAACGGGTCGTCCACCTCACCTTCCTTGAGCTGTGATCGACGAAACGCCAGCCAGTCCTCCAGTTTGGCCAGGGCCCAGGCCGGCGCGTACTTGATCAATTGCTTGTTGCCCTTGGCCGTGACCCGCAGGCTGCGCTCGGCAAAATCGACCTGTGACAGATCCAGGTTCACCGACTCCGACTTGCGCATGCCCGAACCATACAAAATTCCGATAATCGCCGCGTCACGCAATCCTTGTGGCCGCGGATCGGCGGCACACACCGCCATCAATTCCTGGATCAACGTACGCCGCAAGTTACGTCCCTGGGACAATCGGGTGCCGGCAATCCCTTTGACCGAGCGCATTTTCAGCAGATGATCCTGAGAGATCAGGCTCATGCGCCACGCCTCATTCATTACCCCGCGCACCGCGTTTACATACAACGAAGAGGTGTTGGGCGCATAACCGTCTTCGCGTAACGCCGCGACCAGCGCTATAACATTTTCTGGCTGAAGCTGATGCCAGGGAATTTCTTCGAGGTTCATGTCGTCGAAGCCCAAACGGTCCGCGGCATCCTGCAAGACATAGCGCATGGTCAACTGACTGGAAGGTGCAAGCCGGGCCAGGTACAAGGTCAACGGGTTGGTCATTGAAGCAACAGGTGGGGTAACAGGTAAGTCAATCAAACGAGAAGGCCTTGAGTGAAAACAATGCAGTAATACAACTAAGGATTTAAAACATCCCTCATATACAGCGAAGACTTTTGTAGGACTATTCTTATGAAGGCGCGATGAGCGGCAAGAGTCTGAACAGCGAGTGTATAACCCTCAGATAAACGAATTGCCTACCGGGTTTTCATGTTCCTTTCACGAAATTGAGCTTACCCTCAATGAGCCGCGAGGGTCCCTCACAAGCCTCCAACGTGCCAACCGGAAACGAAAAAGTCAACTGATACGGTTTGTCATGTTTTTTGTGTAACCGATTGAAGCAGCTTGATTTTTATCGACTACGCTAGTTTTTAATTCAGAATATCCAGTAGCGCTGAGTGTCAATTCAAGCCCGAGGTTCTAATGAGTCAGGCGTTTTTTCCCATCATTCAGCTGCACATTTACCTGCCCGACACCGAATGGAGTTCGGCGCGGCGGTGTTCGATTCCCTTGTTTCCCGACATGACCACCGATGACGCCAATCATGTGGTCGATGCCATTGAAAACGTTATGGACAGAGCTCAGTGAAACCTTACCCAATCCGTTGCGTATCGATTGTTATTCCGGTCTACAACGAACAAGACAGCCTGCCTGAGTTGCTGCGGCGGACCGAAGCGGCGTGCCGGCAGTTGCACCACGAATACGAAATAGTCCTGGTGGACGACGGCAGCCGCGATAATTCGGCGCAAATCCTCGAAGAGGCTGCCAATCGCGAAGGCAGCCCGGTAGTCGCGGTCATCCTCAACCGCAACTATGGCCAACACGCGGCAATCATGGCCGGTTTCGAACACTGCAAAGGTGATGTCGTCATCACCCTTGATGCCGACCTGCAAAACCCGCCCGAAGAAATTCCGCGCCTGGTTGCCCAGGCAGAGCTCGGTTATGACGTGGTCGCCACCGTGCGCAACAACCGTCAGGATTCCGCCCTGCGTCGCTGGCCGTCGAAACTGATCAATATGGCCGTGCAACGCTCGACCGGCGTTGCCATGAGCGATTACGGCTGCATGCTGCGCGCCTACCGCCGGACCATCGTCGACGCGATGCTGGCCTGCCGCGAACGCAGTACCTTCATCCCGATCCTGGCCAACAGTTTTGCCCGGCACACCACGGAAATCCCGGTGTTGCATGCCGAGCGTGAACACGGCGAATCCAAATACAGCCCCATGCGTCTGATCAACCTGATGTTTGACCTGGTCACCTGCATGACCACTACACCTTTGCGGCTACTGAGCATCGTCGGCTTCGCCATGGCCGGCCTGGGTGTGGTGTTTGCCACAACGTTGATCTTCCTGCGCCTGGTGTTCGGCGCTGAATGGGCCGGTGATGGTTCGTTCGTGCTGTTCGCCGTGCTGTTTGTATTCACGGGTGGGCAATTCATCGGCATGGGCTTGCTGGGCGAGTACCTGGGACGCATGTACAGCGACGTCCGCGCCCGCCCCCGATTCTTTGTCGAAAAAGTCTTGCGTAGCCAACCCGCCGCGCCCGCTCCCGTTGTCACGGTTGACGGCCTCACTTCCACTTCTTCCGATCAGGTTCTCTCATGAGCGTAAAAGCTGTTGTCTTCGCGTACCACGATATTGGCTGTGCAGGTATTGAATCCCTGCTCACGTCCGGCATCGAGATTGCCGCCGTGTTTACGCATGCCGATGATCCGAAAGAAAACGCCTTTTACGGTTCCGTTGCACAGTTGTGTGCCCAAAAAGGCATCCCGGTGCACGCCCCTGAAGATGCCAACCACCCGCTGTGGATCGAGCGCATCGCCAAACTCAACCCCGACTACCTGTTCTCTTTCTACTACCGCCACCTGTTGAGCGAACCATTGCTGGCCACCGCCCGCCAGGGCGCATTCAACCTGCACGGCTCGTTGCTGCCACGCTACCGTGGCCGCGCACCGGCCAACTGGGTGTTGGTGAACGGTGAAACCGAAACCGGCGTGACCCTGCACCGTATGGTCAAACGTGCCGACGCCGGTGCGATCATCGCCCAGCAACGGGTTGCCATTGAGCGCAGCGACACCGCACTGACCCTGCATGGCAAATTGCGCGTGGCCGCCACTGACCTGTTGCGTGACACCCTGCCAGCCTTGCTGCAAGGCAAAATCACCGAAACGGCTCAGGACGAATCCAAAGCCACGGTGTTTGGTCGCCGTACAGCGGCTGACGGCAAATTGCTCTGGAAAAAGCCGGCGCAAGAACTGTTCAATCTGGTCCGCGCCGTGACCCAGCCGTATCCGGGCGCGTTCTGCGACGTGGGCGAGCACAAGCTGATTGTCTGGAGCGCCGAAGTTGCCAAGGGCAATGAGGGGCTGGCACCAGGCCGAGTGATCAGCGTCGACCCACTGCGTATCGCTTGCGGCGAAGACTCGCTGGTGATCACCGCAGGTCAACGCAATGACAACGGTCTGTATTTGAGCGGCCCGCAACTGGCCAACGAGTTGGGCCTGGTCGACGGCTCGGTGCTGCGCGGCGCCGAATCCGGGCGTAA
>Ga0065714_10002883_pt1 | contig 13609 bp, 7 predicted proteins | sample MisRhiReplicate2_FD_59101 | JGI IMG/M metagenome (GOLD analysis project Ga0065714, IMG submission 59101) | Miscanthus rhizosphere microbial communities from Kellogg Biological Station, MSU, sample Rhizosphere Soil Replicate 2: eDNA_1 v2... | ecosystem: Host-associated > Plants > Roots >...
TCCCGACGGACAGCGCCCTGGCAGGCTTCCACCCCGCCGTCAGCGCCTGGTTCAGCAACACCTTCCCGACGGTCACCGCCGCCCAGGCCAGGGCGTGGCCGTTGATTCGCCAGCGGCGCTCGACGCTGATTGCCGCGCCCACCGGGTCCGGCAAAACCCTCACTGCCTTCCTCGCCGTCATCGATGAACTGGTGCACCGCGGACTGGAAACCGACGACGGGCTGCCAGATGAAACTCTGGTGGTCTATGTCTCGCCGCTCAAGGCCTTGTCCAACGACATCCAGATCAACCTGCAAAACCCGCTCGCCGGGATCACCGAGCAATTGCGCGTGATGGGCCTGCCTCCATTGCAAATCAATACCGCCGTGCGCACCGGCGACACACCGCAGAAAGATCGCTCAGCCATGCGCAAGACCGCGCCGCACATTCTGGTGACCACCCCGGAATCCCTTTACGTGCTGCTCGGCTCCGACTCCGGCCGGCAGATGCTAGGCACCACGCGCACGGTCATTGTTGATGAAATCCACGCCATCGCCGCCAGCAAACGCGGCAGCCATTTGGCCCTGAGCCTTGAACGGCTGCAGGCGATATGCGCGGAACCGCTGGTGCGTATTGGTCTGTCCGCCACGCAAAAGCCCATCGAAGCGGTGTCGCGCTTTCTGGTGGGCCGTGATCGTCGTTGCGACATCGTCGACATCGGCCACGCCCGCCCACGGGATCTGGACATCGAAGTCCCTCCCGTTCCGTTGTCAGCGGTCATGGCCAACGATGTGTGGGAACTGGTCTACGACCGCCTCGCCGCCCTCGCCCGCGAACACCGGACCACGCTGATTTTCGTCAACACCCGACGTCTTGCCGAGCGCCTGAGCCGGCACCTGAGCGAACGCCTCGGCAAAGACGCGGTGGCCGCCCACCACGGCAGCCTGGCCAAGGAATTTCGCCTGGACGCCGAACAACGACTCAAGCGCGGCGACCTGCAAGTGCTGATTGCCACTGCTTCGCTGGAATTGGGCATCGATATTGGCAACGTCGACCTGGTGTGCCAAATCGCCTCGCCGCGCTCGATTTCAGGGTTTCTGCAACGGGTCGGCCGCTCCGGGCACCAAGTCGGCGGGATGCCCAAGGGCCGCTTGTTCGCCACCACCCGCGACGACCTGATCGAATGCACCGCGCTGCTCGATTGCGTCCGTCGCGGCGAGCTCGACACGTTGCAGATTCCCACAGCGCCGCTGGACGTCCTCGCGCAACAAATCATCGCCGAGGTCAGTTGCCAGGAATGGCCCGAGCAGGCACTGCTGGAGATGTTTCGCCACGCTTCGCCTTACACCGAGCTCGACGAAAAACATTATCAGGCACTGCTACATTTGCTCGCCGAGGGTTACAACGGTCGTCAGGGCATGCGCAGCGCGTACCTGCACCGCGACGCCGTCACTCGCACCTTGCGCGGTCGCCGGGGCGCCAAATTGACCGCTGTGACCAGCGGCGGGACCATTCCGGACAACGCCGACTACAGCGTTTTGCTGGAGCCCCAAGGGCTGAACATCGGCAGCGTCAACGAAGACTTCGCCGTGGAAAGCATCGCCGGGGACGTTTTCCAGCTGGGCAATACCTCCTACCGAATCCTGCGGGTAGAAACCGGCAAGGTCCGGGTCGAAGACGCTCAGGGCCAGCCGCCGACCATCCCGTTCTGGCTCGGTGAAGCGCCAGGTCGCAGCGCGGAATTGTCCTTTGCTGTCGCTCGCTTGCAAGCGCACCTCGACGACTTGCTCGGCGCCACGCCAGGCAACCTGCAACCGGCCATCGACTGGCTGACCGACACCCTCGGCCTGAACTTCGCCAGCGCCGAGCAACTGGTCGATTACCTCGCCCGTGCGCGTCTGACGCTGGGGGGCCTGCCGTCCCAGGATACGTTGCTGATGGAGCGCTTTTTCGACGAGTCCGGCGGCACGCAACTGATCATCCACACCCCGTTCGGCAGCCGGATCAACCGCGCCTGGGGTCTGGCCCTGCGCAAGCGTTTCTGCCGCACCTTCAACTTCGAATTGCAGGCCGCCGCCAGTGAAGACGCCATTGTGCTGTCGCTGTCCACCAGCCACAGCTTTGAACTCGACGACGTCTGGCGCTACCTGCACAGCAACAGCGCCGAGCACATCCTGATTCAAGCGGTGCTCGACGCGCCGCTGTTCGGCGTGCGCTGGCGCTGGAATGCCGGCGTCGCCCTGGCCCTGCCGCGCTACAGCGGCGGACGCAAAGTCCCGCCACAAATCCAGCGGATGAAAAGCGAAGACCTGATCGGCAGCGTCTTTCCCGATCAGATTGCCTGCGTGGAAAACCTCGCCGGTGAGCGTGAAATTCCCGACCATCCGCTGGTGGAACAGACCCTCGACGATTGCCTGCACGAGGCGATGGACAGCGAAGGTTGGCTGGCATTACTGCGGCGCATGGAACATGGCGACGTGCGGCTGATCAGTCGTGACTTGCCGGCGCCGTCGCCGCTGGCAGCGGAAATCCTCAGCGCCCGCCCCTACACCTTTCTCGACGATGCGCCGCTGGAAGAGCGCCGCACGCAAGCAGTGCTCAACCGGCGCTGGACCGATCCACAGTCCACCGACGACCTCGGTGCGCTGGATGCCGACGCGATTCAAGCGGTGCGCGACGAAGCCTGGCCGACGCCCACCGGAATCGATGAAATGCACGAGGCATTGATGAGCCTTGCGTGCATCACCGATGCCGAGGCCCAGACGAATGCGCACTGGCTCGACTGGCTGAACGTCCTGGCCGACAGCGGTCGCGCCAGCCGTTTGCAGAACAACACCAGGCAGGGGTTGTGGCTGGCACTGGAGCGGCTGACCTGCCTGCAGGCGATTTATCCACAGGCCACTTTGTTGCCGGCACTGCAAGCGTTGCCCGGTTTCGATGAGGCCTGGACGCCAGACGAGGCCGTGCTGGAAGTGATCCGCGCTCGACTCAGCGCATTTGGGCCGTTGCCGCTCACCGCGATTGCCGAACCGCTGGGATTGGCAGCGAATCAGGTCAACCAGGCCTTGGCGCAACTGGAACGTGAAGGCTACGTGTTGCGCGGCCGCTTCACGCCCGGCGCAGGGCTTGAGGAATGGTGCGAACGGCATCTGCTGGCGCGTATTCACCGCTACACCGTCAAGCGTTTGCGCCGGGAAATCGAGCCGGTGACGTTGCAGGATTTCATGCGTTTTCTGTTCGACTGGCAGCACCTGTCGGTGGCGACTCAGGGTCAGGGCAGCGCGGTGTTGCCCGCCATAGTCAGTCAGTTCGAAGGCTATACCGCCGCCGCATCAGCCTGGGACAGCGACATTCTGTCGGCGCGAATCAAAGACTATTCGCCGGTTTGGCTGGACGATCTGTGCCGCAGCGGCAAACTGGTCTGGACGCGTCTGACCGCCCGCAACAAGGGCGCCAGCACGGCATTGCGCAGCACGCCGATTCTGTTATTGCCGCGCAGTCAGGTTGGCTTGTGGAGCGGCTTGACCGAGCAGACACCGGTCAGCGAACTGTCACTCAAAACGCAAAAGGTTCATGAAGCGCTCAGCCAACATGGCGCGCTGTTTTTCGATGAGTTGATTCATGAAGCTCATCTACTGCGCTCGGAACTGGAAATTGCCTTGCAGGAACTGGTCGGCGCCGGATTGGTAAATGCCGACAGCTTTGCCGGATTGCGCGCGCTGATCACCCCGGCCAGCAAACGCCAGAATAGAAGCAACCGACGCGGGCGCGGAGCGTTTGTCGGCGGGATGGACGACGCCGGGCGCTGGGCCTTGTTGCGCCGCGGACCCACCGTGCCGGTTGTGGAAGGCAAACGCCCGACGCCGACACCGACCGAGACACTGGAACACATCGCCATGACCTTGCTGCGACGCTACGGCGTGGTGTTCTGGCGCTTGCTGGAACGTGAGGCGGATTGGCTGCCGAGCTGGCGCGAATTGCTGCGCACGTTTCATCGGTTGGAGGCTCGGGGCGAGATACGCGGCGGGCGGTTTGTCAGTGGTTTGGCCGGCGAACAGTTTGCGTTGCCTGAGGCCATTCCGTTGCTGCGCGAAGTACGTCGACGGCCGCCTGACGGGAGTTTGATTGCGGTGTGCGGGGTTGACCCGCTGAACCTGGCCGGGACGCTGTTACCTGGCGCGAAAGTACCGGCGTTGGCGAGTAATCGGCTGGTGTATCGCGATGGAATTCCGGCGGCGGCGGAGATTGCCGGGAAGCCGCATTTTTGGTTGGAGCTGGATCAGCAGAAAACCACAGAAATACGCAGCAAGTTGACTCGCCACTGATCGTTCCCACGCTCCGCGTGGGGATGCAGCCAGAGACGCTCTGCGTCTCAAGAGCGGACGCGGAGCGTCCGGTGAGGCATTCCCACGCAGAGCGTGGGAATGATCTGGAGCGTTATTGGGTGCGTGGCTGGTCCGGCAGCAACACCGCCGAATGCTCCTGCGCAAACTCGCCATCCTGTTCATCCGCCTGCCGCTTCGGCATAAAAACCTGTTGTGGATAAGTTTGCGCGAAATGCACCCACGGGCAGTTATCCACAAGCTTTTTCAATCGCTGGTTAAATGCCCGGCTCACTGCATATTGCCCACCCGACACGGTACGGAACTGCGCCGTCAGCACCACACCATTAAGGTCCATTTTGTCGACACCGAATACATCGAGTGGCCCTTGCAGGTTGTACTTGAGAAACGGGTCGTCGCTGATCGAATGCCCGGCCTCGCGGATCAATTCAATCGCTTTGTCGACATCGGTGTCGTAGGTGAACTGCACCGAGAAAAACGCATAGGCGAATTGCCGGGATTGGTTGGTCACGGCCTTGATCTGGCCGAATGGCACCGAGTGCACAAAACCCTTGCCGTCGCGCAGACGCAAGGTGCGAATGGTCAGGCCTTCGACCGTGCCCGCATGCCCGGAATCGAGCACCACCCAATCACCAATCGACAAGGTGTCTTCGATGATGATGAACAGCCCGGTGATGACGTCCTGCACCAGTTGCTGGGAACCGAAACCGATCGCCAGCCCCACGACCCCGGCGCCGGCCAGAAACGGCGCGACGTTGATCCCCAGGTTGGCCATGGTGGTGATAGCACAGATCACCACCAGCAGGATTTTGATCGCATTACGCAGCAGCGGCAGGATGGTTTTCACCCGTGTACTTGGCTGGCGCGCGGAGCGTTTGTTGACCGGTGGTTTCAGCGCTTCCTGAATCGTCGTGTCGAGCACCACCCAGACCATCCAGGTCACCAGGAAAATCAGACCGATGCGGCCCAGCGAATCACTGATCGCTCGCCCGACCGTGTTGCTCATCGCAAATTCCAGGAGTGACACCCCCCAGATCCGCCCCAGGATATCGATGAAAACAATCGCCATGCCGATGCGTAGCAGGGCGTGTGAAAGGCTCAGGAAACGCTCTTTGTAGGCATTGCTGCGACGTGCCGCTTGCTCGCTGCGGGATTTGAAAAGGTGATGCAGCGTCGTACTGAGAAACACCGTCGCAATCAACAACACGGTTGTGAACAATGCGCTGCGCAGCACCTGCTGATTGTCGTCGCTGATGCTGACCAGGTTGATGACCGAGACCATCACCATCAACAGAATCGGCCAGTACCACAAGCCGGAAAAAATCCGCAGCGTCTCACGCAGTGCCGGCTGTTTCAGGCGCTGGGCCAACGGCAAAATGCGGATCAGATGAGCAACCGGGCGACGCATTTTGATCACCAGCATTCCAAAAGCAATCGAGGCCCCCAGCCCGGTCAAAACCGCGACACTGCTGGTGAGATTGCCGCCCAACTGGCGGGCGATCTGTGGGCTGGTCAAGGCATCGCTGATGGCAACCAGAAAGCCGATTACAAACAACGGCCGTGAGCTGTATTGACGAAGGATCTGCACGGCCCGGCGCTTGTGGCCAGAGTTAAACAAGACCACCAATGTCAGCACCAGCGAGGCGGCGAAAATGCCGCTGCTGGTGGCGTAGGCGAAACACAACGCAAGGGCCCGGCCGGCCGACACTGGCAAGTAATGGCTGACAATGATCGTCAACGGCAGGCTAACCAGCGCCGGAATGCTGTACGGCAAGGCATAACCGAGCACCGCCTGGCCGCGTTCGCGGGTGAGCAGCAAGCGGTGCCGACTCAGACGTGAGGCCAGCAGCCCGCCAAGCAGCCAGAGTAACGCAAAGACGCCCGCCCACACACCGGACAACAGCAGGAAATCCCCCGCCACGCTCCAACTGGAACGCGCCGATGGATGATTGACCAGTTGATCGACTTCATCGGCTGCGCGATCTGCGCGCAGCCGCCAGGCATCGACCAGCTCTTCGTCGAGATCGAGTTTTCCCTCGACTTCATCAATGCTCGAACTGATCGCCCCCAGCAAACCTCCCTGTACCAGCGGCTGCGGGTGGGCCGGGGGCGTCACGGCGGCGCTGGTCACCGGCACGCCCGGTATCGCCGCCGCTTGCAGGCCGACGCTAGCTGTCATGAGCAGTAGCGCCAGCAGTATCGCAGTCTTGAACTGATGCAAACGCAGTGCTCCTTTTGAAAAGTCGTAATACGGCGAAAGATCGCAGTCTTCGGCCGTGTCGACAAGCGCAGATCGGCTAAGAGCCTTGAATGTCTCGAATCTTCGAGCATTGCAGGCTCACTCCTACATTTGATTTGTGTGGAGTTTACCGTCCGTACCCCCGCAGAAACTTTCTCCCACTCTCCACAGTCATCAAAAGACAGGGCGGTGCGAAGACCATCAGGCGGGAGGCGACATGGCGGCGATACATATTGGTATTTCAGGCTGGCGCTACACGCCCTGGCGGGGTGATTTCTACCCCAAGGGACTGACCCAAAAGCGCGAATTGCAATTCGCGTCACGGGCGGTCAACAGCATTGAAATCAATGGATCGTTTTACGCCCTGCAACGGCCGGAACGTTACGCCGAGTGGTACGCCGACACCCCGCCAGGCTTCGTCTTCAGCGTCAAAGCCCCGCGTTTTATTACCCACAGCAAACGCCTGCGGGACATCCATCACCCACTCGCGAACTTCTTCGCGTCCGGGGTGCTGGAGCTCAAGGAAAAACTCGGCCCGATCCTCTGGCAATTCCCGCCAAACTTCAAATTCGATGCCGTGCTGTTCGAAAGCTTCCTCGAACAATTACCCCATGATACCCAGCAGGCTGCCGCCCTCGCCCGCCAACATGATGCGCACCTGAATGGCCATGCCAGCCTCAAGGCGTACAAGAAAAAACCCGTGCGTCATGCCGTGGAGATCCGCAACGAAAGCTTTGTCGACCCGGTGTTCATCCGACTGCTCAAACGCTACAACGCCGCGTTGGTCATTGCCGACACGGCCGGCAAATGGCCATACCGCGAAGACCTCACCAGCGATTTCGTTTACCTGCGCCTGCACGGTGCCGAAGAACTCTATGCCAGCGGTTACACCGCGCAGGCGCTGAAACGCTGGGGCGACCGGATCGACGCCTGGGTTCACGGCCGGCAACCGTCCGACCCTCAGTTGATCGCCCCTCGACAAAAGCCCAAGGCACGTAAATCCCGGGAGGTGTTTTGTTATTTCGATAACGACATCAAAGTCCGCGCCCCTTTCGACGCGCGTCGCTTGCTTGAGCGCTTCCATCTCGACAACGAACTCGCCACTGCTCCCGGCGAACCCGCCGCTGAAGGCGTGCTGCCATGAACATTCCCGAGCCGCTCGATGCAGCCGATGAGCCGTCGCCAACCGTCACTGCGGTGCGCCGCTTCACGGTACTGACGGTCAATACGCATAAAGGTTTTACTGCGCTCAACCGGCGTTTCATCCTGCCGGAGTTGCGCGAAGCGGTGCGCAGTGTGTCTGCCGACGTGGTGTTTTTGCAGGAAGTCCACGGCGCCCATGAACAGCACCCAACGCGCTACAGCAACTGGCCGGCGGTGCCGCAATACGAATTCCTTGCTGACACTTTATGGCCGCAGTTCGCCTATGGCCGCAACGCGGTCTACCCGGCGGGCGATCACGGGAATGCGTTGCTGTCGAAATTCCAGATCATTCGCCACGACAACCTTGACGTTTCGATCAGCGGCCATGAGAACCGCGGCATCCTGCATTGCGTGCTGCGCCTGCCCGGTGACGGCCAGGAAATTCACGCCATCTGCGTGCACCTGGGCCTGCGCGAAACCCATCGTACCGAACAGCTCAAACTGTTGAGCCGACGCCTTGCAGAGCTGCCGGACGATGCGCCGGTAATCGTTGCCGGAGACTTCAATGACTGGCGCCAGCGCGCCGATAGTCTGCTCAAACCCTGTGGCCTGCGCGAAGTGTTCGCCGAACATCACGGTAAGCCGGCGCGCAGTTTTCCGGCGCGAATGCCGGCATTACGACTCGACCGCATCTACGTTCGCAACCTCAAGGCCAGTCGTCCGCAGGTGTTGGCGGCGCGTCCCTGGTCACACCTTTCCGACCACGCACCGCTGTCGGTGGAGATCGAGCTATGAGCATCCCGTCGATGGAAAAAACCAGCGTGGAACACCTGGCCGCTCCGACCACCGGCGAACCCGCCGTGGTCGATGTCAACTATGGCTGGCAAGGCAACAACCGGGTCGAGTTGCTGGAAAACGGTGAGGCGTATTTCCCACGGGTGTTCGATGCCATGCGCCAGGCCAAGACTGAAATCCTCTTGGAAACGTTCATTGTGTTCGAGGACAAGGTCGGCAACGAGATGCAGCAAGTGCTGATCGAAGCCGCCCGGCGCGGTGTGCGGGTCACCGCCAGTCTCGACGGTTTTGGCTGCGGCGAATTAAGCACCGGGTTCCTGGCCGCGATGAGCGAAGCCGGAGTGCACATTCAGATATTCGACCCGGCACCTAAGCGTCTGGGCATTCGCACCAACTGGTTCCGCCGCCTGCACCGCAAGATTGTCGTGGTCGACGGCACGATTGCCTTCATCGGCGGGATCAACTTTTCCGCCGACCATTTGGGCGACTTCGGCCCCGAGGCCAAGCAGGATTATTCCGTTGAAGTGCAAGGCCCGGCGGTGGCCGACATTCATCACTTCGCGCTGCTGCAATGCGGTCGCCCGGCCCGCGCCAAATACTGGTGGCAGCGACGCAGGCAACGGCGTTCGGAACTGGCCGTCAACGATCATGACGGCCAGGTTCGGCTGGTGTACCGCGACAATGGCGACCACAGCACCGATATCGAAGAGGTTTACCGCCTGGTATTGCGTAGCGCCAAACGCCGGGTGGTGATCGCCAACGCCTACTTCTTCCCTGGTTATCGCTTGCTGCGCGAGATCCGTAATGCAGCGCGGCGTGGCGTCGATGTACGGCTGATCCTGCAGGGCCAACCGGACATGCTGGTGGCCAAACTCGCGGCGCGCATGACCTATGACTATTTGCTCAAGTCGGGCGTGCAGATTCATGAGTATTGCGAGCGGCCCCTGCACGGCAAAGTCGCCTTGGTCGATGAGGATTGGAGCACCGTCGGTTCAAGCAACCTCGACCCGTTGAGCCTGTCCATGAACCTGGAAGCCAATGTGTTGATCCGCGACCGGGCGTTCAACCGCACGCTGTTCGAACGGCTTGAACACCTGAGCGACAACCACTGCAAAGCCATGTGCGTCGACACGGCCCCGCGCGGACGAATCTGGCACATGACGGTCGGTTTTCTGGTGTTTCACTTCCTGCGGCATTTCCCGGCCTGGGCGGGTTGGCTGCCGGCACACAAGCCGCGCCTGAAAGCCTTCACTCAGCCGACCGGGAGCGATCAACATGTCCCGCGCTGAAGCCCACTCGACCGCCCACGCCGAGCACTCGGGCAAATCCCGTTGGAGCCGCTTGAAACGGCCGTTGACGATGCTGTTTTTCCTGGCGCTGATCGTCCTGCTGACGATGCTCGCCCAACGCCTCGAATGGAACGAAGTGTTCGAGACCCTGGCCGACTTCAAGGTACGCACACTAGTCATCGCCTCGGGGCTGACGTTAGTGAGTTTTCTGGTGTACGCCTGTTTCGACCTGATCGGCCGCACTTACATTCGCCAGGACCTGACGTGGAAACAGATCCTGCCGGTGGGGATCATCAGCTACGCCTTCAACCTCAATCTGAGTGCGTGGGTGGGCGGCATCGCCATGCGTTATCGGCTGTATTCACGGTTGGGCGTGAGCAAGGGCAATATCGCAAAAATCCTCGGCTTGAGCCTGGCGACCAATTGGTTTGGCTACATGGTGATTGCCGGCGCGGTGTTCAGCACCGGGCTGGTGCGCATGCCGCCCGGCTGGAAACTGAGCAGCGGCGCATTACAAGGCGTGGGTGTTTTGTTGTTGCTGGTAAGTGCGGGTTATCTGGCGGCCTGCCGGTTTTCCAAGCGTCGGGAATGGGCGATTCGCGGGGTGGAAATCAACCTGCCGTCACTGCGCATGGCGGTGCTGCAACTGGCACTGGGAGCGCTGAACTGGTCGTTGATGGCGGCGGTGATTTTTACCTTGTTGCCGAGCAAGCTGGACTATCCGCTGGTGCTGGGGGTGTTGTTGATCAGCGCCATTGCCGGGGTCATTACGCATATTCCGGCGGGGCTTGGCGTGCTGGAGGCGGTGTTTGTGGCGCTGCTGCAACACGAGGTTTCGCGGGGCAGTCTGGTGGCGGGGTTGCTGGCGTATAGGGCGATTTATTTCATCTTGCCGTTGTTGATTACGTTGGTGATGTATCTGGTGGTGGAGGCCAAGGCCAAGTCGTTGCGGATTTCCAGGAAACCCAAGTGATCTACGGTGACTGTGAGGCCGCCTTCGCTGGCAAGTCGAATCGTCGCACCGCAGCTCCTACATTGGAACGCGATCATCCTGTAGGAGCTGACTTGCCAGCGATATTCTTCAAGACACTGCAAATCTCAAGTCGATTGAATAATGCTCAACCGCTCACCCACCACCATTTCGGTAATCCAGTCCACCAGGATCGAGGTATACGCCTGTTGTGAAACCGGGTCGCTCAAGGCGTGATCGGCGCCGTCGATAATCCGGTGGGTCAGGGAGTGGGTCTGCTGACAGGCCGCGCGGTAACTCATGATGGTCGCGTGGGGCACATAGTCGTCGGTCTCGGATTCGACCAGCAACACGTCACCGGTGAATTGCGCACAGGCATGCAGCGCGCGGTTGCTGTCGGCACGGATCAACGTGCTGCGGTAATCGCGCAGGTCAATCTTGTCCAGGTCACGTTTGGGCGCGTGCCATTGATCGTCGCGGTACAGCGCCGGTACCCGAAGTGCCAGCCAGCGCACGGGACGCAATGAGGTCAGGATCGAGGCCAGATAGCCACCGTAACTGGTACCGACCACTGCGATGGCCGACGTGTCGAGCGCCGGGTGCGCAAGCAATCGGTCATACGCCGCCAACAGGTCGCGCAGGTTGTCTTCACGGGTGACTCGGGTCAGCGGGATTCCTGTGCCGCCGGTGTGGCCGCGCAAGTCGAATGTCAGGCACACACAGCCCAGACCGGCGATGCCCTTGGCCCGCTCCAGATCCCGTTCCTGGCTGCCGCCCCAACCGTGCACAAACAGCACGCCCGGGACTTTGGATTTGGGGCTGAGAAAAGTCCCGCTCATCTGTTCATCGTCGATGTCGATCTGAATGGTTTCGCTTCTAGCCGTCATAGGATTTAACCGTTACATACTTGAGTAGAAAGTCACTGTTCTCTGCTGGGCCGCGGTACACCTCGATGGCGTCCGCTGGTAGCGGTTGATCGATGTAAGCTTCCACCGAAGACACGCGAATCGCGCGCATCCCCGGATCGTTGACGAAGCTCTGCAACGCCGCCACTTCTGCGCTGCTGGCTCCGCCCATACGCCAGGATTGCTCCAGCACACCACTGCGCTGTTTGCCGTTGCTGTCCAGGCCCTGGGCGATGTCGTAGTTGCGCCGTGACGCATAAAAACCGGGATAGGCCTCATCGGCGGCGCTGTCAAACACTTGCGCCTGCTGGATCGCCAACCGCACATCGTCAGGCAAGGGCAACTTGAGCAAATCCTCGTAATACCCCGGCACCACCAGCAGGTTGGAACCACCGTACACCTGCTCACCCTGCCCGTCTTCGATCAAGTATTGATCACCGCAGTAACTCAGCACGGTGTCGCCGATAAAACTCTGGCCGACACTGTGGGTAATTACCTTGCCCAAGTCCTGTTCCAGCACCAAGCCTTCGCTGAACAGCTTGCCGGCCTCGGGCCTGGCGAGGATGGCGTCGAACTGGTCGAGGCTTTCGATCACTTCCTGCCCGCGTCCGGCGCAGGCGTGCACAGGCTTGAGGCGGATCGGGCCGCTGTAGAGCAAGTGTTCGGCCGCGGGTCGCGCATCGTCGAGCGAGAACACACTGAGGCCATCCAGCACCACGTTACGCACGCGCTCGGAAAACAGCGGTGACCAGCCTGGCGGGGCGTAAGCATTTTTGTTGAGCAAGCCATGGCTGATGGCCTTGGTGCAGATGAAATCGTGGTCAACGTAACCGCCCCACAAATCTTCCGGCCCCTTTACGCCCACTTGCCGAGCGGCAGCGGCGCCCACCAGCGTCTGGGTCGGCAGCACATAAAGGTCGCGGCCGTTATGCCGCTCCTGATTGAAACTACCTCCGTATTTAAGGCCCAGAATCTGCGCCAGCCATCGGGCCAGGGCGCGGTTGGTTTCGACTTCATGCTGCGGCGCATCGGGGTGCACGGAATGGGCGACCACCAGTTTTTTGCGGTTTGTTGGGGTCATGCGTCCCCCTACAATGGGCGTTTGATGAGTGTAAAGGGAGGGGTGCAGAGTTCAGGCCAAACGGGGTGCGCCGCAAATGGCTTTTGAATCAGTCAGTTGCTGAGACGGTAGTGGCACCTGGCCTGTTTTATTCTGCACGACAGCCGATTCATCTCCTGCATTTTGCACGATTCAGCTTCGCCCTCTCCCTTGTGGGAGCCAGCCTGCTGGTGATAGCAATCTGTCAGCTACTCAGTGTTGACTGTGCTGCCGCCATCGCCAGCAGGCTGGCTCCCACAGGGATTTGAGGTGCTGCCGCTAGCGGGTTGCAGTCGTCGGCGACACACCAAACCGCGTCCGGTAATCACTCGGCGCCAGCCCGGTAATCTTCTTGAACGTCGCCCGAAACGCACTCGGATCCTGATACCCCACGGTCCAGGCAATGTGATCGATGGTGCCGTTGGTGAACTCGAGCATTTCCCGGGCCTTGCCGACCCGCAAGTGCTGGCAGTATTCGGTCGGCTTGAGCCCGGTCGCCGCGCGAAAGCGACGCAGGAACGTGCGCTCTTCCAGCCCTGCCCGCTCGGCCATGACCATCAGCGATACATCGGTCGCCCCGGTGCTTTGCAGCCAGTGCTGGACCTTGAGAATCGACGCGTCGCCATGACTGAGAATGGGTGAAAAGTTGCTGCCGCACTCGCTCGCACTGTCGCTGTGTTCCACCACCAGAAACCGTGCGGTGCCGGTGGCAATGCTCGGCCCCAGCAGACGGTCCACCAGGCGCAATCCCAACTCGGACCAGGCCATCAGCCCGGCCGTGGTGATCAGGTCGCCGTCGTCGACAATCGGCGTATCGGCCTTGAGCTTGATCGCCGGGTAACGTTCG
>Ga0065714_10003145_pt1 | contig 13604 bp, 12 predicted proteins | sample MisRhiReplicate2_FD_59101 | JGI IMG/M metagenome (GOLD analysis project Ga0065714, IMG submission 59101) | Miscanthus rhizosphere microbial communities from Kellogg Biological Station, MSU, sample Rhizosphere Soil Replicate 2: eDNA_1 v2... | ecosystem: Host-associated > Plants > Roots >...
CGCTGCTTAAAAATGGAGATCCTGATGGAAAGTATTGGGTGCCTGCGATGGCTGATGCACCATTGCGGGGAGATAACAACAAGCACGAATGGTTTTGGGAACCTGGAGATGAGGATGCTGTTTATTCTCTGGAAAAGCTGGTAGATATGTATTATAAATCTGTTGGACGCAATGCTACGTTGATTCTTGGAGTCACACCCGACGATACCGGACTTGTGCCAAATGGAGACTTCAGACGATTAAAAGAATTTGGGGAAGAAATCAATGAGAGATTTGAAAAGGCAATAGGGCAAACCCATGGAACAGGAAAGGCGTTTAATATAAAGTTTGATAAAGTTCAGCGAGTTAATCAGATTGTTATAGGCGAAGCAATTGAAAGCGGCGAAAGAATTAGAAAATATAAAGTTGAAGCATTGATAAATAAGAAATGGGAGGTCGTATGTAGTGGAACTTCCGTTGGAAATAAACGCATACAAACCTTTACACAGGTAAATACGAATCAATTACGATTAATAATTGAAAAATCAATTGATAAATCTTTAATTTCATTATTCAAAGCCTATAATGTGGCACATGAAGAATCAGTAAGAAACTAAAATTTACGATGAAATTATTCAAATTTTTACTTTCCGTTTTTGTGTTTAGTACAAGCTTTAGTCTGGCGCAAGTTGTAAATCAAAAACCGAATATTATATTCTTTCTGGTCGATGATATGGGCTGGCAGGATACCTCTGTTCCCTTTTGGGATAAACGTACACCTTCAAATGCAAAATTTCATACCCCTAATATGGAGCGTTTAGCCGCTTCGGGTGTGAAATTTACTCAGGCTTATGCAAATTCGATATGCACACCTTCAAGGGTAAGCTTATTGTCTGGAACTAATATCGCCCGACATAAGGTGACCAATTGGACGATGTATAAAGACCAATCTACAGATTCAAAAAATGATAGTGTACTAGTCGCGCCTGAATGGAATGTAAATGGTTTGAGTCCTGTGCAGGGGACAGCACATGCTTTGTATGCAACACCATTGCCGCAATTGCTAAAAGACAATGGGTACTATACAATTCAATGTGGTAAGGCACATTTTGGTGCTTATCAGACGCCAGGGGCTGATCCGCTTAACCTCGGGTTTGAGAAAAATATTGGGGGTAGTTCAGCTGGAAATCCTTCTTCTTTTTTGTCTGAACAAAACTATGGGAATACTACAGGCAAATTTAACCTGAGAGCCGTACCGGGTTTGCAAAAATATTGGGGAACTGGAATTTTTCTCACAGAAGCACTGACCATTGAGGCGATGCTGGCCATGGATACCGCAAGAATGATGAAGAAGCCCTTTTTCCTTTATATGTCACAGTTTGCCGTTCATCTTCCCTTTGATGCCGATAAAAGGTTCATAGATAGATATGTGAAAATGGGGCTTACAAAACCCGAGGCAGCCTATGCTACATTGGTAGAGGGAATGGATAAAAGCTTAGGTGACCTCATGAACTACCTGGAAAAAAATAACTTAAGTAAGCATACAATTATTGTATTCATGTCTGATAATGGCGGGTTTACCCGGGCGCCAAGAATGGGCGAATTAGATACACAAAATGCACCATTGAGAGCCGGAAAGGGATCCCTGTATGAAGGAGGTATACGGGAACCAATGATGATCAGTTGGCCAGGCGTAGTTAAACCAAATACCATAAATCACCAATATGTTGGAATTGAAGATTTTTTTCCAACGATTTTGGAAATGGCCGGTTTAAAACGGTTTAAAACGGTTCAAAAAATTGATGGAGAGAGCATGGTTCCTTTTTTAAAGGGAAAAACGGATCCTAAAAAGGTGTTGATATGGAATTTTCCAAACAAGTGGGCCGCTGGTGAAGATGATCGCGTTGTAAGTTGGATGAGTGCTGTGAGACAAGGTGATTGGAAACTCATTTATTTCCAGAAATTGGGCAAGCTTGAACTTTATAACCTCAGAGAGGATATCAGTGAGCAGCATGATCTGGCTAATTTGTATCCTGAAAAAGTTAGAGCTTTGGCAGGACTGCTCAGCCAGAAATTAAAGGAAAGAAATGGACAGTTACCACTTTATAAGCAGACAGGTAAGCCCGTTCCGTATCCCGATGAATTGGCAAAATAGATTGTAACGTTCAAATCAAACGTTTGCGCAAAATTTAAATCTTTGTTAAAAAAAATGATCCTTATATTCATGTAACACACAAATAGTTATATGGTATCAAAGCGAAAAATATTTGTTGCATCAGTCTTTGTTATAGCAGCAGGTTTAATCCTGATTTCATTTTTTTCTGCCGAAAAACAAATAGACTTTAATGCAGATGTAAAGCCAATTCTTAATAAAAAATGTATTTCCTGTCACGGCGGGGTTAAACAGCAAGGCGGATTTAGCGTGTTGTTTAGAGAAGAGGCGCTTGCAGCTACAAAAAGTGGTAAACCAGCCATCATCCCCGGGCATCCTGAGGAAAGCGAATTCATTAAACGTTTAAGATCTGATGATCCTGAAGAAAGGATGCCCTATAAGCATCCCGCCCTTAGTGATGATGAGATAGATATTTTAAGTTCCTGGGTTAAACAGGGAGCAAAATGGGGTGATCATTGGGCTTACCTCCCTGTAAAGGCAACCGAACTACCGGATGTGGACGACCAGTGGATCCGCAACAACCTGGACAGGTTTATTTATGCCAGATTGGAAGAAAACGAGCTTAAGCCTTCCCCACAGGCAGACAGGGCCACATTGTTGAGGCGCGTAAGCCTGGATTTGATAGGAATGTATCCATCTGAAAAACTGGCACAGTATTATTTAAATAGTAAAGATGAAGCAAAAGCATATGAAGTATTGGTTGATTCGCTGCTGGCATCATCACATTATGGCGAACGCTGGACTTCGATGTGGTTGGACATCGCAAGGTATGCTGATACCAAAGGTTATGAATCAGATCCAAACCGGAATATATGGGCGTATCGCGATTGGGTAATCAGGGCCTTTAATAAAGATATGCCTTATGATCAGTTTATAACCGATCAGATTGCCGGCGATTTATTACCAAATCCTACCGATGCTCAATATATCGCTACAGCCTTTAGCCGGAACACCCCCACTAATGATGAGGGAGGTACTGATAATGAAGAATTTAGAACGGCTGCGGTGTTGGACCGGGTAAATGCTACCTGGGAGGGGCTGATGAGTACAACATTCTCCTGCGTGCAATGCCATAGTCATCCTTACGACCCATTTAAACACGATGAATATTATAAGTTTATGTCGTATTTTAACAATACCAGGGATGAGGATGTGTCGGCGGAATATCCTTTGCTCAAGCAGTTTAATGATTCACTGACTACTGAACTCAATAAGCTAACCAGTTGGGTAAAAACAGTTTCTTCAGCGCAGGATGCAAACAAAATTAAACTGTTTTTAAAAACGGGCCAGCCCGCTATTAATTCTACTACTGCCGATGAATTGAAAAATGCTGTGATTGGCAACAACAATATCGCTTTGTATTTTAGGAACAATGCTGTAGCACGTTTAAAGCAGGTTGATCTTCAGGGGGCTGATCAGTTAATTTTTAGATACAATTCTAATCGGTCTGGGGGTAAAATGAGTCTGCATATTGATTCACCGAATGGGCCGGTTTTAGCTTCCTGGCCATTGGCTACAGGACCTGCTTATCAAAATGTATATATTGAGTTTAAAAAGCAGACGGGGGTGCACGATGTGTTTATCAGGTATAGCAATCCGGCATTGGGTAAATCTGAGGAGTTGGTGGTGTTTTTCGACTGGTTTCATTTTTCGCCACAATTACCGGGCAAAGGGAAACCCGGTTATGCAGCCTATAAAAAAACATTTAACGACCTGCTAAATGCACAGGTGCCCACTACACCGGTTATGATCGAAAATCCAGCTGCCATGCAAAGAAAAAACCATGTATTTGAGCGTGGTGCCTGGACCTCAAAAGGAAAAGAGGTACAGGTGGGAGTACCCGGTTCATTGGCTTATGCAATGCCAAAAAATGCCCCGCAGAATCGCGTTGGCCTGGCTATGTGGTTAACTGATAAACGTAATCCATTAGTGTCGAGGACAATGGTTAACAGGCTTTGGGAGCAATTGTATGGTGCAGGTTTAGTAGAAACTTTAGAAGATATGGGTACGCAGGGAATGGCACCAACACACAAGGAATTGTTGGATTATATGGCTTATCAACTGATGTACAAATATAACTGGAGCATCAAAAAAATGTTAAAGGAATTGGTGATGATGGCCACCTACCGTCAGGATTCTAAAGTATCCGAAGAACTAAAAGAAAAAGACCTGTTTAATAAGTTTTATGCGAGGGGTTCGAGAGTAAGGTTGAGCGCAGAGCAGATCAGAGATCAGTGTTTAAGCATAAGCGGTGTTTTGAGTCAGAATATGTACGGTCCTCCGGTGATGCCATGGCAGCCTGAAGGGATTTGGTTTTCGCCTTATAACGGGGCAAAATGGGTGAAAAGTGATGGTAAAGAACAATATCGTCGTGGAATTTATACCTATTGGAAAAGAACGGCACCTTATCCATCAGCAATTGCCTTTGATGGAGCCTCACGTGCGGTTTGTAGTCCGAGGCGAATCAGGACAAATACTCCTTTGCAAGCGCTGGTAACTTTAAATGATTCTGCTTATGTAGATATGGCCAGGCATTTTGTAACCCGAATGGAGCAGACCGGCGAAAAAACTGCAGCTCTTAAGATTGCAAAAGGGTATTCAATGATGCTTTATAAACCCATTCCGAAAAACAGACTAAAGATTTTTGAAGAGTTGTACAATAAGGCATTGTTGGTGTTTAGAAAGGATTCAGCCAGCGCATCGGCATTTATGGGAGATCCCCACAAAACTGTAAAACCAGAAGATGCAGCCCTCGCATTAGTAGCTAATGCGATGCTGAATTTAGATGAGGTAGTAACCAAAAATTAAAGACATGACAAGAGATGAATTAAATGCCTATAAGTTGGTTAAGGAGGCACAGGAAGCACAATTGAGTGGAGTAACCAGACGACACTTTTTGAAGGAAAGTGCAATGGGCTTGGGCGCACTGGCCATGGGTTCATTATTTGGAAGTTGCGGTCAGCTCTTTTCGAGCCCTCAAACTAAAATTGCCTACGATCCTGCACATCCTTTATTACCTAAATCGCCTCCTTTTGTGGGAAAGGCTAAAAGTGTGATTTACCTGCATATGGCCGGAGCACCTTCTCAGCTTGAGCTTTTTGATTTTAAGCCTGAGCTCATGAAAATGGATGGACAGGATTGCCCACCTTCTTTATTGGCCGGAAAGAAATTTGCCTTTATTACCGGGGTGCCTAAAATGTTGGGGCCGCAGGCGAGTTTTGCAAAGTATGGTCAAAGTGGAGCACTGGTAAGCGAGAACCTACCTCATTTCTCGACATTGGTAGATGATGTAAGTTTTTTAAAGGCTGTGAAAACAGATCAGTTTAACCATGCTCCAGCTCAGTTGCTGGTACATACCGGAACGCCACGGTTGGGCAGGCCAAGTATCGGGAGTTGGGTTACTTATGGACTGGGGACTGAAAACCAGAATTTACCGGGTTATGTGGTACTAACCAGTGGTGGTAGTTTTCCGGACGCAGGTAAAAGTGTTTGGGGCAGTGGTTTTTTACCTTCAGTGTATCAGGGTGTACAATGTCGCAGCGAAGGGGATCCGGTGTTGTTTATCAAAGATCCTGATGGAATGAGCAGGGATTTACGCAAAGCCTCCATTCAGGCGATCAATGAAGCGAATGAACAGCAATACCAGGAATATAACGATCCGGAAATCTTATCGCGCATAGCTCAATATGAGATGGCTTACCGGATGCAAATTTCGGCTCCGGAAGTGATGAACATTAATGATGAACCCGCGTATATCCATGAAATGTATGGTACCCAGCCAGGTAAGGCATGCTTTGCCAACAATGTGCTGCTAGCCCGTAAACTGGTAGAAAAAGGTGTTCGTTATGTACAATTATTTGACTGGGGCTGGGATGCGCATGGAGATAGTCCATCCAATTCATTAAATATTGGACTAAAGAATAAATGCCGAAGCATTGACAAACCAATTACCGCTCTGCTTTTAGACCTGAAACAAAGGGGGCTGCTTGAAGAAACGCTGGTGGTTTGGGGAGGAGAGTTTGGACGCACGCCAATGATGGAAAACCGGAATGGTGCACAAAATCCTTTCAAGGGAAGAGATCATCATACCGAAGCATTTACCATGTGGATGGCTGGTGGTGGCATTAAAAAGGGTTTTACACATGGCGAAACTGATGAAATCGGTTATAGTGCCATTAGTGGCAAAGTAGATGCTTTTGATATACAGGCAACCATTCTAAACCAGTTAGGTTTTAATCACGAACAGTTTACTTATCCTTTTCAGGGAAGACCTTTCAGACTTACTGATGTTGGCGGAAAAGTGATCCATGAAATAATTGCTTAATACCTGATTATGTCTCAGACAAGAAGAAATTTTATTAAAAACTCCGCAGGCTTAACCGCTGCGGCCTTGTTAAGTCCACTGGAAGAATTTGCTGCTGGTGGCGTACCAAAAAATCCAGCTAAGGAAGGATTTGAACTTTTATTTATGCAAACAGACTGGGGCTTTGGTGGCAGTCGTGAAGAATTTTGTGCTGCAGCCAAAAAAGAAGGCTACCAGGGAATAGAGGTTTGGTGGCCAGGAGATAAGGCCGAAGATCAAAAGGAATTGTTTGATGCGGTTAAGAAGCATAATTTGCAGATCGGATTTTTGTGTGGAGGCCATCAGTCAGTTGCAACCGATCACTTTGAACTTTTTAGGAAAAATCTGGATGCCATATGTGCAAATCCTTATCAAAAGCCGGTTTACGTAAACTGCCATTCGGGTAAAGACTATTTTACTTACGAGCAAAATAAACGTTTCATAGATTACACCACTGAAAAAACAAAAGCAACAGGCATTCCCGTTTACCACGAAACTCATAGAGGCAGAATGCTGTTTGCAACCACTGTCACCAGAGATTTTGCTGAAAGAAACCCGGAGCTTCGGCTGACTTTAGATATCTCGCATTGGTGTAATGTACATGAAGGTTTGCTTTCGGACCAAAAGGAAACGGTGGACTTTTTACTGACAAGAGTAGACCATATTCACTCAAGAATAGGACACGCTCAAGGACCGCAGGTAAATGATCCAAGGGCGCCTGAATGGGAGAATGTGGTGAAAGCTCATTTGGCCTGGTGGGATAAAGTTGTAGAACGCAAGAAACAAAACGGTGAGCGTATGACTATTTTAACAGAGTTTGGCCCTGGAGATTATATGCCCGCCTTGCCATATACCCGCCAACCGGTGGCGGATCAATGGGCCATTAATGTATACATGATGAATTTACTAAGAAAACGATATCAATCTTAATCCCTTTTTTATGTTAGAATTTTTTGGCCGTTTTCATCCGGTATTAGTTCATTTGCCCATTGGTATATTGCTAATTGCTTGTCTTTTTCTCCTCCTTATACTCCTCCCAAGGTTTGCGAATCTTCGCCCTGCAATAACGGCATTGTTATTTTTGGGAATGATTGGCGCTGTAGGTTCATGTATCACAGGCTATTTTTTGGCCAATAGTGGTGACTATGAAGGAAAGCTGGTTAGTAACCACCAGTGGATGGGGATAGGAGTTGCGGCGCTGTCAGTTTTGTTGCTCTTTATCCATAAATATGCAAAGACTGATAGCCGGATACCTACTGTTATCGCTGTGTTATTGTTGGTGCTGGTGTCTGTTACCGGGCATTTGGGGGGCTCATTAACCCATGGTTCCGATTACTTAACTGCCCCCCTGAAGGAAGGTGGTGGTAAGGCGGGGGCGGCTATTCCGCCTATTCCAAATATCCAGGAAGCGCTTGTTTACCAGGATGCCATCCAGCCCTTGCTAAAAAATAGATGTTACAGCTGTCATGGTAGCGAAAAGCAAAAGGGCAAACTTCGGTTAGATCTTGAAGCCTATATTTTAAAAGGAGGGGAAGAAGGGAATACGCTTGTTAAAGGGAAGGCCGACGAAAGTGAGTTGATCAGACGTCTCTTATTGCCAGGTAGTAATGATAAGCATATGCCTCCTAAAGAAAAACCGCAACTTAGCCAGGATGAAATTGCGTTGTTGCATTGGTGGATAAATAATGGGGCCGCATTTAATGAAAAAGTAAAGGGGCTCAAGCAGCCCGATAACATAAAGGCCGTTTTAGCTGCACTGGAAAAGGGCACGGCAGGGACTATCGCCAATAAACTGGCAGATATTCCTGAAAAAGAAGTTGATCCCGCAAATGAAAAATACATTAAGAGTTTAAGCAGTGCAGGTGTAATGATCGTTCCTGTCGCGCAGAACAGTAATTATCTGACAGTAAATTTCATCAATGCCCGTTCAACGGCCGATAGTGTAATGCATGCCTTAAAATCTGTAAAGGATCAATTGGCCTGGTTAAAATTAGAACATAAGTCGGTAGATGACCAAACGCTAAAATCCATAAAGGATTGCAGGAATTTAATTCGTTTAAGCCTAAACTATACTAGAGTCACCGATAAGGGGCTGGAAAATTTAAAAAATATGGACCAGCTACAATCCTTAAGTTTGGTTGGTACAAAAGTGACCGTAAAGGGACTGGGGCAGCTTAGTAAACTAAAGGGTCTTAAATCTTTATATCTTTATCAAACCAATATTCAACGTACCGATTGGAATGCTTTAAAAAAGATTTTCCCTAAAGTGGCTATAGACTCGGGTAATTATAGGGTGTCAACTTTGTTAAAGGATACAACAGAGGTTAAGGCGATACCTGCAGGATAGTAACAATTTACTTATTATAGAAACTCTACTTTACCGGTTTCCATTTTATAAATACCGCCAACAATTTTAATGTCACCTTTTGTCTCCATTTCTTTTAGGATAGGACTCTTATCTCTAATATTTTGGATACTTAGCTTTATATTTTGGAGGCAAACATGGTGAACATATGATTCATTTTTAGCATTTTTTTCTCCTTTGAACTCAGTGTCGGCAATCAGTGCAGGACGGATTTTGGATAGCAAAGCAGTAATATTACCAAGCTTTACGTTGTCAATGGCTGCTTTTATTGCCCCACAATGTTCATGGCCCAAAACAACAATTAATTTGGATCCTGATACCTTACAGGCATACTCCAGACTTCCCAAAATGTCNTCGTTTACAATGTTNCCAGCTACCCTGGCCACAAAGAGATCTCCAATTCCCCGATGGAACACATCTTCTACCGGTACACGGGAATCCAGACAGGATAGCACTACGGCTTTTGGATATTGGCCCATTACAGCTTCACGAATTCTACCNGAAGTATTACGGACCGTTAAGGCATCGGAAATGAAATCTTCATTNCCGGTTTTTAGGATGGTTAAAACTGTATCAGGAGTCAGCGCNGCTTGCTGTTCAGCTGTTAGCACTTTTTCCGAAAGGACCTCACTACTGTCTATTTGAATTGTCTCATTATCTTTTGCTGTGTCATTTAAGGACTTAGTTTTGTTTTGACATGCAATTAATCCTGTTACCGCCAGGAGCAGTGAGGTTATCATTAATTTTGAAAAGTTCATTGTACCTTGGATTAGGAATTGTTTTTTACAAAGTCATTTGTATGAGGTATTAAACCTTGCATCTATTAAGGAAACGGGAATTGAACTGAATTATATGATAAACCCGTAATTGCATTAACTTGTTTATCAAAAATGAAAATTAGCTGAAATTAATGCATCTTTTCAAATACAAACTTTGGATTTTGATAATTGATTGGCGCGTTTTTTTTGAAATAACGCATGTTCATATAAATTTCCATATCGCCTTGCCCCATAATTAGCTTCTCATCTTTTTTTAATAAGGCTATTGGAATGCTGTGCCATGTTTCTATTCCATAATGCCTAAACCGATAGGTTCCTTTTAAGGTATCTCCTTTTACAATCCCAGTTACATTTCCAGAATCTTTATAAGCGTTATGGTAATTTATTTCAAGCTGCCCATAAAACTCTTTATCAGTTAATTTTATTTTAAAAGTGGCAGTATCATTTTTATTTATAGCGCGATACAATGTTTTAGTGTCATTTTTATCTACACTGTTATTCTGACAAGCATATATAAAAACAGTACTTAAACACAAGATTAATGTGGCTTTTGTTAGTCTGGGGAATTGTGCTACTTTTTTCAACTAGGTGCCGGATTNTTTCCAAATATAAGCCATAAGAGGCATAGTAAATCATAGAAATAAGTCCGGAGGTTATTGCAACAATTGAAAGGAATACAAACATGCTGGGCTTTGATCTGTTTAATCTTAAACTAAACGAGATAAACATGGAAAATTCAAATAATGAAAATATTAATGATCCGAATGAGAAACCGCATCCAAAACCAACTGATGATGTAGGTGCACAAATTGAAACGGTAACGCCTGATACAGAAAAGGAAGGTTTGCCAAATGATCAAAAAAGTACCGTAGCTAAGGATAGTAAAGAAACAAATGAATCAGCTGTTGAGCCGGTAACTCCAGATTCTGAAAATGATGAGACTCCTGAGGGACATGAAAATACTGTGGAAGAGAACCCGGAAACTGATGGGGATCAGCATAAAGGGGATGGTCCTGAAATAGAAACTGTAACACCCTAATCCAGCTAATATGCCAGCAAACGGCCGCAGGCAATGATCGATATCCAGACAATTATGGAAATAAGGGCCGATATTCTTGAAGACTTTGGCAGTTCATCCTGAATTTCAGGATGAACTTTCCGTTTGAATATCAATTTGTGAAAGACTAATACATTCAATGCTGCAACCATCAATAACGTCATTTTTAACCAGAAGGTTGGATCAACTCCCAGTGTTTTTGAATTGGTAATGAAGAGTAATAGGCCTGAAGGAATGATGAGTAATAGTCCCCTTTGTGACCAGGGCAGTAAATGGCGGGAAAGCCCAACTATTGGAAGGTGTTTGGAAAAGCCTAAAAGACGCAAGTCGAACATGAAAGCTGCACCTACCAGAATCGTAATTCCCGTGATATGCACAATTTCTAAAGCCGGGTACAACCACAACGACTGGCGTATATTAGAAGCAAGGGCTGTATTTTCTAACCAATCGAGAATATCAGATAAGGACAAAGGCACGTTTAACGCAATTCGTACTTAACACTATCGATAAATATACGTTCAGCACGCATTTCGGTCTTTTTCGTTTTGTGTGGATAGGCAACCAACCTTACCTGAGTACCTTTTTTAATCATGTCGGCTGTTACCCCTCTGCTCATCATCCGACTGGTCGGTGCCAGGTAAACAGTCCATATTTCCTTTTTGTATTTCACTTTTGCCAGTGCATGCGGATTTTCATAAACGGATTCTTCTATCGTGCTTTTAAAATCCAACACTTTTTTTTGGTTGTAATCAGCCCATCCATGATGGAAAACTGTAAATGAAACGCAAAGCAAGCACACAATTGCCAGCGGAATATTTTTTAAGTGATTCATAATGATTGGTTTATTTGTTAACAACCTGTTGATTGATATTGTTTTTGGCTGATGTTAGTGTATTTTAATAACAATCATCTCAGTTATTCAATTTTATAGTATAGTCCAACTGCTCCGGATTTGCCGGTTGTTGCCTTCAAGAGTTTCAATTTAATTCGTTTTGAAATTGTTTTAAATAACGGATTTCCAGCTCCCAATACTACAGGGTGAACACCCATTCTTATCTCATCAACCAGATTTAAGTTCAGCAGTGTAGATATCAGTCCGGAACCACCAAAAAGCCAGATGTTTTTACCGTTCTGTTTTTTTAGATCTAGTATCGCCTTGCTGATACCTGACTTGATTAGTATCGGATTTCCTTCAAATTCCTTTATGGTTTTGGAGAATACATATTTCTGCATTTTATTGATTGCCCCGTAAAACTCTTTTTCGAACTGACCTGCATCATCGGCAGGATAATGGTTCCCAAAAAGTTGATAGCTTACTCGGCCATATAAAACCGTGTCGATTTCCTTAGCGAAATTATTTAATTCACTGGCGGTTTCTTCATCAAATGTAATCCAGTCAACTTCACGGTTTGGCCCTTCTATAAAACCATCCAGTGAAACGGCTAGAGCCAATATAACTTTTCTCATCCTATGTTGGTTTTAATTGATTGTTCAAGTTAAAACAACATATTTTGTTTTTTTGTTCGATCTTGTAGATGAGGCTTTGTAGATAGGCTTCGGTCACGGTTCGGATGTAGTGTACGTCTACAAGGAGTTTCATCCGAGTATTGTACGACTCTCATAGGAGTATGGTAGGACCTGCAGTCCTTTGTTACCCCCATTTAGCTCGACTGTAACTCGACTGTTAGAAATAGTGTACTGCACCAATAGTCAATGCGCTATTAATTATGGAAAAATCAAGAAAGCTAATCCTATAAAAGGGATTAGCTTTCTTGATTTCTTAGATTTTGCTTAGTTCGGAATTGATGAAACTTAATTCTTCAATACTTAAATCGAAATTCATTGATTCGGCATTGGCGACTGCCTGTTCCGCATTTCTCGCACCGGCCAGTACAATGGTGATGCCTTTTTGTAAACTCGTCCAGCGTAACACTAATTGAGCAAGACTCGCATTTTTTTCCGCTGCAACCGGACGAATACTATCCAGAAATACCCTTATTTTTTCTAAATCAAATTGACCGAAATATCCATTTCTATGGTCATTACTTTTAAGTTTTTCATTCTCGAAGTATTTGCCGGAAAGCAAACCTCTTTCCATCGGACTATAAACGATAATTCCAATGTTGTTTGCTATCGAGTAAGGAACAATATCATTTTCAATACCGCGATTCAGCATACTATAAGCCACCTGGTTTGAAGCAGGAAGAATTGTTTTACCTGCCTCTTTTAGTTGGTCTAAACTGTAATTGGACACTGCTGCTGCGCGAACTTTACCTTGTTTAATTAAGCTCTCCATAGCCTCCATGGTTTCATCAATAGGTGTTGTCGCATCAGGCCAATGTTGTTGGATCAAATCGATATAGTCTGTGTTTAAGCGTTTCAAACTTTCTTCAACTTCTTTAATGATGTTCGATTTTGAGGAGAACTTATAGATCGGGATATGCTTTCCGTTTTCTTCTATATCAAAGAAATGTTCACCTCTCCGTTGATTGCTGCCATCCCAAACCAGACCGAATTTGGATAGTAATTGTACTTTAGTTCTGTCTTTACCTTTTAGGGCTGCACCAATAAGCTCTTCACTTAATCCGAAACCATAAAAAGGAGCAGTATCTAAAGTGGTTACACCATTATCCAAAGAAGCATGGATCGATTCAATAGAGTCTTTTTGTGCGTTTCCACCCCACATTGTACCACCAATGGCAAATGCACCGTAAGTAATGGTCGACAACTCCAGATCTGTATTTCCTAATTTTCTATATTCCATTGTGTTATTTTTTTTGACGGTACAAAATTCCTTAAAAAATGAGTATCATCATAATAGTATGAATAGTAGCTTGGTATTATTTAAATAATAGTAGGTTAAGTGGGTTGCACCTGGTACTGCTCTTTCTCGTTAATAGCAGGGTTTG
>Ga0065714_10065039_pt1 | contig 13600 bp, 11 predicted proteins | sample MisRhiReplicate2_FD_59101 | JGI IMG/M metagenome (GOLD analysis project Ga0065714, IMG submission 59101) | Miscanthus rhizosphere microbial communities from Kellogg Biological Station, MSU, sample Rhizosphere Soil Replicate 2: eDNA_1 v2... | ecosystem: Host-associated > Plants > Roots >...
TCAAAAAATCTTGAAGAAAGATGTTTTATTCAGGAAAACGAAAAATATTTTAACGGTTTTCAAATTGAAGAGCCTTTCAATATTAAAGAAATAATTAAAAATAAACCTGATTATCTGGAAATCACCAAACTCAAAAAGTACCGAAGCTTTAAAATTGACAGTATTGAGTTGAGAAATACTAGATATGATCTTCAAAAAAGTGAAAGATATTGGAAAGATCACGATTCGATATATTCTGATTTTAATGATAAATTTTTTAATCAATTTGAGTATTCATTTAAGCAAATTTCAGGAAATTCAAAGTATGCTTTAGGTAGAAATAGATTGGGTTATTGGCTTTTAGAAATTAAAAATGAAAAGGCTTCAGCTTATTTTCTGGGTTTAAGTTTTAGTCATTATTATTTTAATAAAATTCAAGGAAGCCCGATTGTACAAGATAGATTTCTCCGGCTTGAAGGTAGTTTGGTGAAAATTGTGAAAGTTCCTGGAGTGCCTGGCTATGATGATTATTCTGCTTTAGATGATGGAAAGCTTTTCGAAATTAAATTAGAAGATTTAATTAAGGATTCTGATCATGATGGTTTTAATGATATTTTTGAGAATAGTTTTGGCCTAAATCCGAATAATAAAGATACTGATGGTGACGGAATTCATGATTTTAAAGATCATAATCCGCTCTATAAATCTGAGAAAAATAAATTTACATCTTTATATGTGAACCTAATAAATCAGCATTTAGGTGGGATAAAAGAAAATTTATATAAAATGAATTATTTCTTTTTGCCATACAAAACTGATTGTGATTATTTTCAACAAATAGATTTTGAAGCTAAAGTTTTAATGATGCCAACAAAGAAAAGTGTACAACCATATTATGTGCAGGTCACAGATATTTTTAATGGTGGTTATTCTAAAATTGAAAAAGATGATAAAAATCCTAATCTATTTTATATTTATGAATCAAATAATAGTGGAGTTACAAATTATAGTGCTGAATTTAAAAATGGAGTTTGGTTTTTGAAAAATATTGGTGGAACAATTTCGTAATATATTTCTATATTTGATTTATACAAATTCCGCATCATGGAAAAAATTGCTCATGCTTCCTTAGAAGATTTTTATGGTGAAATGGCAAAAAAACTTGGAAAAGATATTGAAAGCATTTTCCCTAAAGGTCTTCATAAAGATATTGGTCATTTTAATGTTTTCGATATTGCACAAACACTTGCAACTGTCAAAAGGACATCTGAAATGCCTTACAACAGAAGGAAATATTATAAAATAAGTCTGATCAGAGGGAAAAACAGAGCTGAATATGCTGATAAAGTCATTTCCATAAAAAAGAATGCTCTGCTTTTTGCTACGCCAAAAGTTCCTTATCATTATGTTCCCGAAGATGAAAACCAGTTTGGAAGTTTCTGCGTTTTTACAGATGATTTTTTTAATAAAAACCAGTCTCAGAATATTCTTGAAGAACTTCCTTTGTTTCAACCTGGTGCAATTCCTGTTTTTGAAATTGATGATGAGTTGGCGGAAGAAATTGAGATGTTGTTTTCAAAAATCAAAAAAGAAATTGCCTCAGATTATGTATTTAAATATGATCTCATCAGAAATTATGTTTTTGAATTGATCCATTACGGACAAAAATTACAGCCCGCTGCTAAAATTTCGACTTCTCACAATGCTTCGCTTCGTGTGGTTTCTTTATTTATTGAGCTGCTTGAAAGACAGTTTCCGATAGAGTCTCCAGAACAGAGAATTCAGTTGAAGGTTGCCAAAGATTATGCAGACAGACTGGCAATTCATGTGAATTATTTAAATAAAAATTTAAAAGAAAATACAGGGAAAACCACTACCGAATTTATTGCAGACAGAATCATTCAGGAAGCAAAAATCTTATTAAAGCAAACCAAATGGAATGTTTCTGAGATTTCTTATGCTTTGGGATTTGAAGAGATCGCTCATTTTTCAAATTTCTTCAAAAGAAAAACTACAGTTGCTCCTCTGGAATTTCGTTCATAATTTGAATTTTGCAAATTTCAGATTGATTGAAGCAAATAAAGAATCTGTGAAATGACGGAACTTTGTATCAATAAAAAAATCAAAAATGGATAACAGAACAAAAATCGCATTGATTACTGGCGGAAGCCGCGGATTAGGAAAAAATTCAGCATTGAAAATCGCTCAGAAAGGTTTGGATGTCATCATCACGTATCATAGCAATAAAGAAGAAGCTGAAAATGTAGTGAATGAAATAAAAGCTTTGGGAAGAAAAGCAATTGCTTTTCAGTTAGATACAAGAAATGTAAAAAGTTTTGATACATTTATTAAAAGTGTATCAGACCATTTAAAAGAAAATACAGGAAGCGGAAATATCGATTACTTAATTAACAATGCCGGAACTGCATTATATTCGCCCATAATGGAAACTACGGAAGACCAGGTAGATGAAATGTTTAATATTCATTTCAAAGGGGTTTTCTTTTTGACTCAAAAGTTTTTGCCATTCATCAATGACGGCGGTGGAATCATTAATATTTCTTCAGGTTTGGCGAGATTTGCCTTGCCGGGATCATCCGTTTACGGTTCTATGAAAGCAGGAATTGAAATGCTGACAAAATATATGGCTAAAGAATTGGGCGCAAGGAAAATCAAAGCTAATGTTGTTGCTCCGGGAGCTATAGAAACTGATTTTGGTGGTGGAAGAACGAGAGACGATAAAAATATCAATGCTATGATCGCTGGAAACACGGCTTTAGGAAGAGCAGGTTTGCCGGACGATATTGGTGGAGTGGTTGCATTTCTTTGTACAGAAGACGCTCGTTGGATTACAGCACAAAGAATTGAAGCTTCCGGTGGAATGTTCTTTTAAATAAAATATCTTCTCACAGACTCTGTAAATAAAGCTAATTTAATTTAATAGTTGTACTCAATTTTTAAATTATAATCAGTTTGTTTGTCATTCCGCAGGAATCTAAACAGAACTTGGATTTCTGCAGAATGACAAACTTTATTTTGTAAATCTAAAGTTTAACCAGATTCTCAATTGCTCTTTCCAAAGTTTCCTGTTTCTTGGCAAAACAAAGTCTGATCACATTTTCATTCAGTTTATTTTTATAAAAAGAAGAAAACGGAACGCTCGCAACTTTATGATTAATTGTAAGTTCCGTAGCAAAGTCAAAATCACTTTTATCCGAAATTTTATTATATTTCAAAGCCTGAAAATACGTTCCTTCACAATCCAGCAACTCAAAAGAAGTTTGTGCTAAACCTTGTCTTAAAAAATCTCTCTTTTCCTGAAAAAATTGATTCAGCCCAAGATAATGTTCATCATTTTTCATATACTCAGCCAAAGCCATTTGAATCGGTGTGTTCACGGAAAAAACATTGAACTGATGGATTTTTCTGAATTCATCTGTTAAAGTTTTCGGAGCTGCACAATACCCAATTTTCCAGCCTGTAACATGGAAAAGTTTCCCGAATGATGCGATCAAAAGACTTCTTTCTTTCAGTTCTGGATATTTGCAGATGCTTAAATGTTCTTTTCCGTCAAAAACAATATTTTCATACACCTCATCACTTAAAATCAGGATTGGAGTGTCTTTTACGATTTTTATTAGTTCCTGAATATCATTTTCCTTCAAAATCTTTCCTGATGGATTGTTCGGGTTATTCAGAATGATCATCTTGGTTTTTTCCGAAACTAAATTTTTAACTTCATTCCAATCAATTTCATAATCGGGAGCTTTCATTTCGAAACGCTTGACAATTCCTCCAAAAAGTTCGACGGTTGGTTCATAACAATCGTAAGCCGGTTCAAAAATGATTACTTCATCATCTTTTTTAACAAAAGTTGCAATTGTTGTGAAAATTGCCTGAGTTCCTCCTGCGGTAATCGTAATTTCTGAATCAGGATGATAGTTTGTTTGATGGCTTTTTTCAATTTTTCTTGCAATTTCTTCCTTCAGACCAATCATTCCGCCCATCGGTGCATATTGGTTATACCCTTTTTGTATAAACTGATTCACAAGATCCAGTAATTCTGAATCAGGCATAAAATCGGGAAAACCCTGAGATAAATTGATGGCTTCATTTTCATTCGCCAATTGAGTCATCTGACTGAAAATGGTAGTGCCGACATTAGAAAGTTTAGAGAAGGGAAGATGTATCATGAACGGGAATTTTTTTACTTAGTTCGAATGTACAGTATTTTTTGAAATTTAATGATATGGTAACGTCAAAAAATGTTTTGTAATTAAAAATTAAAATTGGCATATTTAAGAGAAAAAATAATAAAAAAACGAACCGGAATATTGGGATATTTTTGTTCTATTTCGTACTTTTGTATGTTTGCTGAAATTACTTATGTCACAAGAAATAAACCCTGTATATTCCGAAGATAACATCAGAACCCTCGATTGGCAGGAGCACATCCGTTTACGTCCCGGAATGTATATCGGGAAGTTGGGCGATGGTTCTTCTGCGGATGATGGTATTTATATTTTACTTAAAGAAATTCTCGACAACTCGATCGATGAGTTTAGGATGAAATCTGGTAAGAGAATTGAAATAAAAGTCGATGACGGAAAAGTGACGATCCGTGATTTTGGTCGTGGAATTCCATTAGGAAAAGTCGTTGATGCGGTTTCAAAAATGAATACAGGAGGAAAGTATGACAGTAAAGCCTTCAAAAAATCTGTCGGTTTGAATGGTGTTGGTACAAAAGCTGTAAACGCCCTTTCAGATTACTTCCGTGTACGTTCTTTTCGTGACGGGAAAATGAAAATGGCTGAGTTTTCAAGAGGGATCATCACCGAAGATCACGCTGAAAAAGATACTTCAGACAGAAATGGAACTGAAATTTCGTTTGTTCCCGATGCCGATATTTTTCTTCATTTTAAATTCAGAAAAGAGTATATCGAAAGAATGCTCCGAAATTATTCTTACCTGAATCCGGGACTGAAAATTCTTTTTAACGGTGAAACTTTTTATTCTGAAAACGGACTTAAAGATTTGCTGGAAGAGGAACTGGAAAATGATGTGTTGTATCCGATCGTTCATTTGAGAGATAATGATATAGAATTGGCGGTAACGCATACTGATAAGTCGCAGACAGAAACTTATTTCTCTTTTGTCAACGGACAAAATACAACGCAGGGTGGAACGCATTTGAATGCTTTTCGTGAAGCATATGTGAAAACAATCCGTGAGTTTTTTAATAAAAACTTTGATGCTTCGGATATTCGTAAATCTATTGTTGCAGCAATTTCCATTAATGTTGAAGAGCCTGTATTTGAATCTCAGACGAAAACTAAATTAGGTTCCAATGATATTGGTCCGAATGGTCCTACTGTAAGGATTTTTATTATTGATTTCTTAAAAAGCAAATTAGATAATTTCCTGCACAAAAATCCTGAGATCGCTGAAGCGATTCAGAGAAAAATTTTGATTTCAGAAAGAGAAAGAAAAGAACTTTCAGGAATTCAGAAATTAGCAAGAGAAAGAGCGAAAAAAGTTTCGCTTCACAATAAAAAACTTCGTGACTGCAGACAGCACTACAACGATCAGAAAGCTGAAAGAAAAGCTGAAACGCAAATATTTATCACCGAAGGAGATTCTGCATCAGGATCTATCACAAAATCAAGAGATGTTGAAACGCAGGCTGTTTTTTCATTAAAAGGTAAACCATTGAACTGTTATGGCTTAACCAAAAAAGTCGTGTATGAAAATGAAGAATTCAACCTTCTTCAGGCAGCTTTGAATATCGAAGAAAGTCTTGAGGATTTAAGATATAATCAGGTTATTATTGCAACTGATGCCGATGTTGACGGGATGCACATCCGACTTTTAATGATTACCTTTTTTCTTCAGTTTTTTCCTGATGTGATCAAAAACGGACATTTATATATTCTTCAGACTCCATTATTCAGAGTTAGAAATAAAAAGGAAACAAGATATTGCTATTCTGAGCTGGAAAGAGTGAAGGCATTAAACGAATTAGGTAAAAACCCTGAAATCACCCGATTTAAAGGGTTGGGAGAAATTTCGCCGGATGAATTTAAAAATTTCATCGGAAAAGATATCCGTTTAGAGCCCGTTGTTCTTGGGAAAGATCAGACTATTGAGCAGCTATTAGAATTCTACATGGGTAAAAATACACCCGACAGACAGGTCTTTATTCTTGAAAATCTGGTTGTAGAAGATTCAAATATCAGCGATAAAGAAATTGTCATTCAGGTAGAATAATTTTAATAAGAAAAACAAAAATAAAAACAAAACACAAACCATGAGATTAAGTAACCGTACCAAAACTCCTATTTACAATTTTATCAACACATTATTATTAATGATGTTATTAGGAGGGATTATAGGTTTTATATTAGAAAAATATAAATTTCAGATTTTAGGAGGTTTAAGCTATCTTTTGATTATTGTTCCGATTCTGCTGCTAATTCTTTATTATGTAAGCGGAAGACAGATCTTTGAATACGACAGCGACGGGGAAGCTCTTCATTTTAAAAACAGAAATGTTGTTCCGTTTCTGAACAGACCTTTGAATGATGAATTTCCCAAATATAAATTAATGAAATTTGAGACAATAAACATGTTGTTCTTTGTCAGGAGATTATATATTACCATTTCCAGTAAGAACAGCGGTTCTACGATTTTGAAATACGAGATCTCATATTTAACACAAAAAGAAGTCAACGACTTAAAATTTTCGCTTAATAAAGTGACAAAAGCAAATAAAGAAAGAAGACATTAAGAAAATAATGATAGAAGAAAACTCTCACGAAGGCGAAAGCTTAAAAAAAGTTTCAGGACTGTACAAAGACTGGTTTCTGGATTATGCATCTTATGTAATTTTAGACAGAGCCATACCATCTGTTTATGATGGTTTCAAGCCTGTTCAGCGTAGAATTATGCACTCTATGCGTGAGCTTGAAGATGGAAGATATAATAAAGTCGCCAATATCGTCGGAAATACGATGAAATATCACCCTCACGGTGACGCATCGATTACGGATGCGATGGTAGGAATAGGGCAGAGAGAATTACTGATCGATACTCAGGGAAACTGGGGAAATATTTACACCGGAGATTCTGCTGCTGCGGCGAGATACATTGAAGCAAGGCTTACTCCTTTTGCTTTGGAAGTGGTCTTCAACCCTAAAACCACCGTGTGGTCAAAATCTTATGACGGCAGAAATAACGAACCGGTAGATCTTCCCGTAAAATTCCCCTTGCTTCTTGCTCAAGGAGTTGAAGGAATTGGAGTAGGGCTTTCCACAAAGATTCTTCCTCATAATTTTAATGAGTTAATCAATGCATCAGTAGCTTATTTGAAAGGTAAAAAGTTTGAACTTTTCCCTGATTTTCTGACGGCAGGTTATCTTGATGTTTCAGAATACAACGACGGCCACAGAGGTGGAAAAGTGAGAGCCAGAGCTAAGATTTCTCAGGTAGATAAACATACTTTGATGATTTCTGAGCTTCCTTTTTCTAAAAATACGGGTGATTTGATTGATTCTATCATCAAAGCCAACGAAAAAGGGAAAATTAAAATTAAAAAAATTGAAGATAATACTTCAGACAAAGTTGAAATTCTGATCTATCTTCATAATGAAGTTTCGCCCGACAAAACCATTGATGCATTATATGCGTTTACCGATTGTCAGGTAACGATTTCTCCCAATGCCTGTGTAATTGTCGGAGATAAACCAATGTTTCTGAATGTTTCCGAAATTTTAAGAATGAATACCGATCACACGGTTTCATTACTTAAAAAAGAATTGGAAATCGAATTGAACGAATTACAGGAAAGCTGGCATTTTTCTTCATTGGAAAGAATTTTTATCGAAAACAGAATTTACCACGATATTGAAGAAGTAAAAAGCTGGGAAGATGTTTTAACAACCATTGCTGAAGGCTTAAAACCTCACACAGCTCATCTTTTGAGAGAGGTGACAGAAGAAGATATTCTGAGACTGACTGAGATCAGAATTAAAAGAATTTCGAGGTTTGATTTAGACAAATTTAAAGAAAATATATTATCACTTGAAGGCAAAATTGAGCAGGTAAGACATCATTTGGCGAACCTGATTGCTTATGCGATTGATTATTATTTAAATATTCAGAAAAAATACGGAAAAGGCAGAGAACGCAAAACGGAACTGAGAATTTTTGATACCATCGATGCAACAAAAGTTGCTGTGGCAAATGAGAAATTCTACGCCAATTTTGAAGAAGGTTTCGTAGGAACTTCGTTGAAAAAAGATCAGTTTTTATTTGACTGTTCAGACATTGATGACATTATCACATTCCGAAAAGACGGAAGCATGAAGGTAGTAAAAGTGGAAGCCAAAACATTCATCGGAAAAGACATTTTGCATGTTGCAATTTGGAAGAAAAATGATAAACGTACGGTCTACAATATGATCTATCGTGAAGGAATGCAGGGACCATATTATATGAAACGTTTCTCTGTAACAGGTGTAACAAGAAACACTGATTATCCTTTAGCTTCGGATGTAAAAGGTTCTGAAACGCTTTATTTCTCAGCAAATCCAAATGGTGAAGCGGAAACCGTAACGGTACTTTTAAAGCCCAACCCAAGAATCAGAAAAAATAAAATGGATATTGATTTCTCCGAAATAGGAATCAAAGGACGTGATTCAAAAGGTAATCTTGTGACCAAATATTCAGTTAAAAAAGTAGATTTAAAAGAAGAAGGTGTATCAACTTTGGCACCGCGAAAAATCTGGTTTGATGATACGGTAAGACGTTTGAATGCCGATGCTCGAGGAACTTTATTGGGAAGCTTTAAAGGAGATGATAAAATTTTAATCGTCAATTCTCAGGGTGAAGCAAAACTGATTAGTTTCGACCTTGGAAACCGTTTTGACGATGAATATATCATTCTCGAAAAGTGGAGACCACAACAACCAATTACCTGCATTTATTATGACGGCGAAAAAGATATTTATTTTATCAAAAGATTTTTGCTTGAAAATACGACCAATCCGCAGAACTTTATGCCATCCGAACATCCAAAATCTTTTATAGAAAGAATTTTGGTTTCAAATGGTACGACCGCAGAAATTATTTTTGCAAAAGATAAAGGAAAAGAACGTGATCCTGAAACCGTAAACATCGATGAATTTATTGGTGTAAAAGGTATAAAAGCCATCGGAAACCAGTTCACCAAATTTAAAGTAAAAACCATCAATATTACCATTCCTGAACCGGAAGAAGAAGAACCAGAAATCTATGACGAACCGGATTTTACCCCATCTACAGATGATGATGGCGGTACAATCGGGGATTTGTTTGAGGGTGGAAGTAGTGAAAATTAAGAGGTAGAAAATATGAATATAATTGTTATCATTATTATTGCTGTTACATCAATTATCAGTTATTTCGGACTGAATAATATGGCAATATTCGAGAAATATAAGTTTAATATTGCTGCGATAAACAATAGAAAAGAATACATAAGATTGCTCAGCTCAGGATTTCTGCATGCTGATTTTATGCACTTATTTTTCAATATGTTTTCATTATTTCTATTTCAGGGCGCTGTAATTCAGTTTTTTGGTGAAATAGGTTTTTTGATTATTTATTTTGCCTCAATGTTTTTAGGTAATTTATTTAGCCTTTTTATTTATAAAAATCAACCTTGGTATTCGGCAATTGGTGCTTCAGGTGCGGTTTCGGGAGTGATTTTTGCAGCCATCGCAATGGCGCCAAATGAGATTAGTGTCAACTTTTTGCCGGGATGGCTTTTTGGAACACTGTATTTCGGATATTCTGTTTACATGATGTTAAATCCTAAGCAATGGGATAATCTTGGGCATGCTGCACATTTGGGTGGTGCCTTTTTCGGATTAGTTTATTCAATTGTAATGCATCCACAACTGGCGATGAGTAATATTCTTTACTTAGGAGCGATGTCTTTACCACTTCTGTATTTATCTTACGAAATATTCATAAAAAAAAGAATCGGTTAGAAATAACCGATTCTTTTTTTTAACTTTAATAACTTTCTTCTATTATTTTATTCCAAAAACAAATCGGTCATTCTCAGATAAATCCTTGATCAATTCTGATTTTGTGAGACTGTTTTGATATAATTCTAAAGTTTCAGGACCTAATTTTTGATTGATTTCTAGGAACAAAAGCCCGTTTTTATTTAAATATTTTTTTGCATCTTCGGCAATCTTTCTGTAGAAAATCAAAGCATCAGAAGTAGGTGAAAATAACGCTATTGCTGGCTCAAACCCCTTCACAGAATCTTCAATTTCTAATTCTTCCTCAATCCCGATGTAAGGCGGATTTGAGATGATCACATCATACATCTCATTCAAATCAAAATTCAAATAATCGGCATGAAATAATTTGATATCAAGCTGATGAAACTCCGCATTTTTTTTAGCGACCTCCAATGCCTTTTCAGAAAAATCGATTGATGAAACTTGTGCATCCGGAAAATATTTCTTTAAAACTAAAGGAATAACACCGCTTCCTGTTCCGATGTCTAAAATCTTTAAACCTTGAGGTTTCAACCCTGAACTTTGAATTTTGTGAATTGCCAATTCCAGCAGTTCTTCCGTTTCCGGACGGGGAATTAAAATATTTTCATTCACAAAAAAAGACATTCCGTAAAATTCCGTTTCTCCTAAAATATGTTGGTGAGGTTTTCCCGTTTTTAATTCTGAAACAATACCTTGAAGTTGATTTTCATTATCATCAGATAACTGCTGATCAGACATCATTCGTTGTTGAATTTGATTTAAACCTAAAATTTTTTCAACAAAAATTGAATAAAGAAAATCTGTTTCAGAATCTGTATATAGTTCTGAAAGTTCGGCTTTAAACTTATTTTTAAAATCTGAGATTGTCATTATCTTGTAAAAACCAATTTAGAATCCGTAGATTTTTCTTCGTCAATTCTGTAACCTTCATAGTTGAAAGCTTTCACATCATTCAAAGTTTTAGCTTGAGTTTCTGCGCAGAATCTCACGACCAAACCTCTCGCATGTTTTGTGTAAACTACGATGGTTTTGAGCTTTCCTTCTCTCAATTCGTAAAATTCAAAATCAATGACTTTATGATTGAGTTTTTTTCGGTCGATTACTTTTCCGTATTCGTTACTGGCAAGATGAAGGAGGATTTCGTTCTTTTTCATCTCAGAGTTTAGCTGTTCTGTCACTTTTTCAGTCCAGAAAGAGTAGAGATTTTTATACTCATCAAATTCAAATGGTCTTCCCATCTCCAGTCGGTAGAGCATTACTTTGTCGGAAGGTCTGAGCAATCCGTACAATCCGGAAAGCATTCTGTAGTTTTTCTGCAAATAATCGACTGCTCTTTTATCTAAAGTTTTAGCATCCAAACCTCTGTAGACCTCTCCTGTAAAAGCAAACATTGCAGGAGCAGATTCTTTTGCACTTGGTTTTGCTTTCCATTTTTGATTTCTTTCCCAGTTTTCATCTGCCAGTTTTGGCGAAATTTCCATGAGCTCAGAAAGATATTTTGGAGATTTATGCTTTAAAAAAGACTGTATAAATACCGCTTCTTCAATGAATTTTGGAGTTGTACTTCTCAAAAGATCTGTCGAGTTTTCAGTGTTCATTAATTTTGCGGGTGAGGTTATGATTTTCATAATTTAAAAGGCAGATAATTGTTTAATATCAATCAGATTCATGAGCATTAAAGAGATAAAATCAAACATAAAATGACAGATGATCAGAATTTTGATGTTGGAATATTTTTTATAAAAAAGTGCAAATACAATTCCGATAAAAAATGGAACTACAACCTGACCGATCGTTCCGTAAGTACTGTGGAGAATCCCAAATAATAAAGCTGAAATAATAATTCCCAAAACAGGACTGTTGTATATTTTTTCAATTCTCGGCTGAATGTAAGCCCTCATCAACAATTCTTCAATAACTCCGGCTGTGAGACAGGTAAAGAATATCAGAAAATAATTATTTTTAAAAACTGAACTGAGCTGCACCAATTTATCACTGATTTTTTCATGGGTAATCAGCATAATAACCCCATTCAAAAAAGCTCCTCCGATTGCACAGATAAGATAAAGACAAATTATTGCAACCAAATAAAAGGACGCAGAATATTTTTTGTCTTCCCATACAAAAAATGACCTGTTTTCAATGAAAAAATTATAGATCAATACAAGCATCAAAACAAACCAGAGAGAAAGTCTGTTATAAAAAAACAGATCAGCAGTAATAGTTTTAAAATGAAAAAAACTGTTGATCAGAGGAATTGAATAAAGCATAGCGAAGGCAAGAAGTACAAACGTGAGTACAATGCCAACAGAATATTTTCCGTTAAGACTCATTATGTATACTTCTAAATTTCACCTTTTCCCTGTCTGATTACTTCCGGTTCGCCTGAAGTAAGATCAACGATTGTAGATGCAATGTTATCTCCATACCCCGAATCGATTACAATATCCACAAGATGATCGTATTTTTCAGCGATCAGTTCCGGATCGGTAGAGTATTCGATGATCTCATCATCATCTTTAATGGAAGTCGATGCAATCGGATGTCCCAGTTTTTCAACAATCAGTTGCGGAATAGAATGATCCGGAACACGAATTCCTATTGTTTTGTGATTTTTGTATGCCAATGGTAAACTTTTATTAGCTTCTAAAATAAAAGTGAAAGGACCAGGAAGGTGGCTCTTTAAAAATCTGAAAACAGAAGTGTCAATAGGTCTTGTAAAATCAGAAAGGTGACTGAGGTCATTACATATAATTGAGAATTTTGCTTTCTCTAATTTCTGTTTTTTGATCTGAGCAAGTTTTTCCATGGCTTTAATATCAAAAATATTGCAGCCCAATGCGTAAACAGTATCAGACGGGTAAATAATCAGTCCGCCATTGTTCAGGGTTTTAATAACCTCATTGATAAGGTTTTCCTGAGGATTATCCGGATAAATTCTTAATATTTTTGCCATAAACAAAGATACAAATATTTAAATTATTTTCGGGAAGTGCTTTATTTACAAGAAAAACTTGCGTTTTTGAAAAATATTCGTATATTTGCAATCCAATATCGCGGGATAGAGCAGTAGGTAGCTCGTCGGGCTCATAACCCGGAGGTCATCGGTTCGAGTCCGGTTCCCGCTACTAAGTTAAGTGCTTTCGGTAAGCACTCTAAAGATACACCGCGGGATGGAGCAGTAGGTAGCTCGTCGGGCTCATAACCCGAAGGTCATCGGTTCGAGTCCGGTTCCCGCTACTAAGTTAAGTGCTTTCGGTAAGCACTCTAAAAATACACCGCGGGATAGAGCAGTAGGTAGCTCGTCGGGCTCATAACCCGGAGGTCATCGGTTCGAGTCCGGTTCCCGCTACCAACAGGAGAATTACGAAAGTAGTTCTCCTTTTTTTTGTGCCATTAAGTTTGGAATGCTATTTGGAAGGAAATGTACTGAGCAAAATTATAAGGATATTGAAAACAGCTTCTTTTGTTTAAAAAAATAAGAAAAAATAAGAATAATCGGAAAATTTTTAATAAACTTGAAGAATGAAATTTTAATTTGTTTTTTAAACTATACAGATGGTTAT
>Ga0065714_10003089_pt1 | contig 13598 bp, 12 predicted proteins | sample MisRhiReplicate2_FD_59101 | JGI IMG/M metagenome (GOLD analysis project Ga0065714, IMG submission 59101) | Miscanthus rhizosphere microbial communities from Kellogg Biological Station, MSU, sample Rhizosphere Soil Replicate 2: eDNA_1 v2... | ecosystem: Host-associated > Plants > Roots >...
CCGCCGCGAAGGGCCATCCATGGCCCAGCGCGGCTAACCCGGCATCCATGCCGGGTTGCCCACTGCGCAATGCCTGCGTTCGGCCAGCGTGGTTTAACGGGGCGCCCAAGATCAAAAGCCAAAGCAAAGCAAAAACGGGAGCATGTCCAGCATCTATGTGGCTGAACCACCGCTATCGCGAGCAAGCTCGCTCCCACATTGGATCTTCAGCAGACACAAACTCCATGTGCACCTAGCCCCCCCTGTGGGAGCGAGCTTGCTCGCGATGAGGCCGGCATATCCAACATCTTCATCGACTGTGACACCGCCTTCGCGAGCAGGCTCGCTCCCACATTGGATCTTCAGCAGACACAAACTCCATGTGCACCTGGCCCCCCTGTGGGAGCGAGCTTGCTCGCGATGAGGCCGGTACATCCAACATCTTCATCGACTGTGACACCGCCTTCGCGAGCAAGCCCGCTCCCACAGGGGAAACGCGGTCCCACCAAGAACCAGGTCGGCTGTTAGGCCGCCTCGCGGCGGGCCCACGGAGCAATGCCGGAGTGAGGGCATGCCGAGCCTAAGCGAGGCACCAAGTGGTGGGGCAAAAGCGTTTTGCTTACTTTTGACTGGGCCGGCTTCCGGGCTTCTCAAAAGTGAGCCGCCGTCAGGGCGGAACCCTAAGTCGCCGTTACCGCAGCAACGGATATACACCCCAACCCGACGAGCAAATACCCAGCCTCTGTGGCATCTACCTCGTCGTAGCTGTTCTGGTTGCTGAGTATCAGGCAGGTTCATCCCGGGTGGGGCCCATCACTCAACTCCGCTATCCTGACCCCCACGTTCATTCATCGAGCCTTTTCATGCTTGAAGTCCGCGATGTCTTCAAAAGCTACCCCACGCCCCAAGGCCCATTGCCGGTGCTGCAAGGTATCAACCTGACCCTGATGCCCGGCAGCAGTCTGGCGCTGATGGGGGAGTCGGGCAGTGGCAAGAGCACCTTGCTGCACCTGGTCGCTGGGCTGGACAAGGTCGATCGCGGCAGCATTCGCAGTGGCGAGTATCGGCTAGATGGCATGAGTGAAAGCCAGTTGGCGAATTGGCGACGCACGGAAATCGGCCTGGTGTTCCAGCAGTTCAACCTCATCAGCAGCTTGTCGGTGGAGGACAACCTGGCGTTCCAGGCGCGTCTGTGNGGTCGTTATGACGCAGCTTGGCAAGCCCATCTGGTGCNGCGGCTCGGGCTTTCGGCGCTGTTGCGGCGTTATCCCGAGCAACTGTCCGGCGGTCAGCAACAGCGGGTGGCGCTGGGGCGGGCGTTGGCCTCGCGACCGCCCTTGTTGCTGGCCGATGAACCCACCGGCAGCCTCGACGAAGCCACCAGCGACGAAGTGCTGCAACTGCTGCTTGAGCTGCTGGAGGGGAGCCCCACAAGCCTGCTGATGGTGACCCACAGTCCACGGGTGGCGGCTCGCCTGGCCCAGCGCGTGGTGTTGCACGGCGGGCAGTTGGCGCAGGTGGCCCAGGGGTGATGATTTTTCGCCAGACCCTCAAGGCCCTGCTCAGCCATTGGCGCCAACACCCGGTGCAATTCTTCAGCGTGCTGACTGGCCTGTGGCTGGCCACCAGCCTGCTCACTGGCGTGCAGGCGCTGAACAGTCAGGCCCGGGACAGCTACGCCCGGGCCAGCCAACTGATCGGCGGCGAACCCCAGGCCAGCCTCAGTGCACCCGGTGGCGGCACCTTCCCCCAGCAATGGTTTGTCGAGTTGCGGCGCCAGGGCTGGCCGGTGTCGCCAGTGTTGCAGGCTCGGGTGCTGCTCAAGGACCAAGAGGATCAGCGTCTGCAACTGATGGGCATCGACCCGGTGTCGCTGCCGCCCGGTGCCGCGCTGGCGGGGCAGGCACGAGAGATGAGCGAGGTGGTGGCGTTCTTTACCGACCCCGGCCGCACCTGGATCGCCCCGCAAACCTTGCAAGCCCTGGGGCTGACCGAGGGGGACCGCCCCCGGAGCGTCGATGGGCAATCCCTGCCACCGCTGCATGCCCAGGAGGACATGGCGCCGGGCGTGCTGTTGATGGACATCGGTTTTGCCCAACAGGTACTCGGATTGCCGGAGCAACTGTCACGGCTGCTGTTGCCTGCCACGTTCAGCGCCGCGTTACCGGAAGCGTTCAACGGTCGCCTGCAATTCAAGCACGCCGATGAAGAAAACAACCTGTCGCGCCTGACCGAAAGTTTTCACCTGAACCTCGACGCCTTGGGTTTTTTATCCTTCGTGGTGGGGCTGTTCATCGTTCACGCGGCCATCGGCCTGGCCCTGGAGCAACGCCGCAGCCTGTTGCGAACCCTGCGCGCCTGTGGCGTCAGTGCGCGGGTACTGGTCACCAGCCTGACCATCGAATTGGGCGCGTTGGCCTTGCTGGGCGGGATCGCCGGGGTGCTCAGCGGCTATTGGCTGGCGAGCCTGTTGTTGCCCGATGTCGCGGCGAGCCTGCGGGGGTTGTACGGCGCCGAAGTGGCCGGACACTTGAACCTCAGCCCATGGTGGTGGTTCAGCGGTGTCGGTCTGAGTCTGCTCGGTGCGTTGCTGGCCGGCGCTGACAGTCTTTTGCGGGCGGCGCGCCTGCCCTTGCTGGCGCTGGCCAACCCCCAAGCCTGGCACCAGGCCCATGCGCGATGGCTGCGACGCCAGGGGTGGGTGGCTACGGTGACGGCGTTGATTGCCGCATCGGCGTTGATCTGGGGCGATAGCCTGGCCAGCGGTTTTGTCCTGATGACCGCCTTGTTGCTGGGGGCGGCGCTGGCCTTGCCGGTGTTGCTCAACAGTGCGCTGAAGCGGCTGTTGCGCCGCAGCCGCTCGGTGCTCGGGCAGTGGTTTCTTGCCGATTGCCGCCAGCAATTGCCGACGCTGAGCCTGGCGTTGATGGCCTTGTTGCTGGCGCTGGCGGCGAACATCGGCGCTGGCAGCATGACCGCCGGTTTCCGCCAGACTTTCAGCAACTGGCTCGAACAACGGTTGACTGCCGAGCTGTACATCAACCCGCAGACCCCGGCCCAGGCGGAGGAACTGCACGCCTGGCTCAAGCAGCAACCGGCGATCACTGCCGTCGTTCCCCTCTGGCAAGTCTCGGTCCCGTTGCAGGGCTGGCCGACGGATATCCACGGCATCATCGATCATCCCCACTATCGACAGCATTGGCCGCTGCTGGAATCGGCCGGCGACAAGCCGTGGGAGCAACTGGCTGCCGCCGACACCCTCATGCTCAGCGAACAACTGGCCCGGCGCCTCAAGGTGAGTATCGGCGATCAGTTGACCCTGCCGACGCCGCAGGGGCCATGGGCACTGCGAATCGTCGGCATTTACGCCGACTACGGCAATCCCAAGGGCCATGTGCTGGTCAACGCCGACCACTTGCTGGCGCACTGGCCGAACCTTACGCCGAACCGTTTCAACCTGCGCATCGAACCGTCCGCGATCCCGGCGCTACTGACAGCGTTGCAAGGCCGGTTCAGCCTGGATGACAGCCGCATCGTCGACCAGGCCCGGCTCAAGGGCTGGTCGACCCAGGTGTTCGAACGCACCTTCGCCGCTACCGCCGCCCTCAACAGCCTGACCCTGGCGGTGGCCGGGGTGGCGTTGTTCATCAGCTTGCTGACTCAGAGCCAGAGTCGTCTCGGCCAGTTGGCGCCGCTTTGGGCGCTGGGGGTGACGCGTCGGCAGTTGATGCTGCTCAACCTCGGCCAGACCTGGCTGCTGGCGCTGCTGACCTTGGTCCTGGCGTTGCCGCTGGGCATCGCCCTGGCCTGGTGCCTGGACACGGTGATCAACGTGCAGGCCTTCGGTTGGCGCCTGCCGTTGCGGGTGTTCCCGTTGCAATTGATGCAGTTGCTGGCCCTGGCGATGCTCGCCACGCTACTGGCATCGGCCTGGCCGCTGTATGCGCTGTACCGCACGCAGCCGGCGGATTTGCTGAGGACTTTTGCCCATGAAGATTAGAGTCGGCGTGTTGCTGCTGGCGTTGCTCAGCGGTTGTGATGACTCCGCGCCAGCGCAAAAGGGCTTTGCCGGCCTCGGCGACCAGGCTGTCGCGTTCACGCCGGTTGTGCCTGGGCGGGTGTTCAGTTTCCCCGCCGACCATGGCCTTCATGAAGGTTTTCGCATCGAGTGGTGGTACGTCACCGCCAATCTCAAGGATGCCCAGGGGCATGAGTTCGGCGTGCAATGGACGCTGTTTCGCAGTGCCTTGAGTGCCGCACCCCAGGCCGGCGGCTGGCGCAACCAGACGATCTGGCTCGGCCACGCGGCGGTCACATCCGCCACCGTGCACCATGCCGCCGAGCGTTATGCACGAGGCGGGGTGGGGCAGGCCGGGGTGCAGGCGGTGCCCTTCAATGCCTGGATCGACGACTGGCAGTTCGGTACCCAGGCTTCAGGGGACGAGCCGTTGGCGGACATGCAATTGAAGGCGCGCGACCCACGCTTCAGCTATGCATTGCGGCTGACGTCGAGCCGGCCGCTGGTGTTGCAGGGCGATCAAGGTTTCAGCCAGAAATCCGAACAGGGGCAGGCGTCGTACTACTACAGCCAGCCATTCTTCCAGGCCAGCGGTGAATTGGAAATCGATGGCCAGCGTTACGCGGTCAGCGGCCCGGCCTGGCTCGACCGCGAATGGAGCAGCCAGCCCCTGACCGCAAACCAGACCGGCTGGGACTGGTTTTCCCTGCACCTGGACAACGGCGAGCACCTGATGCTCTACCGCATGCGCCACAAGGACGGCGAGCCGTATCTCACGGGCACCTGGATCGACGCCCAGGGCCAAGCGCAAACCCTGCACGCCGGGGAAATCAGCCTCGTGCCTCAGGAAACCGCCAAGGTCGCCGGACGCTCTATGCCGGTCGGCTGGGCGATCAAGATCCCCAGCAAGCAACTCGACATCACCCTCCACGCGCTCAATCCCAATGCCTGGATGAACCTGCGCATTCCCTATTGGGAAGGACCGGTGCGACTGCGTGGCAGCCAGGGCGGCACCGGTTACCTGGAAATGACCGGCTACTGAGAATCGCCGGAACTCCCCGCGAACGCCGACCCTCATAGTTTATGAATGTCTCGCAGGAGCCCGTCATGAGCGATGACCTCAAACTTCCGTCGCTGGCCGATTGGCAGCGATTGTTCGACGACAAGGCCTACTGGCAGCAGTCCCCCGATGCTCACTTCACCGAACTGATGCGGGTGGCCAATGACCTGTTCGGTCAGGGCGCCATCGACCTGGCGCAGTGGCAGATCTTGAAGACCAAGGCCGAACAACTGCACCAGCGCTCTCCGGATGCCAACGTCGCTGAAGAAGTCGCCGACCCCGACGCCTGATCCCAGGCCTGAAAGATTCAAGGAGTTCGCCATGCAGCACCGCCCCGATCAAACCCGGCAAAACCCCGACGCCCCGGCATTGCCCGGTGAAGTGGAACGCGATAATGATGCCTTGCGGCCCAATGACCCGGCCAAGCGTAAACAACAGCACGGTGACCCTGAGGCAGGGGATACCGATGCGCAGAAAACCGGTCGGCGTGGCTGAGGTTTGTCACGTCGACCGGCATTAAAAAAAGTTTTTTAATGACTGTTTAACTTTGTTTGGATGTGTTCGCGGCAGATAACTTTTGTACTTATTCTTGTTTTTGTATAGCTGCTGTACAGCGCTATGTAGCGGTGCCGTCCAAACACAAAATCATGGCGAGGGAGCTGGCTCACGCTTTGCTGTGTAGGAGCCGCGGAGGAGCGGCGTAGGAGCTGTCGAGTGCAACGAGGCTGCGATCTTTCCCCAAACACTTGAATCTCAAGCGAAAGATCAAAAGATCGCAGGCTTCGCCAGCTTCTGCAGAGATCGCGGAGATAGTTGTAACAATGAATAATTATTTAAACGGGCGCGCGGACATATTCGGAAAGTTCCATTATTATTATTCGCGTTCGCCCAGTGTCAGGCTCTTTACCAGTGCATGGATTGCCGAGGCCATCGCACTGGGCGAACACCACCCTGAATCAACAACTATCGATTATTTTCAACTGCACATCGACCTGCAGAATTGGCCGATGCGTGAGTGGCTGCCTCCGATTCAACCAGCGGCCGGCGAGCGCCAGTCATCGGAGCCCGAGGTACCGCTGACTTCGTGGGTCCAGGTGATTTTGCGATACGTGAAGTGCACGTCCTCCAGATGGGTGAAGTGTGAGTTTTCCGGGTTCTGGCAGTTGAGCATGTAGTCCTTGATATCGACGATGATCGCGTCCTCCAATGTGGTGGTGTAGTAGTGCTCCTGGGTGCCTGCGGCCGAAGTGCGGTACCACTGGATCTTGACTTCCTCCAGGCGTTCGCCGCTCGTCAGGGCGACCTGAAGCAGTGGCGAGGCTTTGTCGAATACCTTGGTGATGGTCAGGGGTTTGTGTATGCGCTGACCGGTTGGCTGACCGGATTGAGGGTCGCGAGGGATGGTCACTTGGTGCTCGAAAGCCTGCACCATGACCTGATCTTCATGACCCTCTTGATAGGTGTTGCCCACTGAATCGGCGGTAAACGCACCGGCAGTGATCAGGCCTTGTTTAGTGCCTTTAACGGACATGTACGCGGGGGTAGCCAATGGATGCTCTCCTTCCTGGATAACGATAGGGCCTGGGACGGGAGTCGCCCCGAGGTGGCCTCACGGATATCAAGAGCTATGCCATTTTTTAAAAATCTATATATATCAATAGGTTGATCTTCTATCGGGAAGCGCCTCCCTGCAGGCAAGCGAGAAATCGCTCAGAGGTTTGCTCGGCCCATTGCAGTTCCTCGCGGCCCGATCAGACACCGCGATACCCGGGCCGGGTGGCTGAGAAAGGCGCGCTGCGCGCACGCCTCTCAGGCAGTTTTTTGCCGTTTTGCCCTTCAGCTTATTCCTACACGCGCAATGCAGACCGGCACTCATCGATGGAGCGCTGTTGCGTCTGGGCGTACAGCCTCAGCTCATCGATGGTCGCTCGTCCCAGCGCCTCTTCGAAGGCCTGGCGATTGGACTGGCCGGCATAATGACTCTGGGCGGCATCGCCGAGGTTCGACTGGAAAATGCCGGCGGCGCTGACGGGCAGGAAGTCCTCGTACACCAAGGGTTCGGCGCGCAGGTATTGCTGCTCGAGCAAGTGCTCCAGGGAGACGGCTTGCTCAAGTGTGCCCTTGGCGGCAAGGCCCTTGGGGGTGACGAAATAGCGGAAGTACGCCAATGCCTGTCGGCGCAGTTCGTCGTGGTTGTCAGGGAATTCGACAAAGTGTTCGGCCATCAGCCGGTTGTAGCGTTCGGCGTTGGCTTCGTTGGGAAACTCTCCCAGCGCGTCGCGCGCGGCGTTCAGCAATTGATCGTAGAGCGCGCGGCCCTTGGGCGTGAGGGCGGCACCGCGTTGTTCGATTTCGCCGAAGCGGGCGCTGTGGCTGCCTTGGGACTGTGGCTGGTCGGTGAAGGCGACGGGTTCGTCGAGTGCCTTGAAACTGGTCTGGCGCAGCAGGATCGGGCATTGGCGGCGGGGTGGGCCTTCGATCACGGCCTTGGGGGTAATGCCGTGCACGGGCATCCGGGCCTGGACGATGTCGATGTCCAGGGTGCGCGGCGTCAGATGATTGATGTGCGGGCCCTTGAACGCCACCACGTCGGCGATCAGGCGATGCTGGGCGCTCAATTGTCGGTACTGTTCGGCGGTAACGGTGGCGCTGTGGTGCCAGCGAAAGGTTTCCAGGGCCTGTAGGACGAAGTCCTCAGCCTGGGCTTCCGTCAGGCCACCTTGGCGTTCGGCCAGGTCAATGAGCTCAAGGGCCCTGGGGGTGAAGATCTGTCGTTTGTCCAACACCGACTCGGCAAAGGCCCGAAGCTCGGCGTTCTCGATCAGTTCCAGGCGCAGCAGCGAGGTGAACACCCGAAACGGGCTGATCTGCAACGCGCTTTCGTGCACGGCGCGAAAGGCGGTGGAATGCACCGGCACCCCGGCAGGCGTGAGGTCGTAGTAGCCCACCGGCTGCATGCCCATGACCGCGAACAGACGCCCCAGGGTCGCCAGCTCGGCGGCGGTGCCGACGCGGATCGCGCCGTGGCGTTCCAGGTCCAGGCGCTCGAGTTCGCCGGTGCTGCGCAGGTGTGCGGCCAGGACCGGATCTTCGGCCAGCACCTGGGCGTTGGTGTGCTCCACCAGCTTCATCAGGGCGCCATACAGCGGCACCTCGTCGCGGTACATGTCGGACATCGCCCTGGAGAAGCGTTGGCGGATCAGGTCGGGGCTGACGAAGCTCATCGTAAGAATTCCTGGCGAGGGCTGTGGGAAAGATGGACGAAAGATCGCAGCCTTCGCCGGCCCCGGCAAACGAAGAATCTTCAGGACTTCATTCTGCCAGGGACTGATCCACCAGCTCGATCCAGTGCCGCACGGGCGTGCGACCGGCGCCGTCGAGGTGGTTCTGGCAGCCGACGTTGGCAGTGACGATCAACTCCGGCTGGCCACTTTCCAGCGCATTGAGGCGGTTATCCCGCAGTTGCCGCGCCAGGGCCGGCTGGGTCAGCGAATAGGTGCCGGCCGAGCCGCAACACAAATGGCCGTCGGGCACCTCGGTGAGGTTGAAACCCAGCCGCGTCAGCAGCGCCTCGATGCTGCCGGCGAGTTTCTGCGCGTGCTGCAAGGTGCAGGGGCAATGCACGGCAATGCGCTGGTTCCTGGCCGCGCAGATCTGTTCCAGCGGTTCCTTGCCGAGCACTTGCACCAGGTCCAGCGCCCGCTCACTCACCTGCCTGGCCTTGGCGGCGTAGGCCGGGTCATGCTCCAGCAGGTGCCCGTAGTCCTTGATGAATGCGCCACAGCCGCTGGCCGTCTGGACGATGGCTTCAGCGCCGTTTTCCAGGTGTGGCCACCAGGCGTCGATGTTCTGCCGGGCGCGATCCAGCCCAGTGGCCTGGGCGTCGAGGTGATAATCCAGGGCGCCGCAGCAGCCGGCCTGCGCACAGGTGATCACGCTGATGCCGAGTCGATCCAGCACTCGTGCTGCCGAGGTATTGGTGTTGGGCGACAGGCCCGGTTGCACGCAACCTTCGAGCATCAACACCGTACGTCGATGCCGCAGAGGCGGGCGCTCGCCGTGAGGAGGGGAAGGGCGGGGCAACTTGGCGCTCAGGTTCGCTGGCAGCAACGGACGGAAGATCGCTCCAAGACGCAGCAGGGCCTTGAACCGATCGGGGCTGGCGGCCAGGCTTCGCAGCCCCAGGCGCAGCGCGCGTTGGTCGGCGGGACGCGGCACGGCTTGGTCGACCACCGCCCGGCCGATGTCCAGCAGGTTGTGGTAATCCACGCCGGACGGGCAGGTGGTCTCGCAGTTGCGACAGGATAGGCAGCGATCCAGGTGCAGCTGGGTGCTGGCCGTCGCCGGCTGGCCTTCGAGCACTTGCTTGATCAGGTAGATGCGTCCGCGCGGGCCGTCCAGTTCATCGCCGAGCAATTGGTAAGTGGGGCAGGTGGCATTGCAGAAGCCGCAATGCACGCAGCTGCGCAGGATCCGTTCGGCTTCTTCGGCGCGGGGTAGATTTTTGCTTTCCTCACTGAACCGAGTCTGCATAGGTAGTGTCCTGTATCACAAATGCTGTTTCTTTTTGACGGNGTCTGTTGTCGTCATGCTGCGTTGCCGCTCCTCGCCATAGCGGGCTATGACTCGTCGCGGCGCCTTGCCTGACGACAACAGCCACTCGCCAAGAAAGAAACGTATTTGCGAAACAGGACACTGGACGATTGATTCATCGACACGGACCTCGCCTCAACCATTGGCCAGCAGTGGCATCTGCTCGCCGAGCACGGCGTAGTAGTGCCCCAGCAAGCTGTTGACCACGGTATCCCAGGCGTAATGACGCTCCACGTGCCGGCGTGCCAATACCCCCCGGCGCTGACAGCCTTCGGAAAACAGTTGGCGCACGGCGTTGGCCATGGCCTGTGGGTTGTTGGGCATGCACAGCAGGCCGCAGTCTTCGTCGACGATTTCGGTGAAGGCCCCGGCCGCCACCGCCACCACGGGAATGCCACTGGCCATGGCTTCGAGGATCACCAGGCCGAAGGTTTCCTGGTCACCGGCGTGCAGCAGGGCATCGGCGCTGGCCATGAGCCGGGCGACTTGCGGCGCCGGGCAGAATTCATCGATCACCGTGACGTTGTCCGGCACCAAGGCGGGCATCGACGAGCCCACCAACAGCAGGTGGTAGCGCTCGCCCAGGCGTTTCATGCACTTGAGCAGCACCGGCAGGTTTTTTTCCTTGGAGCCGCGACCAGCGAAAATCAGCAGGCGCGCGTCTTCGGCGATGCCCAGCTCTGCGCGCAACTCCGGGTCACGGGCGGCCGGGTTGAAGGTTTGCAGGTCGACGCCCAACGGTTGCACGTAGACGTTCTTGACCCCCAACCCGGTCAGTTTGTCGGCCATGACCTGGCTCGGCGCCAGGACCCGGTCGAAATTGCCGTACAACTTGCTGACATAAGCTTCGATGTTGGGGGTGAACCAGTTGCCCATGCGGTTGCTGACCAGCAGTGGCAGGTCGGAGTGATAGAAACCGATGACGGGCACGTCGAGCTGGCGACGGGCATCCAGCGCGGCCCAGGCCGTGAGGTAGGGATCGCCGACTTCAATCAGATCGGGCTGTAGATCGCGCAGGACATTGCGCCAGGGGGCCAGGCGAAGGGGGAAGCGATAGCCCTTGCCGAACGGCAGTGCAGGGGCCGGAACCTTGTAGATCCCATCGTGCTCGCTCAAATGCGCGCCGGGGATCAACAGACTGTGGCGAATACCGGGCCGATCGCCCAGGCGCCGGTGCTTGGCATCCAGATAAGTGCGCACGCCTCCGCTGGCGGGGGCGTAGAACATGGTTATGTCCGCTATATGCACGATGAACGTCCCTCCGGTCAGTGTTCTCCTGTGTTGACCTTTAGTAAGAATAGATGTTCGGTTGAGGTTGTGGGGTTGTGGGGTTGTGGGATTTGACAGGGCCTCATCGCGAGCAAGCTCGCTCCCACAGGAGAGGCACAGATCCCATGTGGGAGCGAGCTTGCTCGCGATAGGGCCAGTCCGGGTTCGCAGGCTATTATTCCTGACGCCAGGAGCTTAATGCGCCAGGCATGCTTTTATATAAGCGTGCAAAATGGCGTCACATCGCAAACACCACGGGTGACCACATGCCTGACTCATCGCAACTCGTTATCGGGGCCGACCTTAGCGGCCAGCCCATCGCCCAGGCCATGCGCCTGGCGAACCGTCATGGTCTGGTGGCGGGTGCCACCGGTACCGGCAAGACCGTCACCTTGCAGCGCCTGGCCGAAATGTTCAGCGACGCCGGCGTGGCGGTGTTCGCGGCGGACATCAAGGGTGACCTGTGCGGCCTCGGCGCGGCGGGCAACCCCCAGGGCAAGATCGCCGAGCGCATCGCCGGCATGCCTTGGCTCAATCACAAGCCCCAGGCTTATCCGGTGACCTTGTGGGATATCCACGGCCAGTCCGGTCATCCGCTGCGCACCACCTTGAGTGAAATGGGTCCGTTGTTGATCGGCAGTCTGCTGGAACTGACGGACAGCCAGCAGTCGGCGCTCTACGCCGCGTTCAAGGTGGCCGACCGCGAAGGGCTGTTGCTACTGGACCTCAAGGACCTGAAGGCGCTGCTCAACCATCTCAAGGACAACCCCGAGTTGCTGGGGGACGACGCGGCCCTGATGACCACCGGCTCCAGCCAGGCGTTGTTGCGACGTTTGTCCACCCTGGAACAGCAGGGCGCGGACGCGTTGTTCGGCGAGCCGGCGTTGCAGCTCGAAGACATCCTGCAACCGGCCAGTGATGGCCGTGGTCGCATTCACTTGCTCGACGCCAGCCGTCTGGTCCATGAGGCGCCGAAGGTCTACGCGACGTTCCTGTTGTGGCTGCTGGCCGAGCTGTTCGAGCAGTTACCCGAGCGCGGCGATGCGGACAAACCGCTGTTGGCGCTGTTCTTCGACGAGGCGCATTTGCTTTTTGCCGGCACTCCCAAGGCCTTGCAGGAACGCCTGGAGCAAGTGGTGCGGCTGATCCGTTCCAAGGGTGTGGGGGTGTATTTCGTGACCCAGTCGCCGGGCGACTTGCCGGACGACGTGCTGGCGCAGTTGGGCTTGCGCATCCAGCACGGGTTGCGGGCCTTCACTGCCAAGGAGCAGAAATCCCTGCGGGCGGTGGCCGACGGCTTCCGGCCCAACCCGCAGTTCGATGCCCTGGCGGTGCTGACCGAACTGGGCATCGGTGAAGCCCTGGTGGGCACCTTGCAGGAAAAAGGTACGCCGGAAGTGGTCCAGCGGGTGTTGGTGGCGCCACCGCAATCGCGCATCGGGCCGCTGAGCGAAGCCGAGCGCGCCGGGTTGATCGCCAGTTCGCCGTTGCAAGGGCGCTATGACAAACCCATAGATCGCGAATCGGCCTATGAAGTGCTGATGGGCCGCAAAGGGCTGGAACCGCAGGCCGAAGAGGCGCCGGGCAAGCCGACGGCGGAAGAACCGAGCTTCACCGAAAAGGCCGGCGAGTTTCTCGGCACCGCGGCCGGCCAGGCATTGAAATCGGCCATGCGCCAGGCGGCCAATCAGTTGGGCCGGCAATTGGTGCGTGGGTTGATGGGGTCGTTGCTCGGTGGCAGCAAGCGCCGGTAGTCAGGACCGAGTCGCCGCCTTCGCGAGCAGGCTCGCTCCCACAAGGATTGGCGTCGTACACGAAATAGGTGTCCGCCGCAGATCCCCTGTGGGAGCGAGCTTGCTCGCGATAGCTATCCAACCGGCGCCGAAAGTCTCAATCCTTTGGCCGCGCATGCGCCGCCAACCGCTCCAGCGCCGCCCGCAGGTTGGGATCGGTGATGCCATCCGCCGTGGCCTGAATGGTCGCGGCGGCGTCGGTGGACAAATCCAGCGTGTGCCCCTTGGCGCCGACCTGGACGGTGGGCGGTTGCACCTTGAACAGGATTCGCGTCAGGTTGGCGAATTCTTCGAACGCCTGGAGTTGGCGCAGCAGGCGTTTTTGCTGGTAGCGCAGGCGCGTGGCCCAGTGGCCGTCGGTGACGATCAGCAGCAAGCTGCCTTCGCGCCAGGAGGCCACGTGGCAATGCTCGCGCGCGGCCGGTTGCAACTGGCTGTCGAGCAGGCGTTGCAAGTGGCCCAGGCGTTTGGCGTGGCCAAAGATGGCTTTCAGCGGCTTGGCTTCGCGCAGCAGAACGGCGGGTGCCTTGGCTGGAAGAGGGCGAAAGGCCATGAATGAATACCGCAAGTGACAGAGGCGCCATGGTAGCAGAAAGCGCCGGATGCGCCTCGACCCTCTCGCCCAGCGGCTTTTGGCTGCACAATCAATGATTAACTTCTGCGCTGGGTGGGTTGAAGTTCGCGCAAAAGCCCTTATTTTATGCAAGCCCCGTCACAGCGCTGTGCCAGCATCGTGGAATAACGCCACTTTCCTCTCCATCGTTTCCGGGTAGAATGCTCGTTCGCATGCGGCCATGAGGGCTGCACGGGCGACTCACGGGGCCGCCCTCCATCCCTTTAGTGTGGAAGATCCTGCCGATATGTTTGCGCCTTTGTTAAAGAAACT
>Ga0065714_10065042_pt1 | contig 13596 bp, 15 predicted proteins | sample MisRhiReplicate2_FD_59101 | JGI IMG/M metagenome (GOLD analysis project Ga0065714, IMG submission 59101) | Miscanthus rhizosphere microbial communities from Kellogg Biological Station, MSU, sample Rhizosphere Soil Replicate 2: eDNA_1 v2... | ecosystem: Host-associated > Plants > Roots >...
TACGTCTTCGCTGATTGACGGCAGTACGGACAGCATCAGAGAATCCCCAAGTCCATAAATTGAAAATCATGCTAGCTACCAATGACCAATAAAGTCAATATATCGACCGATCCGGGTGCCGACGTTCAGACGGTCAGTGAGGCTGTTTCGCGCAGGCTCAAACAAGAGCGGCAGAAGCAAAAAATCACGTTGGACGAACTATCTCGCCGTTCCGGTGTGAGCAAGGGGATGGTGGTTGAAATAGAGAAATGCACGGCCAATCCGAGCATAGCCATCTTGTGTAAAATCGCGGCTGCACTTGGGCTGTCAGTGGCTGACGTTGTGAACGTAGCCGACACTCCATCGGCTCACCTGATCAAGAACCACGACATTCCTACGCTATGGACAGGGCCATCCGGGGGATCCGCCCGCCTGCTCGCAGGAACCAGCGGCCCAAACATGCTGGAGCTGTGGCGATGGGAGCTGTATCCCGGTGAAACGTTTGCCTCCTCAGGACACCCTCAGGGAACAACTGAGCTGTTTCATGTGGAGTCAGGGACGCTTCATCTTGAGGTAGGCGAAACCGAACTGATCATTACTAAAGGCAGCGCAGCAGTAGCCAAGACAGATGTACCCCATAGCTATTCGAATAATGGGAAGTCCAAAGTGGTATTCACGATGTCGGTAACGGAGCTACACCGTCCTACACGGGAACTCTAATATTCAGTGGCTTGCGGGAGCTTCAGTAGCCCTCGGTCACGTCCGGCGATACGGCGTGGCTCATCGACGCTAGCACCTCGCGCAGATTCATAAGGGAGAACATAAACGTGATCGATGTCCACAACCTGCTGATTGTCTTCACCGCATATATCATCGGAGCCGCAAGTCCTGGCCCTAGCAATATGCGGATCATGGGCGTTGCCATGAACCAAGGCCGGCGGTCGGCATTGTCGCTCGCAGCAGGTGTTATCAGTGGGTCGTTCTTCTGGGGAATATTGGCGGCCACCGGCGTATCGGCCGTGCTAACGCAATATGCGCAAGCGCTCGTCGTCCTCAAAGTGGCAGGAGGGCTCTACCTCCTCTTCCTGGCCATAAAAGCTGGTCGATCCGCACTGACTACCGACAAGCAACTTGCGGAGCAGGTGGCAGTTGCCCCTAGCGTAACGGGCTTCAAGCTCTATCAGCGCGGCCTTCTGATGCATCTCACAAACCCAAAAGCATTGCTGGGGTGGGTGGCTACGATGACGCTCGGGCTTGGCCCTGAGGCATCCCCCATGACAGTTGCAATCATTCTTTCTGGGTGCGCCATGCTCAGCATCACGATCTTCTGTGGTTACGCCATCGTCTTCTCTACCGCCCCCATGGTACGTGGGTACCGGAAGGCTCGCCGCTGGATCGAGGGTACACTCGCGACAGTCTTTGGAGCCGCTGGATTTAAGTTGTTGCTGACCCGCGCCTGAATTTCTGGACAGCTCGCGCCGCCGGACAGCTGGGTTTCAATTCTGTGTTGTCGCCGACCTTCAGGCTCGCGGCTGGCTCAGTCTTCATTACCCCAAATATGACTTCAATGATGATCTCATTCCACTCGGCGTCCAACTGCTATGTGGGATAGTGAAACGTGAAGGCCTCTGCGTTTCCTCGTAGCTCAATCTCAGTCGTCCATGACGCCACTATCAGTTATCAACGCATGCCAGGCGTGGAGGCCTGTTATGCGTAGCGTGCCCTTACGATAACAGTCCCTAGATCCCTTCTCGTCGGCTGGGAAAGATCCTAACCAGAGCACACCTCACACTATTTGACCATCCTGACGATGTCATGTGAGCGACATGTCCTTGCCCGCCGACCTCAACCATTCGAGCAAATCCATTTCCAAGCTGCCCGACTTCGGAGCAGTAGCGGAAATCAGACAATAGCGGGAACCATCTTCGACAAATCCTAACGGCGCGGCTAAAACACCATTTTCGATATCGTCGCGTACCAAATGCCACGGGCCGATGGCGACTCCTAGACCTGCGATAGCCGCCTGAATGCTGAAGTAAAAATGTTCAAACGACTGCATTTCCCTAGCAGGATTAGGTAGTCCTTTTGCTGTAGCCCACTCCTGCCAAGCCGTAGGTCGGCTATTAGTCTGAAGCAGTAAGGCGGAAGAGAGCAGAGTCCGTCTTTTTTTGCCGAACCACATCTCTACCCTTTCTGGCCTACATACAGGGCCGACCCTCTCTGAAAAAAGTATCTCGGCATGGGTCAATTCGGCGGCGGCGGCAACACTCATGACGCCTGATTGACCATTCTGAGTGTGAAGACATCGACCTTTATCGAACCCCTCCCCCAGCGATAGGTCTGCTCCTGTATCACTCCTCGGAAATAATCCAATGTCCGCTCAACACACCCTTGTCGTACTCGCTCGTGGCGGATATGCCGCTCGAGGTGTTCTGTATCTGATCATTGGTATCTTCGCTCTGCTGGCGGCTCAAGACTCGACAAAACCGAAGGACAGCCACAAAAGCCTTGAGGCGTTGTTAAGCCAGCCATTCGGATATGTTCTGGTCGGGCTAGTGGTGGCTGGTTTGCTAGCCTTCGCCGGGTGGCGAGTGCTGCAAGCGATTCGCGACGTCGATCATCACGGTACAAAACTCAAGGGGTTGGTGATTCGTGCAGGCTTGTTGGCGGGAGGTTTAGTTAACGGAGCTCTTGCTTTTTTTGCATTGGGCCTACTCATCACCGGCGTTAGGAGTTCAGGCAATTCCGCAGGTGGGGAGACAAAGGATTTACTGGCGCATCTTTTGTCTTGGGATTACTCAAACGTGTTGGTCTACCTCATGGCGCTCGTTCCACTAGGCGTAGGCATTGCTCACATCATCAAGGGATGGAAGGCGTCGTTCGAGAAGTACTTTGAGGCTGACGAAGACGTGATGCGCTATATACGCCCGGTGTCTCGGTTTGGACTCATAGCCCGAGGAGTGGTGTTTATTGAGATAGCGCTGCTGCTCGCGATCAGTGGCTCCCGTTATCAAGCCATGGATCCCCCGGGCATGAAGGAAGCCCTTGATGCTCTCCAGAAACTGCCAGCCGGAGCTTTGATTTTAATGGTGATAGCTCTGGGTTTGATCGCCTTTTCGGCTTACAGCTTTTCCGAAGCCGCTTGGCGCAAAATAAACATGGATGTGCCTGGGGTATCGACATCGTAGTGGTTACGTGATTCTGGTAAACGTTGCCGGTATTTGCACGCGTTCACCTCCTCATAAATTCGCAGTGCCGCCTTGATCAAGGCTGATAACGACTGAAAAAGGGTCAAGAACTGTCTGCCAAAAATACTCTTCTCTCTGAACTGGCGTTTTGAAGAGAATATTTCCAACGGTTTTTTCGGAGACGGGTACGGCTTCCTCACCGAGGTTCAAGTCGATGCGAAGAATTGATCCGTCACCCATTCGCCAACGCGCCGAGACAGCTTTGTCCCCTATAACTTGTGCATCAATAGCATGGGAGCTATGCAGCCTAGGGATAATCTCACGATGACGTATAAGCAATAATTCTCGGTAATACACCAGCCAGTCACGGTGGCCTTCATATACGTCATTTTCGCGATTGACTGCTTCAAACGCCGGTTTAGAACTCTCGAATGTTGACTCTGCGTTGGGGTCAGGGATGCGTTCACGCTGACTCTCATCAGCAAACGCGGCGAAATCCTCGAATTCACTCCGACGGCCCTCACAAACTTTCGCGGCCAATTCATCGTGGAAGTCAGTGAAAAAAAGAAAAGGTTCATCTGCGCCCCATTCATCACCCATGAATATCAGGGGGACCATCGGTGAAAGTATCAATAGAGCTGTTGCGGCTCGCAGCGCTGGCAATGCGCTGATATGCACCAAACGCTCACCCATGGCTCGGTTTCCGATTTGGTCGTGATTCTGCAAGAAGAGCACAAAGGCGCTGGGTGGCAAATGACCGCTAGGTTCGCCTCGCGGCTTTCCGTGACGAGTGAACTCGCCTTGGTAAACGAAGCCCTCGCTAAGCACGCGGGCCAGTTTCTGCGTTGTAGCTGCGGCAAAGTCGGCGTAGTACGAATCCGTTTCGCCTGTCAGCAAGACATGCAAAGTGTTGTGCCCGTCGTCGTTCCACTGCGCATCGAAACCTTTTTCAAGGCGGTGTGCCTCATTCAGTTCGTTCTCTAACATCAGCCAAACCTGACGTGGCTCTCTACATTCTTCTCGAATGCGATCCGAAAACTCTTCTAGAAACGTCGGGTCATCAATGGCGTGTACGGCGTCCAATCGTAAGCCGTCGAAGCGATATTCCATCAGCCACATAAGCGCGCTATCGATGAAGAAATCCCGTACTTCACGACGGCTGTAATCGATGGCATCTCCCCAAGGTGTTTTCTTATCGTTGTGAAAAAACTGCTTGGCGTAGGTGTTCAGATAATTGCCGTCCGGGCCAAAATGGTTGTAAACGACGTCAAGAATTACTGCCAATCCCAATCCGTGGGCTGCGTCGATTAAAGACTTAAGCTGTTCCGGACTACCGTAAGAGGATTGTGGAGCATAGGGCAGCACCCCGTCATAACCCCAGTTGCGATTGCCTGGGAACTGCGCCAAGGGCATCAACTCGATGGCGGTGAATCCTATGTCAGCCATACGCGGCAAAATGCTTTCCACTGCTGAGTAGCCGCCGATCAAACCTACATGGAGTTCGTAAATTACAGCTTCACGCCAAGGCCGGCCTCGCCAAGCAGGATGCTGCCAGCAGAAAGAGTCCGGATCGATCACAACGCTGTAACCATTAGCATCCTTTGCCTGTGCCCTGGACGCGGGGTCAGGTATCTCTAAATCGTTGTTGATCTTGTATTTGTAGACTGTGCCAGCAGGACATTGAGCTTCGAGGACGAACCAGCCGTTCTTATCAGGAAGCATCTCCAATGATTTGCCATCATGTGTCACAACTCTGACTGTCTCCGCATCAGGGGCCCAAAGGGCGAATCTGGTGCGATCTGAGTTCAGAACAATGGCTCCATGGCGCCCACTCAAATTCGTATGCATAAGCATTCACCACCCCTCTTAGTGATAAGTGTGAGCTCGAATCGACCATTCGATCCGTTCACAGCGATTGGGTTGACTCAAATTCATCGATAACGACATCGCCATATCAGTCGTCAGATGCATGGTCACCTTCTCTCCATCAACGATGGATCAAGCTGCTCTGAAGCCGTTCCATATTTCTAAGAGGAATTTGCTCTTCAATTATCGATGCATCACGACGCATCAAAATAATTGGAACCGCTTTTGGTGGCGCTCGCCTAATGATCAGCTTGTGAATATTCGCGCAGGCGATGTGCCAATACCGGCATACCCGAGAGGTGGTCAACATGGCTAAAGACGAGAAGAAAAGCAAAGGTGAAGCTTCGAACGCCAGTAAGGGTTTGAAAGACAAAAAGTCATCACCGACAAAGAAATCAGCTGCGGCGTCGGCTCTTTCGAAATCTTCCGAAAAGAAAGACAAGAATAAAGCTGCCGAACCAAAGAAATCTGCAAAAAAAGCTGATAGCAAGCCAGCAAAGGCTAAGAAATCAGATAATGCGAAAAAGCCGGCGAAAAAGAAAAAGTGACATCTGCTACCTGCTAGGGCTTTACGCCCTAGCTTCTTCAAGTCGTGTTGCCTCCGAGTATGTAACCGTACGTCCTTTGCGACGAACTTCATAAATCTCATGGTCATCTACCGCAACACATCTCCACGGGCATTTTTCATGAACGACTTTCGTAAACTTCAAGCGCTGATAGCGTGGGAAACGCTGTTCAACAAACCGGAAATTCGCATGGACGCGGAGGAACAGTACGAGGAGCTGTTAAGGCTTGCTGACGAATTTGAAGAACAGGGAATAATCAGTCGTTTAGAAAGAACGGAGCTAATCGGAAAAGCCACCGCTTTCTATGCACAGTCAGTCGAGGGTGTCGGTGGAGGAACATAGCGGACGAAAAGGCCACACATTGGCCGCCTGTTATGTTCTAGAGCTGCTCTTCATGAAGTTGCATAGCTAATTTCGGAGCCCCCCTAATGGTCAAGTCAGAGGCTGTACATGCTCCCATTCAAGTACTGCTATTCGAACGCAACGGCTGGGTGCCGAACAACTCTCGCCTACCAGTGCTCATCTATATCAAAGCTATTGCAATTCAAGGTAGCGATCCAGCGGCTTTATTCGAGAAAACCTTCAGTGGCAATGGCTGGCCGCCCCAATGGCGTTATGGAGTTTATGACTTTCACCACTACCATACCGAAGGCCATGAAGTGCTTGGCGTCGCCAGCGGGTACGCTCGTTTGATGCTTGGCGGCCCGGATAGTCGGGTGCTGGAAATTAGCTCTGGCGACGTCTTGCTCTTACCCGCAGGCACCGGCCACTGCAATATTGACTCGAGTGAGGACTTTCTGGTTGTCGGAGCTTACCCACCCGGTCAAAGCGGCAACATTTGTCGCGAAGCGCCGAGTCCGGCGCAACTCGAGAGCATTACAAATCTGCCGTTTCCACTTCAAGACCCGGTGATGGGCGTAAATGGCCCGCTACGTCGGTATTGGAACTAATTGCATCGCTGATTTGCCTGAGGCCCTCCGGCGCCAGGCGATGCAATTCATCGTGATAGTCATGTTTATACGAAGCTTGTTTTCAGCCCAACGCTGTGTCGAGAAACATCATCACACCGAAGCCCAGCATCAAACCCAGCGTCGCAGGCGTTTCGTGCCCATTGCGATGTGTCTCGGGGATGACTTCATGGGAGACGACAAAAATCATCGCTCCTGCAGCTAGACCTAAGGCAACGGGGTAGCCCAGGGCGAAACTGGAGGAGATACCAAGTCCGACTACAGACCCTAAAGGCTCCATCAGTCCTGATCCGACCGCAATTAACGCAGCACGCAGTGTTGAAATGCCGGTCACTCGCAGAGCCAATGCAACAGCTAATCCCTCCGGGATGTCCTGGATGGCAATCGCCGTTGTCAGAGGCAAGCCCACTTTCATATCCCCATTGGCGAAGCTGACACCGATAGCCATGCCCTCCGGCAAGTTATGTAACGTTATGGCCAGGACAAAAAGCCATACTCGATTGAATCGCTGGGCTTCAGGACCTTTGCGCCCACTCTCCAGATGCTCATGGGGCACGAACCGTTCCAGACCGATCATCAGTGCCACGCCTAATCCCAACCCCAACACCACGACACACGCAGCCAATAACTTGTTATCGCAAATAGACTGAGCGGATTCGATGCCTGGGAGAATGAGTGAGAAGGAACTCGCGGCGAGCATCATGCCGGCAGCAAACCCAAGCATGGTGTCTTGCGTGCGTGCAGTAATGTCACGCAATACTATCGCTACGATTGCACCGAGCGCAGTCGCGCCAAAGCCAGAAAGGCCGCCCAGCAATGCGTAGTGCAGGTTTACCCGGTTTGCCCCGGTGAAGGCGCTGTACCCGCTGATGAGCAGTAAGATGGTGACCCCAATGAGGGTTGACCAAAAAATGATGCTCATCCACCCGCCAATTTTTTTTGAGTCGAAACCGGAATGCCACAATGCTCTAACAGGTGCGGATGGTTCGGACATGAGAGCACCTATTTCCCGTTGGAGCGCTTAAAAGTAGGTATCGGTGCAATTGTGTGGATCTGTTTCGATATCCGTTGCGCCTCTCGCTCATAAGACATCGCAGAGGTGTCGAAAAGACGGGCTAAGCCCTCTACGGACACTGCGGAAAGACCTTTCGAATTAGAAAACATTTGGCTCACCTCAATGCTTCAGTAAATGAAAAGAACCGCACGCCAATGGCGTGCGGTGATCTCCATCAGGCTTCTTCACGTCCTTGGACACCGGCGCCCAAGTCAGCCCCCGTTATTGGATTGCTTTCAGGGTCAGACATCGTCCGCGCTTTCATGTCCATCAGCAGCGAGTCCTCATCAGCGCTCAATTCAACACTGGCTGTGCCGTCACCGCCATCGACCGCTGGCTGGGGATCTTCCACGTAATCCCAATCCTCACCTTGGTTCCAAGGCCCACGAGTGCTGCCTTCGCCTTGAGAAAGGTTGAAGTACACATTTGTGAATTCAGGCATACCGGGCAGCTTGCCTTGGGGAAAGTTCGGCTGGATCGAGTGCAAGGCTTTTTCGAAGGACAGCTGATGCGCGATTTCGCGGGTCATCAGAAACCCCAGCGCTTCTTTCACGCCGGGATCATCAGTGACATTCATCAGGCGCTCATAAACGATCTTGGCGCGGGCCTCGGCTGCGATGTTGGAGCGCATATCTGCTGTGGGCTCACCGATGGTATCTACATAAGCGGCCGACCAAGGCACACCTGCAGAGTTGGTCAGTGGCGCACCGGCGCCGTACAACAGCGCGGTGATATGTGAATCGTTGCCGGCGCCATTAATGGCGCGATACAACTCGGCCTCTTCTTCCACCCCTTCTGCCAGGCGACCCTTCGCGCCTTTGTTGAGCATCACAATGATTGAACCGACGATCTCGAGGTGACTGAGCTCTTCGGTGGCAATGTCCATCAGCAGATCCTTTCTGCCAGGATCATCTTCTGCGAGTGCTTGGGTGAAGTAACGGGAAGCAGCCGCTAGCTCGCCTTGAGCTCCGCCAAATTGTTCGAGTAAAAGGTTTGCCAAACCAGGATTGGGTTGGGCAACACGTACGGTGTATTGAAGTCGTTTGTTATGTAGGAACATGACGAATCTCCTCAGGCCTAAAGGGGGGCCGATACTCATTTGGTGATTCACCGAATGCGGCACCCACAGTCATCTGAAGGTGATGCCCGTGGGAAAATTTTATAAAGATTTGTGGATCGCGACCGGCGGTTTTTTGCCGTGCAAATTACCCGTTTTATCGCCAGTCGTCGGTGGCTACTCGAAGTATTAAAACTTTTCCGTCTTCGCACTCTCAACCGCTGTCTCCTCCATTTTTTGATAGCGTTGACTACACAAGAGATGCACAGTTTCTGATTACAGAACCTTAGAGAGATATGAGTGGGGTAAAAATGGATAAGGAGTGAGACCCAGATCTAATTCACCGTACTTCGGGCTTATCCGGTGCGTTCTCGCTTGAGGTAGCAAAACTTTTTTCAATGCTGGAGCGCGTAACGCCGGCAGTGCTCCAAATAACCCCGCTCATGATTACCCACCAACTGTACGACACTCGACCAAAGCCACGAAGGTGCATCCAGCGTCTTGGATCTGCAGGCCTGCAAGTCGCTTATCCAGGACGCACGAGTGGCCACGTCCATCTGCCTTGCATGAGCAATCCCCACGACTCTGGCCAGATACCCGGCAGCGAGCATCGCATCATCTCTTCAAGCATTCGTGCGGTCGCAACACCGGGCAAATCCGATCCCCGAGCTGCTGTAGCCAACGACAGAGCCAGTCTGACCAGGTCATGCGCACTGAACTCGGTTGACTACCGCCCCACCCCGGATCTTTCAAAATATTACATTTCCCGTCACGCGATATGGCAAATCCAAAGCTGGGTTTGTTTGTACCGAATTGGGTATGCCAATGAGGCAGCAAATATCCTGAACTGTTACGCGCCATGAGCTTCTATCGATAGACCGCGTTGGTCATTCCCCCATCCCATATATTCTCTCGGAGTGCTTGATCATGACTGATCAACCAGTGAGTGCCAGTGCATCAAGCCAAGACCGTCCAGCCAGCCGCGTCAGTGAAGGCCTACCGCATCCATTGGGTGCGACGTGGGATGGATCGGGTGTCAACTTCGCGATTTTTTCTGCGAATGCCACCAAGGTCGAACTGTGTCTATTCGACGCGGATGGTCAGAGTGAAATTGAGCGCATTGCGCTGCCAGAATTCACCAACGAGATCTGGCATGGTTACCTTCCGGACGCCAGGCCTGGAACGCTGTATGGCTACCGCGTGCATGGCCCCTATGAGCCGGCTAATGGTCATCGCTTCAACCACAACAAATTGTTGATAGACCCCTACGCCAAGCAGATCTCGGGTGAGTTGCAATGGGACGATGCGCTGTTTGGCTATACCGTCGGACATGAAGATGGCGACCTGTCATTCGATGAGCGAGACAGTGCTCCATTCATGCCTCGCTGCCGGGTTATCGATCCGGCATTTACTTGGGGCAACACCGCAAAGCCGAACGTGCCCTGGGAAAACACTGTTTTTTATGAGACCCATGTGCGCGGTTTCACCATGCGTCACCCTTCCGTACCCGAGTCTGAGCGCGGTACGTACGCAGCCTTCCATCAAAATGATGTCGTTGAGTACATTCGCTCTTTGGGTGTGACATCAGTGGAATTAATGCCAGTGCACTATTTCCTGGATGACAATCACCTGCTGGAAAAAGGACTGCGCAACTTCTGGGGCTACAACACGCTGGGCTTCTTTGCTCCGCATGCTCGCTACATGGCAGGACAGTCCATCGGCGAATTTAAGGTCATGGTTTCGCGTTTCCACAAGGCGGGGCTAGAGGTGATTCTGGATGTGGTCTACAACCACACTGCCGAGGGCAACGAGATGGGCCCCACTCTATCGCTGAAAGGGATCGACAACGCCAATTACTACCGATTGATGCCCGACGATGCCCGCTACTACATTAATGACACAGGTACCGGCAACACACTAAACATGAGCCACCCCTGTGTATTGCAGATGGTGACTGACTCCTTGAGGTATTGGAGCTCGGAGATGGGCGTGGATGGATTCCGATTCGATCTGGCCACAATCCTTGGCCGGGAATCTGACGGATTCAGCGAGGGCGGTGGCTTCCTTGATGCGTGTCGTCAAGACCCGGTTCTCGCTAAGGTGAAGCTGATAGCCGAACCATGGGACTGCGGCCCAGGGGGATATCAAGTCGGTAATTTCCCGCCTGGCTGGATGGAGTGGAACGACAAATTCAGGGACATCTCGCGGGCTTTCTGGAAAGGCGACGACGAAAGGTTGGGCGACTTTGCCAAGATATTTTTAGGCTCGGGTGACCAATTCAATCGACGTGGCCGTAAGCCCGCCTCCTCCGTCAACTTCATCACAGCCCACGATGGCTTCACGCTGAACGACCTTGTCTCATACAACGAGAAACACAATGAGGCGAATGGCGAGGACAACCGTGACGGGCACTCCGATAACAGGTCGTGGAATTGTGGTGTCGAGGGGCCAACCGAAGACCCTGCCATCATCGAACTGCGTTACCGCCAGATGCGCAATCTTCTTGCCACGCTATTCCTTGCCCAAGGCACACCTATGCTCTTGGCTGGCGACGAATTTGCTCGCACCCAAGGTGGTAGCAACAATGCCTATTGCCAGGACAGTGAGATCGGCTGGGTCGATTGGAATGTGAGTGAAAAAAGTAGCGAGCTTCAAGATTTTGTCAGGTACCTGATTGAACTGCGCAATCGCTACCCTCTGCTTCGTCGCAACCGCTTTTTCACCGGAGAGTACGACGAAGGCTTAGGCGTCAAAGATGTTAGCTGGATCCAGCCAAGCGGTGAAGACATGGGTATCGAGCAATGGCAGGACGGCAGTAATCGCTGCATGGGCATCCTGCTCGATGGTCGTACTCAGACAAGCGGCATTCGCCGGGAAGGTATCGATCATTCGCTCCTGATCATCGTCAACGCGCACCATGACGTTGTGAGCTTCACACTGCCCGAGGTGCCACAAGGCAAACATTGGGCACTCCAATTGGATACTAACCAACCGGACTTCGACCCGGGCGAATCATTTTCCTTTGGTGATCAGTACCAGGTAACCGGGCGTTCGGTGCTGATGTTCGAGCTGAAAAAACCTTCTGCGAAAAAACGGAAGTAAAAAAGCCGCCCGCACTCTTTGGCATCCGGTATAAGCACAAAAAGGCCCGTGAGGGTAATGCCGATCAGCTAAGCAATAACGCGAACCGAACGCAGGCTTCGCCAGCTGCAACAATTGCGTTTCAGCAGAAATTGCTTAACTGATTGGCATTAGCCCGTGAGGGCCTTTTTTGTACTCAAAAAACACTTGCTCAGCCAAGACTCAACAGTGTCGGAACCGTGTTCCGCTTTCCACCCTTTCAAAGTTGCGACAAATTTCCCCTCGATCCGGCTATCGATTTATAGCTATTTCAACCGCATCAAGACCAGCGCAGCGAACTTCGTCCAAGGGGCATCGAAGGACTCTATAGATCTCAGAAATCACCTGCATGGTTGCGTCTTCGATCGTTCCTTCATTACGGCACAAAAACCAGCCTTGATCTGCAATCGCTCGCTCGAACGCCTCGGTACAAGCGACATGCTCTTCCAGCTTATGCATCACAGTACTGCTCAGCCCACGCCTTCGTGCCGCTGCCCTCGCCCATGAAATATCAGGGGGCGTGACGACCCCGACATGCAGGTCTGGCACTCGCACGTTTCGATCAATGTTCAACTGTAGAATCTCTGCAAACGGGACTATCCGGCGAAACGCGGCGTCAGATGGGTACCAACGATCGATCAAGACAATGCTGTCTGGTGGTTGTTTATCCAGCACGTGACGGGATATCCAGGTACGACTATCGGCAAAGCGCTCGCAAACCTCCAACTCCAAATCCCGGGTGGGGTTTCTGACGAGCTTGTTAACGAGGGCCATTGTTTCACCCCTATAGGGATCGCTTTTTTTCTCGCAAAGCCGGATCACCTTTTTGTTGTCTGCCCTCAGTACTTTTGTAATGGCCTCCAACAGCGTGGTCTTGCCGGTTCCCTTGGGCCCATCTAGAGATACAAACAGCGGACGATTCATTCTTCACATAACGATAGATGTACGTTTTTTTTGCCCGGTTCGCTCGCTGAAACCGCTTGGCGCGACTACGCGAATCGAGTGGGGGCCCCTTATGAACAGACATTGATGAACACTCTAACCCGGTTTCTGGCTGACGGGTCTCAAAATCCTGGAGGTCGTAATCGGCGCTACGGAATAATCGCAACCTTCATCACGCCATCCCTTTGATGAGCAAACAACTCATACGCCGCTTCGATGTCATCCAGCTTGTAGCGATGAGTCACCAGCGGCGATTTAAATTGACCACTTGGGTAGCGCCCAGTTGTTTAGCGACGCTCATGCGCTCGGCCACCGCATCAACGCCGATAATCGTGGTCGCGCCTTTAAGGCGTGCACCGGCCACCGCGCGGAGCCAAATTGGTCCCAGGGCGAACACCGCGACGGTATCGTCGATCTCCACCCCTCCTCGCTCGGCACCGGAACATCCGGTGGACATGATGCCCAGGCACATCAGCACTTGTTCGTCGGTCAGACCATCCGGTATCGAACATAGATTGGCCAACGCATCCGGCACCAACACGTATTCAGCCTGAATTGAAGGCGCGCTCTCGCATTCTGTGGCTGCCGCAAAAGATGCCAGGCGCTAATACCGGCCACTAAGGTCGCAGTGCCTAGAAATGCCGCCAGCGTCATGTGGACCAGGCGATAAGGAAACGATGGGTTGAAAATGATCGCCAACCAATGCTCGGCAACGAAACGGCCATCGGTGGCAATGGCGAAACCGGCGGGTGTCTGCATCCAGGAGTTGGCCGACAGTATCCAAAACGCGCTGATCAACGATCCTACGGCTACCGCACAGGTGGCAAAGAAATGCAGTCGAGGGCCGACCTTCTTC
>Ga0065714_10065044_pt1 | contig 13583 bp, 12 predicted proteins | sample MisRhiReplicate2_FD_59101 | JGI IMG/M metagenome (GOLD analysis project Ga0065714, IMG submission 59101) | Miscanthus rhizosphere microbial communities from Kellogg Biological Station, MSU, sample Rhizosphere Soil Replicate 2: eDNA_1 v2... | ecosystem: Host-associated > Plants > Roots >...
ATGAAATATACATCTTTCCAAAAACCTTAGTTTAACCTAGTGATTAAAACACTATTTTCAATCAAAAATAGACTTTTTTCCGCATCTAATTTTAATATTGATCGTAAGACCGATTTTGTTTTACTAACTTTGCAGATCGTAATAAAAGCGACTTAATTTTTTTATATGCATAAAGCAGGATTTGTAAATATCGTTGGAAAGCCAAACGCCGGAAAATCTACCCTTCTGAATCAATTGATGGGCGAGAAACTGGCAATCGTAACACAAAAGGCACAGACAACAAGACATAGAATTTTCGGAATTTATAATGAAGAAGATTTACAGATCGTATTTTCTGATACTCCGGGAGTTTTGGATCCTAAATACGGTTTGCAGGAAAAAATGATGGATTTTGTGAAAGATTCTTTACAGGATGCAGATGTTTTTCTTTTCATAGTAGATGTTACCGATAAATCAGAACAGTCAGAATTTTTAATTGAGAAATTAAACAAAATTCCGGTTCCGGTTTTATTGTTATTAAATAAAATTGACCAGACCAATCAGGAAGGTCTTGAAAAAATAGCTACCGAATGGCACGAAAGAATTCCTAAAGCTGAAATTCTTCCCATTTCTGCTTTAAATGCTTTTAATATTGATGTTATTTTACCAAAACTAAAATCAATGTTACCGGAAAGTCCGGCTTATTATGACAAAGATATGTACACCGATAAGCCTGAAAGATTTTTCGTAAACGAAGCAATTCGTGAGAAAATTCTTTTGAATTATGAGAAGGAAATTCCATATTCTGTGGAAGTGGTGACAGAAATGTTCAAAGAAAATGAAGGAATTATTTTTATTGATTCTATCATTTATGTTGAAAGAGATACACAGAAAGGAATTATCATTGGTCATAAAGGTGAGGCAATCAAAAAAGTAGGAACTGAAGCAAGAATAGATCTGGAGAAATTTTTCGCAAAAAAAATACATCTGAATCTCTTTGTGAAAGTAAAAAAAGACTGGAGAAAAAACGACAGAGATCTGAAGAATTTCGGATACAGATAGACTAAAAAGTCAATACTCATCGTTGTATAAGAAGTTTTTCTTATCTTTAATGTAAATATTCAATCAATGACCTATTTTAATTCAAAAACTAATCTGGTACTCATAGACGTTGTATTATTAATTGTGAGATTATTTGTGGGATTTGCCATGTTGTCTCACGGTTTTCCGAAACTTCAGATGTTACTTGAAGGGGGAGATATCAAGTTTTTTGATTTTCTGGGATTGGGACCAAAAATATCATTGGGTCTTACAGTTTTTGCGGAATTCGTTTGTTCAATCTTTCTGATATTGGGATTGTTTACAAGAATTGCAGTGGGATTTCTAATGTTTACGATGATTGTTGCTGGTTTTGTAGTTCATGGTTCAGATGGATTTGACAAGAGAGAAATGAGTTTTCTTTACTTGAGTATTTATTTTCTTATTGTAGTTTTGGGAGCAGGCAGATTTTCTATTGACGGCATGATCGAAAAGAGAAGAAGAGCTTCAGAATGGTAATGTAGATTTTATCTTTAAATATATATGAGCAGTAATTTTTTTACTGCTCTTTTTATTTTTTTTTAAGGTATTTAACCTTCGGTTTTGAGTTTACAATTTTCGCATCTTTTACAATTAAATACTTTTCATTAAATTCGTGCAAATCAAAAAGATAATGAAGATCAAATTAACCATCTGTCTTCTTGCGTTTCTCAATCTCTATGAAGCTCAGGAAAATATTTCATACCAAAAGCCATCTGCCGAAATCCTGAAACTTGCAGATTACGACAGACCGCCAAGTGTAATGACCAATTCAAAAAAAGACTGGATCGTTTTCACCTACAGACCAACGTACAAGACTTTGGATGATCTTAATCAGCAGGAAATGAAATTAGGCGGATTAAGAATCAATCCGGTTACCAATATTTCAAGTTCGACATCATACGCTTACAATCTTAAAGTAAGAAAGATGAATGATAAAACCGAAGTTCAGGTAAAAGGTCTTCCTTCTAATCCTAAAATTACCAACACTTCTTTTTCACCGGACGAGAAAAAACTGGCATTTACCAACACTACAGAAAAAGGGGTTGAACTGTGGGTTATTGATCTGGAAACTGCCACTGCAAAAAAGATTACCAGAGACAATCTTAATGCGAATCTGGGAAATCCTTACAGTTGGATGAAAGATTCTCAGAGCTTTTTGATTAAAGTCCTTCCTGAAAACAGACCAAAGCTTACAGATGCTTCTAAGGATCTGCCTACAGGACCGATTGTCTCTACTTCTGACGGAAAAGTTTCGCAAAACAGAACCTATCAGGATTTGCTTAAAAATCCGCAGGATGAAAAGAATTTTGAAATTCTTACCGCTTCGGAATTATATCATGCAGACCTGAACGGCAATATTAAAAAGTTTAAAGATCAGGATCTGTTTGCAGGAATCAGCTATTCTCCGGACGGAAACTATGTCATGCTGACAACCATTAAAAAACCGTTTTCATATATTGTTCCACTCAACAGATTCCCATCAATAGCTACGGTTTATGATGCAAAAGGAAATTTAATTAAAGTGGTGAATGAAGTTCCGCTGAATGAAATTATGCCAAAAGGATTTTCATCTGTAAGAACAGGAAAAAGAGACATGAGCTGGAGAGCAGATCAGCCTGCAACTTTGGTTTTCGCAGAAGCTTTGGATGGTGGAGATCAATCAAAAACGGTTGATTTCAGAGATGAAATTTTCACATGGGAGGCTCCGTTTACTACTCAGCCAAAGTCTTTCTTTAAAACAAAGCAAAGATACGAAGGAACAAGCTGGACAAATAATCATTATGCCATTGTTTCCGAAGGTTGGTACGATACAAGAAATACAAAATCTTATCTTATAGATTTGAATGACGGAAAATCACAGACTATAGAAGACAGAAATTATCAGGATGTTTACAGCGATCCGGGAAGTTTCAATACTACAAAAAATGATTTTGGAAGATATGTTTTAGACATGAAAGGTGACAAAGCCTATCTTATCGGAGCCGGATTTACCAAAGAAGGTCAACATCCTTTCATTGATGAAATGGATATGAAATCTTTAAAAAAGAAAAGACTCTACACTTCAAATCTGAAAGGTGTAAAAGAAGAAATCATCGATATTATTAATCCTGCAAAAGGAGAGGTATTGACGATTCAGCAGTCGGCAAGTCAATACCCGAATTACTTTAAGAAAAATATTAAGTCTAACAAAGCTGAAGCGGTAACCAATTTTGCCAATCCGTTTGAAAGCATTAAAGATGTTTACAAAGAAGTCATTACGTACAAAAGAAATGACGGCGTTACTTTGACTGGTACCCTTTATCTACCCGCTAACTACGACAGAAAGGCTAAAAAAGAAAAACTTCCTTTGCTGATCTGGGCGTATCCTACAGAGTATAAAGATAAAAATACGGCGGGTCAGAACACGCAAAACCCGAACGACTTTACTTTTCCATATTACGGATCTTTCGTGTATTGGACGGCGAAAGGGTATGCAGTTCTTGACGATGCTGCATTCCCGATCATCGGTGAAGGTAAAACAGAACCTAATGATACCTTTATACCTCAACTGGTTGCCAACGGAAAAGCTGCCATCGATGCGGTTAATCAGTTGGGTTACATCGACAGAAATAAAGTCGCAGTTGGCGGACATTCTTACGGCGCATTTATGACTGCCAATCTTTTAACACATTCTAAAGATTACGCATGCGGAATTGCCAGAAGTGGAGCCTACAACAGAACTTTGACACCGTTTGGTTTCCAGAGCGAACAGAGAAATTACTGGGATGTACCGGAAATTTATAACACGATGTCACCGTTTATGAATGCCGATAAAATGAAAACACCATTGCTTCTGATTCACGGTGATGCAGACAACAATCCGGGAACGTTTACTTTACAGACCGAAAGATATTTTCAGGCTTTGAAAAACCTGGGAGCTCCTGTGAAGATGGTTCTTCTTCCAAAAGAAGCTCACGGATATGTTGCTAAAGAAAACATCCTTCACCTTCTTTGGGAACAGGATCAGTTTTTGGAGAAATGTCTAAAGAAATAAATAAGGAAACTCGTTCTGATGGACGAGTTTTTTTATGGATTTTAGTATCGAATAATTCACATTGTGTTCACGTTAATTTTTGTAATTTTCTGCAGTAAAATTTAGTTTAAATATTAGATCCTGAAAGGATTTACGTTACAAAAAAAGTTATGTTAAAAACAAACCAACCATTTTTAGATTATTTAGAAAAAATATATAATAATCAGGAGAACAAGAGTAATATCATTATAAATTCTTTTGAAAAGGGAGAAAAAATATTGACACAAAACGAAGTTTCTACCAATATAATGCTTATCAAAAACGGAATTACAAAATGTTTTTTCACGGAAAAAAATGATCTGGAATATATTGTTGAATTCTTAGGAAAAGGAGAGATTATTGGCGAAATTGAGGTGATGAAAAATGTTCCGTGCATTTGTAGCATTGAAGCGATAACGGAAGTTACAGTTTTTTCGATGACGATTCCATACTTTCAGTCATTAATCAAAAGCAATATCAATTTAAACAATTTATTGCTTGATGTTTTTGCTGAACGTATTGTTAATACTTCAAACAGATCATCCTATCAGCAGCTTCATTCAACCGAACATACTTTGTCTCAACTTTTAGAACTAAAATCGAAAGAAATGAAAGTTTCAAAAGAAGATATGGCAGCTTACTTAGGAATTACCGTTAGAAGTCTGAACAAAGCTTTGAAAGATTCTAAAGAAAAGATGGTATGATCCTATTACGACACCTCATGAAATCGTCTGATATATGTTTGAAGAAATATATAAACCTCGCTCAATCTGGGCGAGGTTTTTTTTACTTTTTTAGGGTAGTGATGATGTCCTGCAATTGCTGTATCATCTTATCTTTATCTTTTAGTCTCTCTTCGTACAGAGATTCTATCTTTTCTGTTTTATCTTTATTTTCCTGATACAGATTTTGAATATCCTGATAACCAACAGAAGCATCATAGAAATTTTGCTGATTATAAATGTTATTAGGATTTGCATCTAACAACTCATAAACTGGAGCTTCCAAAATTTCTGCAATCTGATACAATCTGTCTACGGTAAGCTTAGTTTCGTTCTTTTCTATTTTGCTGTAGGCAGCCTGGCTTATGTGCAGTTCTTCTGCCATATTCTCATGAGAAAAGCCTTTCTTCTTGCGGTATTCTTTTATTTTTTCGATGATAACTTCCATGGTATCCATAACTAAATATTGTAATTATTAGTGCAAAAGTAATATTTTTTCCGAAAAAGTTGTGTAATGATTTCAGAAATGTTTTAATATTGCAATAATTATTTAACACAATAATATTATGAAAAGAAATTTATTTCTCAGGCTTTGCCTGACTATGGCAGTTGTACTGTCTCTTTATTCCTGTAGAAGCGAAGATTTTTTACAGGATACTGAAAAATCTAAACAGGATTTTAAAGTTTCGCTCCTCAACAGACAACAGCTCAATCAGCAAAAATCTCTCGTTCAAGAACTTTCCCAACTAAAATCTAAATTCAGGTACAAAAATATTGATCGTAAACTGGCAAAATCTACGCAGGATGATATTTTTGAAGGTGCCATTATTGGCACCAATCAGGTTTTACTTATTGAGAAAAATGGAAATAAGACCTATACCTTTCCTGTGTACAGAACGTATATGAGTGAGTGATAAAACAGAAAGTCTGATTGTGAAAGAAAATGAAGATCATACGTTTTCTGGTATTCTTGTACAGTATGATCTTACCAAAGAAGAAAAGCAACAGTTTCTCACAGGACAGAATACAGAAATCAATTCTAAGATAAAGATTTTTGATGTTGATAAGCTAAACCTCAATGCAAAAACAAACGTAGATGTTATTGGCTGTTTTGTCATAACATGGGAAACAGGATGGTGTTCTGCAAACGTGCATTACACAGGCGGACCGGGAGGCTGTACAGTTGGCGGAGCTCCTGCTCCGATGATACAGTCTATAGAGTATGTCTGCGAAAACGGAAACCCTGCTGGTAACGGAGAAAGTGGAGAATCTGGCTCTACAGGTCCGGTAGTGGGTGCAGGTATTGATTTGGGTGCTTATTTTTCTATACCTTTTATCTCTATAGGTTACCAGTATTATGAGACAGAAGATGATCTTGATCCCAACTATCTGCATTATATGAGTGTTGTCAATTATTTTTCATCATTAGGAACTACACTTAATCAACTAAGAACTGCAAACCCAGATTTGTTTTATTATACCTTTTTCTATTTTAAGGATAACGGGATCAATCCTACTACAAAAGCATTTATCTCACAAAGATTAAACGGTCTTAATGCATGGTATGTAGCTGCGGAAAACTCTCCGAATAGCATATCTGCCAATAATCAGTATTTCTTGAACTGGGCTTATAAATATCTGATTCTGAATCCGGATGTTACTTGGGAAGAATTTTATGAAGAATATTTGGCGACACCATGTGATAAGATAAAAGCTAAATTTGCAGATATAAAGTTTAAAGAAAAAGTAACTGCTATAGATAAACCGGAAGTTTTTGCTGATGACTCTGAAATGGGATATGCTTCAGGTTATCCGGATGCAAGTACAGGCGCAACTGAAACACAATATGTTCTTATGGAAAATAATCCTAATACACATAAGGTGAAACTTCCTGATGGAAACCAATATTTCGCATATATGCACTCGCATACTAATGATACTGCTACTGAAATAACGATTAAGATTTTCTCTCCCAAAGATGTATCTACTTTTCTTACAAGCTGTGTAAGAAATGCTGAAGATCACGGAAGCATAAAAGATGCCTACAGTATGGTTATAACTTCTGAAGGCAACTATATGCTGCAATATTCTGGTACAGGAGATTACAGTATAGGAGATAATCAAATTAAAAATTGGGAAAATTGGTATCTGACAGAATTTCAAAAGATTCAAAAGGAAGATGGAAGCTTTAATCAAAATGATGTTGAGAAGCTGTTTTCGCGCTTTTTGAAAGAAAGCGTGAAAATAGATGGTCTAGAAGTTTATTATGTAGAAAAAAATACAGGTAAGGCTTCTAAACTTACTACAAACGGAACTAAAATACCGTGTCCTTTATAATTATAAACTAAACTTATGAAAAATACATTTTTAATTTTTGTTTTATTTATTACAATATTTTCTTGTAATGCACAAATTTTACCTTTACGAACTTATACTCAAATTCCATCGAATTCTTACATTAAAGATTTAGACAATGAGTTACCGCAATATGAAGGTACTTGGAAGGGAGTTTGGAATAGTAAAACATTGACTCTAACAATAAAAAAAATTACACGACAATTCACACATTTAGAAAATAATCCATATCAAATGGATATATTAATTGGAAAATTTAAAGTAACAAATTCCAATGGACAAGTATTATTTGATAATACTACTGTTTCCGATGATAATGCTAAAATAAAAGGTGGAAAAATATTTTCACCTTCAAGTACAAAATATTCTTTAACATATTCTGATTCCGATATTTGCGATATGATTGGAATGATTATGATAAATTTCACAAATCTTGCAAAAACTGAAATGAAATTTACATTTTCAGATTGGACAGATATTATTACTCCAGACTGTCCTTATTACAATGCAAATCCTTTTCCTGAGCCATTACCAAAGAATATTATTTTAACGAAACAGTAATGAAAAATACAATCTCAATTTTTATTTTATTTTATGCTATTTCTTTAAGTGCTCAAACCTATAATTTCGATTACAAATTAAAAATTAGAAATGTCAATCCAAAAACTGCAAAAGTTTATACTGTCCAATATATTTTAAATTCTGAAAATTCAAATTATGATATATATGTGTATGGCGATAAAGGCACATTACTTGATAGCGAGAGAAATATAACAAGAGAATTCAACTACAGTATAGATGTAAACAATAGGGTTACTTATCAATTTTTTCAGCACACTCCGTTTCGACCAACCGATGAAAGAAAAATTAATCATATCATTGTTGAAAAAATTGGAGAAAACCAATATTCTATTAAATGCTTTCCAACAAAGAAAAGTAAAACCCCAAATTTAGAGATTGAAGTTCAATTAAAAGCGTACAATGGTGATTTTATAAGATTTTACTATTTAGATCTTAGTAAGAATATACATATGAAACTTACCAATAGTCTAAAAGAAGCACTAAATAGTAATTTTAATTACGTTATAGAAAGCTATACTGTAGATTATAAAAATGGTGCAGTACGTAATAATTCTTTAGAAAAAATTGAAAAGATAAATCTAACAATCGCTCCTCACGATAACTAATAAATTTTAGGTTCTGATAAAACTTAATTCGAAATAAGGATTTTTAAAGAAAAAAGAAAGTAACTTATTATGACAATACAAATTGAAAATATTAAGGATTTATCTATTAAAATCTGTTATAAAGTATAAATAAAGTTTTTCAATGATCAAATAATGAAATATGAATATTAGAACTCGGAGAATGAAAAATATTTTAGTACTCTACACGAGATATATTCTAAAAATAATATGTATCCTCAAAATATCAAGTTTGTACCATTTATGAATAAACTAATTATTAAAAGAAAAAAATGTATAGAATTAATAAAAACGGAAAGATAAATAAGAATAATTACTTTTATAAGATTGAATAAAATAATAAAACCGCAGAAAACTCTGCGGTTTTATTATTAATCTAATGCTTTTGTAAACTTCTCTAAAGGATTATACCAAAAGCTCTCGACGATTTGTACAAAAGGTCGAGTGCTTTTTAAAAATGCTTACTTAGCTTTTTCAAACTTCATAATAGCAAGCATTTCTTTAAGATCAATTCCTGGTCGAAACGCTATTTTTGCGCCTTTAATCATTGAAGAATTAAACTTGTCAGCAGTTTCTGCACCTTCGCTGCTCAGCGATATGCTGAATGAGCCAAAATCTCCAAATCTTACAATTCTTCCTTCTGAAAGATCTTTCGTCAAATCATTCAAAACTGCTAAAACATCGGTGTCGCTTACCGTGGTAGAGCCCTTTACTCAGACTACGGAAGGTGACTTCACCCGTAGACTTTGCTGTGGCATAGAATTTTTTCGGAATGGTTTGATCAGACTGATTTCCTTTTTCGCTTAATGAATACTGTACTGGAATATTTGTGTTTTTTAAAAGTTAACTATATCAAATATACTATTTATAATAATATATCAGTAATATTTTTTATATACTATGCATGGTTTATTTATAAATATCCCTTCAAATATTTCTACTTTCTTAAAGTTTTGATGATGATTTTCTTCTTTTGAAAAGATGATTCTACTTTAATTCTTTTTTCATCATAATATCCGTCTGATCCTCATTACCAAATTTAAAAATATGCTTGTCAAATTCTACAAAACCGTTTTTCTTATAAAACTGAACAGCCCTGTGGTTTTCTTCCCAGACACCCAGCCAAACGTAATCTGCATTTTTTTCTCTGGCAATTTCTAAAGCCTTATCATAAAGAATCTGACCTACTTTTTTACCATGAAAATCTTTTGAAACGTAGATTCTTTCTATTTCCAGCGAGTTTGCTTTCTTTAGTTCTGTCTGCGCATCTCCGGTGTTTACTTTTAAATATCCGATCACTTCATTTCCTGAAAATGCAAAGAAAAATACTGAATTTCTGTTTTGAATTTCAGCTGTCAACTTATCGATGGTAAAACCTTCTGCCATATATTGGGCCATATTTTCTTCCGTATTGTAGGGTGAGAAGGTATCAAAGAAGGTTTGCTTTGCTATTTTTTGTAATGTTTCTATATCTTCTGTTCTGATTTGTTTAAGTACAATCTTCTGCTGCATATTTTTAATATTTTTAATTGAATAAATTACACCTTCTTTGCCTTCAAAATCAAAATCTTTTTCATACTGAAGTCCTGCTTTTTCTAAAACTTTGATGGAGGCTGAGTTTTCTTTCATGGCTCTTCCGATAATTGTTTTTAAATCTAATTTTTCAAAACCATAATTGATACAGGCTTTTGCACTTTCAGTTGCATAACCTTGATTCCAGAAATGTTCAAAAAAACGAAACCCAATATCAGTTTCATCAAGTATTTCGTCATGTTTTAATCCACACCAACCGAGAAATTCCTGAGTTGATTTATTGATCACCGCCCATCTTCCAAAGCTGTTTTTTTGATAATCTGAATAGTTTTCCAAGAACCTTTTAGCTTCATTTAAATCTTCAAATGCAGAGTTTCCAGTATATTTTATGACGTTTGGATTTAAGTTTAATTCGTAAAAACTATGTGCATCATTGATGTTAAATTCTCTGAGCAAAAGACGTTCTGTTTCTACAATAAATTTCACCAGTTTAGTTTTTTATTATTTATTTCAGCATTAAATATATAAAAGCGATCCAAAGACCGCTTTCAATTTATCATTTGTTGGTTTCAATTCGCTTTGCAGATAAATTGAGAAAACGTACTACGAGCATAAATGCTGAAATCGTTAATCCCAATCCTAGAGCGATCCACATTCCGAATGCGCCTATTTTCATCGTCACACAAAGGAAATATCCCAACGGAATTGTAATCACCCAATAGGCAATAAACGTATAGATAGAAGGAATTTTTACATCCTGCAATCCTCTTAAAGTTCCCAACGCCGTCACCTGAATTCCGTCAGAAAGCTGGAATAGCGCAGCGATGATCATCAGTTTTGAAGCCAAAGTAATCACTTCAATTTCTTCACTTTTGGTAAAGAATGTCGGAAGAATATTTCTCCCTGAAATAAAGATTACTCCACAAATACACATGAAAATAAAAGCGATTTTCAGATTGTTGATTCCAACTTTTCTTAGTTCAACGAAATTCTGTTCACCTAATTTTCTCCCAATCATTACCGTTGAAGCTACACTAAAACCAATACATAAATTAAAAGTAAATGAAGCCATGCTCAATGCAATCTGATGCGATGCAATATCGTGTGAAGAAATTAATCCGCATATAAAAGCGGCAGCAGCAAAAGCGGTCACTTCAAAAAACATCTGTAAAGCAGTAGGAAAACCGATTCTTATCATTTTTTCAAACATTTTTTTGGAGAAAACCTCAATTTTTAATGTAAAATCTTTGATATACTGTCTCGTTTTTTTCTCTTTAAGCAAAACATAGTAAAGAAAAACAACCATGAAAACTCTGGCTATCAAACTTGCCAAAGCAGAACCTTTCACCCCCATTTCAGGGAAAATCCATAATCCTTTGATGAAGACATAGTTCAGAATGATGTTGATGACATTGGCAATGATGGTTGCTTTTGTAACTCCGATCGTGTACGAAAGTCCTTCTGAAACTTCTCTTAAAGTCTGAAATGCCATAAAAGGAACAATGCTGATCGCCATGATCCAGAGAAAATCTACCGTATCAGGAATGATTTTCGCAGGTTGACCCGAATGGTAGAGTAGTGGTAATCCTAAAAATAAAACCAGCATCAGAATAACTCCAACCGTCATGTTAATAACGAACCCATGACTGAAAACTGAATTAATGGTTTTATGATCATTCTGAGAATGCGCCTCAGAAACCAATGGCGGAATAGCAAAAGAAAACCCCAATGCTAAAACAAACATTGAGAAAAATACAGCATTTCCCAGAGATACAGAGGCCAAAGCATCTGCACCAAGCAATTTTCCGACGATGATATTATCGAATAAGTTCACCGAAACCTGACCGACCTGAGTTAGCATGACAGGAAGCGCCAAAGTCAGGGCTTCTTTCGTATAGTTTTTATTTAAAAAGTTCATAACAGTTCAAAAAAAATTTGCAGTATTATTACTGCAAATTTTTATTCTATATTTTAATTAATAATTAAATTATTTTCTCACAAAACTTGCAACATCCTCTTCAGAAACAGTAGTTCCTCCAAGAATAATCAATCTTTCAACAACGTTTCTCAATTCTCTGATGTTTCCTGTCCATGACAGCGCTTTTAAGGCATCAATGGCAGTGTCATCAAATTTTTTCAAGGCAGTACCGTGCTCATCAGAAATCAACGCTGAAAAGTGGTCTACCAATAATTTGATGTCTTCTTTTCTCTCATCCAAAGGCGGAACGTAGATTTCAATCACCGAAAGTCTGTGATACAAATCTTCTCTGAATCTTCCTGCCTCGATTTCTTTCGCCATATTTTTGTTGGTTGCTGCAAGTACTCTCACATCAACTTTTATTTCTTTATCGCTTCCTACAGGAGAAACTTTGCTTTCCTGCAATGCTCTTAAAACTTTCGCCTGAGCAATTAAGCTCATATCTCCAATCTCATCCAAGAAAATAGTACCGCCATTTGCCTGCTCAAATTTCCCCTGCTTATCTTTGATTGCACCTGTAAACGAACCTTTTACGTGTCCGAAAAGTTCAGATTCGATTAATTCTGAAGGGATTGCAGCACAGTTGACTTCTACCATCGGACCTCTTGCTCTTTCACTTAAATTATGAATGGCATGAGCAACCAATTCCTTCCCTGCACCGTTTGGACCTGTAATCAAAACTCTTGCGTCTGAAACCGCCACTTTCTCGATCATCTCCTGAATTTTTTTCAAAGGAGCAGATTCACCGATCATTTGGTATTTTTTGTTGACTTTCCTTTTCAGGGTTTTGTTTTCGGTTTGAAGATTTTTATTTTCTTTTTTTAAAGTTTCTTTTACCAAAGCATTTTTCACACTGGTAATCAATCGGTTGATGTCGATTGGTTTTGAGATAAAATCGTAAGCTCCATCCTTTAAGCAAGCTACCGCAGAATCGATGTCTGCATGCCCTGAAATCATGATAAATGTAGATTCAGGTTTTAAAACCAAACTTTGTTTTAAAAACTCGGTACCTGACATTTTAGGCATTTTAATATCTGAAATTACTAAGGCAAAGTCTTCTTTTTCAACTTGTTTATAACCTTCAAGGCCGTCTTCGGCAATAACAAATTCGTAATCGGTAAGTTCATCCGAAAGAATACTTTGAAGTACTCCGGAGATTGCTTTTTCGTCTTCTACAATAAGGATTTTTTGCATAGTCGCAAATTTAGTTAATTTTTGCTCAATTGCATCAAAAACTGTTCCTAAATCTGCTATTTGGAATAATCTCTTCGCCCGAAAATCGCCGAACCGACACGCACAGAATTGGCTCCGCACTCAATTGCGATAGGGAAGTCGTCACTCATTCCCATAGAAAGAGTTTGTAAAGGTTTCGTTTTACTTAGATCATCGAAAAGATCTTTTAGAATTTTAAATTCTTTTCTTACCTGATCTTCATTCTCTGTGAAGGTTGCCATTCCCATTAATCCTGTGATTTCAATATTTGGAAATTCACCGTCAACAAATTTTTGAAACAGATTTTTAGCTTCATCTGTTTCAAGCCCGAACTTAGTTTCTTCTTCAGCAATTTTCACCTGTAGTAAAACTTTAATTGTGCGGTTGTATTTTGCAGCTTCTTTATTGATTTCGTTCAAAAGCTTTTCAGAATCTACGCTTTGAATGGTGTCAATAAATTCTGCAAT
>Ga0065714_10003263_pt1 | contig 13582 bp, 12 predicted proteins | sample MisRhiReplicate2_FD_59101 | JGI IMG/M metagenome (GOLD analysis project Ga0065714, IMG submission 59101) | Miscanthus rhizosphere microbial communities from Kellogg Biological Station, MSU, sample Rhizosphere Soil Replicate 2: eDNA_1 v2... | ecosystem: Host-associated > Plants > Roots >...
TATTTCGCGGCGATCCGTCATGCCCCTGGCAGCGTGCTGCTCGACAGTGGCCGGCCGAGTGCCGAACGTGGGCGTTACGACCTGCTCAGCGCCTGGCCATTGGTGCAACTGGCGGTGTTGCCGGACGAAAGCGGTAGCGATTTCCTGCAACGCCTGCGTATTCAGCTGACGCTGCTAGGTGACGCGGAACTACCGACCACGGTGCAATTGCCCTTTGCCGGCGGCCTGATCGGCTACTTGAGCTATGACTTCGGCCGACACCTCGAAACCTTGCCGTCCCACGCCAAGGACGACCTGCAACTGCCCGACGCGCGTTTTGGCGTGTACGACTGGGCGCTGGTCAGCGATCACCAGGCCGGCACCAGCCAATTGGTGTTCCACCCTCATTGTGGCGAAGGCGAACGCCAGCGCCTGATCGCGCTGTTCAGCCAGCCGACTGCGACATCCGTTGGCGTCTTCAGCCTCGAAGGACCGATGACCCCCGACCTCAGCGCCGAAGCCTATCGACAGGCCTTCGAACGTATCCAGGCGTATATCCAGGCGGGTGACTGCTACCAGGTCAACTTTGCCCAGCGCTTCCGCGCGCCCTGCCAGGGCGATGCCTGGGCCGCTTACCAGGCGCTGCGGACGGCGTGCCCGACGCCGTTTTCCGGCTTCCAGAGCCTGCCCGATGGCGGCGCGGTGCTGAGCCTGTCCCCCGAACGCTTCGTCAAGGTCAGCGAAGGCCAGGTGGAAACCCGGCCGATCAAGGGCACCCGGCCCCGCGGCACAACACCCAGCGAAGACGCGGCCCACGCCGCCGAGCTGCTGGCCAGCCCCAAGGACCGGGCGGAAAACCTGATGATCGTCGACCTGCTGCGCAACGACCTGGGCCGCACGTGCCGCATCGGCTCGGTACGGGTGCCGGAGTTGTTCAGCCTGGAAAGCTACCCGAACGTGCATCACCTGGTCAGCAGCGTGACCGGCGAGTTGGCTGTGGGTAAAGACGCCCTCGACCTGATTGCCGGCAGCTTTCCCGGCGGCTCGATCACCGGCGCGCCGAAAATCCGCGCCATGCAAATCATCGACGAACTCGAACCGACCCGACGCGGCCTGTATTGCGGCTCGTTGCTGTATCTGGACGTGCGCGGGGAAATGGACAGCTCCATCGCCATCCGCAGTCTGCTGGTCAAGGATGGGCAGGTGTGCTGCTGGGGCGGCGGCGGGATTGTCGCGGACTCGGATTGGGAGGCCGAGTATCAGGAGTCGATTACCAAGGTGAAGGTGCTGCTGGAAACCTTGCAGAACCTCTGAACAGACCCCAGGCCTGACACAAGACCTTGTGGGAGCGAGCTTGCTCGCGATTGCGTTGGGCCAGCAGCCTTTGTGCTAACTGACACACCGCTATCGCGAGCAAGCTCGCTCCCACAGGGGATTGGGTTTACAGGTTGAGGCTGCGGTTCGAAGCCTTGAGGAATTCCTGCTTCAACTCGGCAAAGCTGTGCACCGCCGGGAATTGCGGGAATTCACGGATCACGTTTTCAGGCGCATGGAACAGAATCCCCGCATCGGCTTCGCCCAGCATCGTTGTGTCGTTGTAGGAATCCCCCGCCGCGATCACCCGGTAGTACAGGCTCTTGAAGGACAGGACCGACTGGCGCTTGGGATCTTTCTGACGCAACTGGTAGCCGGTCACCCGCCCGCTGTCATCGGTAATCAAGCGATGGCAGAGCAACGTCGGGAAGCCCAACTGGCGCATCAACGGCTGGGAAAATTCGTAGAACGTGTCGGAAAGAATCACCACCTGGAAGCGCTCACGCAGCCAGTCGACGAATTCTATGGCGCCGTCCAGCGGCTTGAGGGTGGCGATGACTTCCTGGATGTCGGAAAGCTTGAGGCCGTGTTCATCGAGGATGCGCAACCGTTGCTTCATCAGCACGTCGTAGTCGGGAATGTCCCGAGTGGTTGCCCTGAGGGAGTCAATCCCGGTTTTTTCAGCGAAGGCGATCCAGATCTCCGGGACCAGTACACCTTCCAGGTCGAGACAGGCAATTTCCACAAGACACTCCCATTTTTTCTGATGTTTATCGGTTGAGCGAACAAAAGGCTTGCCGACTCTAGCCATTCGTCGAAGCCTGCGCAACGCACAGGAACGCGCCAGCCCCGACAGCTTTTGTTACCATCAGCCCCATATAGAGCGCCCAGCGCCACCGACCTGTAGGAAACCGCCCTGATGAGCCCATCGTTTGACGTCGTGGAACTCGCCACGACCTATGCCAACAAGTCCCCGCAGGACATCCTCAAACTGGCCTTCGCCGAATTCGGCGACGAGCTGTGGATATCCTTCAGCGGCGCCGAAGACGTGGTGCTGGTGGACATGGCCTGGAAACTGAACAAGAACGTCAAGGTGTTCAGCCTCGACACCGGCCGCCTGCACCCGGAAACCTATCGTTTCATCGACCAGGTGCGCGAGCACTACAAGATCGACATCGAGCTGGTTTCGCCGGACTACACGAAACTTGAACCCTTCGTGAAGGAAAAAGGCCTGTTCAGCTTCTACAAGGACGGTCACGGCGAGTGCTGCGGCATCCGCAAGATCGAACCATTGCGGCGCAAACTGACCGATGTCCGCGCCTGGGCCACCGGCCAGCGCCGCGACCAGAGCCCCGGCACCCGCAGCCAGGTGGCGGTGTTGGAAATCGACACGGCGTTTTCCACTCCGGAGCGTACCCTGTACAAGTTCAACCCCCTGTCGCAGATGACCAGCGAAGAAGTCTGGGGTTACATCCGCATGCTGGAGCTGCCTTACAACAGCCTGCATGAACGCGGTTTCATCAGCATCGGCTGCGAGCCCTGCACCCGCCCGGTGCTGCCAAACCAGCACGAGCGCGAAGGCCGTTGGTGGTGGGAAGAAGCCACGCAGAAAGAATGCGGGCTGCATGCCGGTAACATCATCGCCAAATCCAAGACCGTCTAAGCGTCCGCCGCACCCTGTACACAAAAATGTCACTACAAGTGGCATTTTTGTGTGCACTTATTACGTTACTGCCCCCAAAGGTTACACACACCTTCCCGCCTCGCCTGCCCTTCCAACTCCACTGGCGTTCGCCAAAAAATAAATACCTGTTTAAACGGTCAGTTTTAAATCACGGTATTTCAGTTAGTTACTCAACGATCATAACAAAACGAAATTAGTGCTTCTTCGAATAGATCCGTAAGTGGCATAGATCTGGCTTTAGTCGACACGTGTTTTGTATACAACTTATATAAAACATACACACACTTTAGATCCGCAAGCCTGAAGCGCCCTATCCCGTACAGGCTGCAGATGCCCCGTAATCAATGATGCTCGCCCGCCGCGACGAAGATTTGTCGAGCTCCGCGCTCATGCACAGTCATCGCTGCGCCGAGAATCAGGAGCCTGCCGGAATGCGTACAAGTCTCTCCAATAACATCGCGCTGGATCTGCCCTCCACCACCACGGCCCTCGACGACAACACTGCCGCGTCCCTGGCCCTGAGCCCGAGGCTGCACAACAAAGACCTGGCGCCGACCAAGGCCGAAGGTCGACGCTGGGGTCGCTACAGCATCTTTGCCCTGTGGACCAACGACGTGCACAACATCGCCAACTACTCCTTCGCCATCGGCCTCTATGCCCTGGGCCTGGGTGGCTGGCAGATCTTGCTGTCCCTCGGGATAGGCGCGGCGCTGGTGTATGGCTTCATGAACCTGTCCGGCTACATGGGCCAGAAAACCGGGGTGCCGTTCCCGGTGATCAGCCGGATCAGCTTCGGGATCCATGGCGCGCAGATTCCGGCCTTGATCAGGGCGGTCATCGCCATTGCCTGGTTCGGTATCCAGACCTACCTGGCGTCGGTGGTGTTCCGGGTGTTGCTGGTGGCGATCCACCCGAGCTTCGCCGACTACGACCACGACTCGATCCTCGGCCTGTCGAGCCTGGGCTGGGTGTGTTTCGTGGCGATCTGGTTCGTGCAACTGGTGATCCTGGCCTACGGCATGGAAACAGTGCGCCGCTACGAAGGTTTTGCCGGGCCGGTGATCCTGGTGACTGTCGCCGCCCTGGCCGGTTGGATGTATACCCAGGCCGACGCCACCATTGCCTGGTCGATCCGCGAACCGCTGACCGGAGGCGAGATGTGGCGCAATATCTTTGCCGGTGGCGCGCTGTGGCTGTCGATCTACGGCACCTTGATTCTCAATTTCTGCGACTTCGCCCGCTCCTCGCCGTGCCGCCGGACCATCGTCGTCGGCAATTTCTGGGGCCTGCCGGTGAACATCCTGGTGTTTGCCGGGATCACCATCCTGCTCTGCGGTGCGCAGTTCCAGATCAATGGGCAAATCATTGAAAGCCCGACCCAGGTGATTGCCTCGATCCCCAACACCTTCTTCCTCGTGTTGGGCTGCCTGGCCTTCCTGATCGTCACCGTGGCGGTGAACATCATGGCCAACTTCGTCGCCCCGGCCTTTGTGCTCAGCAACCTGGCGCCCAAATACCTGACCTTCCGCCGCGCCGGGTTGATCAGCGCCGCCATTGCCGTGCTGATCCTGCCGTGGAACCTCTACAACAGCCCGCTGGTGATCGTGTATTTCCTGTCCGGCCTCGGCGCCCTGCTCGGGCCGCTGTACGGCGTGATCATGGTCGACTACTGGCTGCTGCGAAAAGGCCGCATCAACGTGCCGCAACTGTATAGCGAGGACCCAAACGGGGCGTATTTCTACAGCAATGGAGTCAACCTGCGGGCGGTGGCAGCGTTCATTCCAGCGGCGCTGATCGCGATCATCCTGGCGCTGGTGCCTGGTTTTGACAGCGTTTCACCATTCTCCTGGCTGATTGGCGCTTCGATTGCAGGGCTGCTGTACCTGATCATCGCCAAGCGCCAGCCGTACTACGAGGACGTCAGCGGCGAATCCATCGCTGTGGATAACGTCAATCATTGATTGCTCAAGCGGCCCGCCAGGTTCGGGCCACTTATTTTTATGTGTTAAGGAGGACAGCTCATGCGAATTCTCGTGGTCAACGTCAACACCACCGAATCCATCACCCAGGCCATCGCCCGCCAGGCCCAGGCCGTCGCCGCGCCGGGCACCGAGATCGTCGGGCTCACGCCGCATTTCGGTGCCGACTCGATCGAGGGCAATTTTGAAAGTTACCTGGCGGCCATCGCGGTGATGGACCGGGTGATGTCCTACGACCAGCCGTTCGACGCGGTGATCCAGGCCGGTTATGGCGAACACGGTCGTGAAGGCTTGCAGGAACTGCTCAACGTGCCGGTGGTGGACATCACCGATGCCGGCGCCAGCACCGCCATGTTCCTCGGCCACGCTTACTCGGTGGTCACCACCCTGGACCGCACCGTGCCGCTGATCGAAGACCGGCTCAAGCTGTCCGGCCTGTTCGACCGCTGCGCCTCGGTACGGGCCAGTGGTTTGGCGGTGCTTGAACTGGAGCAGGATCCGCAACGGGCGATTGAAGCCATCGTCCAACAGGCTGAACTGGCAGTGAGCCAGGACAAGGCCGAAGTGATCTGCCTGGGCTGCGGCGGCATGGCCGGGCTCGACGAGCAGATCCGCCAGCGCACCGGCGTGCCGGTGGTCGATGGGGTGACGGCGGCGGTGACCATTGCCGAAGCGCTGGTGCGGCTGGGGTTGTCGACGTCGAAAGTACGCACTTACGCGACGCCTCGGCCCAAGACCATCATTGGCTGGCCGGGGCGGTTTGGGCGGTGAGTTCACGGCTTTAGACCGAAGTGTCCCGAATCGCGAGCAAGCTCGCTCCCACAGGTTTTTGTGTCGTGTGCACATGTTGTGAACACCCGTAAACCCATGTGGGAGCGAGCTTGCTCGCGATTGGGGCCAACTCGATTCCAAGCCCGGCTCAAACCGCACTGAACCGCCGCGCCAACCCCTGCTCGGNAAACTGCTCGATGATGAAATCCACAAACGCCCGGGTCTTGCCCGGCAACAGTTTGTGTTCGGCGTAGTAGATGGAGATGTTGCCATCGTCGACATACCAGTCCGGCAGCACCCGCTGCAGAGTCCCGTTTTCCAGGAAGGGAACGGCGATCGGCATGCTCACCAGGCCGATGCCCAACCCTTGGGCGGCGGCCGCGCAGTCGGCTTCCGAATCACTCATGGTCATGCGCGTCTTGAGCGTCAGCGGGCTGTGTTCCCGATTGCGGCTGGTCAGTTGCCAGGAACGCACCCGCCCGGTCTGTGGTGAGCGAATCAGGATGCCTTGATGCAGTGACAGATCTTCCGGTTCTGTCACGGCGGCATGCGCTTGCAGATAGTCCGTTGATGCAACCAGCACCCGATGAGCCACCGTCAACTTGCGCGCCACCACCCCCTGGGGCAGCTCGAAACCGCCGCCGATGGCGGCATCGAAGCCCTGGCCGATCAGGTCCACCTGGCGATTATCGAAATGCCAGTCGGGGTTGATCGCCGGATAACGTCGCAGAAACTCCCCCAGCAACGGCACGACATACAATCGACCGAACGCCGTGCCCATGCTCACTTTCAGCGTCCCCGCCGGTTGCCCGCCGGCGCTGGCCAGGTTGGCGACGGCGTTCTGGATGGTGTTGAAGCTGCTACCGACTTCCCCCAAGAACAACTGGCCGGCTTCGGTCAGCCTCAGGCTTCGGGTGCTACGCTGGAACAGGCGTACGCCCATTCGCGCCTCCAGCTTGGCGACGCTTTTACCCACCGCGGCCGGGGTCACGCTCAGACGTCGCGCCGCCTCGGCAAAGCTGCCGACTTCGGCACTGCGCACGAAGCATTCGATACTGTTGAAGGTCTCCATGAGCCTCACTCTAAACTTTTGGTTTAGACAGACTATAGCAATGACGGTCTACACAGCCCACGGCACCTTCTTGATACTCGCCCCATCACCGCGGCATCTCGCCCCGGCACTTTTTGGAGATCATCATGAGTAACCAAGCACTGAGCGGTAAAGTCGCCTTGATCCAGGGCGGTTCTCGCGGCATCGGCGCCGCCATCGTCAAACGCCTGGCAGCAGAAGGCGCCGCCGTAGCCTTCACCTACGTCAGCTCTGGCGCAAAATCTGAAGAACTGCAGAACAGCATCACCGCTGCAGGCGGCAAGGCCCTGGCGATCAAGGCCGACAGCGCCGACGCCGAGGCCATCCGTAACGCCGTCGCGGCCACCGTCGAGGCTTTTGGCCGATTGGACATCCTGGTCAACAATGCTGGCGTGCTGGCGATAGGGCCGCTGGATGAATTCAAACTCGAAGATTTCGACCAGACCCTGGCCATCAACGTGCGCAGCGTGTTCATCGCCACTCAGGCCGCTGCGCGGCACATGGGCGAAGGGGGCCGGATCATCAACATCGGCAGCACCAACGCCGACCGCATGCCCTTCGCCGGCGGCGGGCCCTATGCCATGAGCAAAGCCGCGCTGGTGGGCCTGACCAAAGGCCTGGCCCGTGACCTCGGCCCACGCGGCATCACCGTCAACAACGTGCAGCCCGGCCCGGTGGACACCGACATGAACCCGGCCGACAGCGAATTCGCCTCCAGCCTGATGTCGCTGATGGCTGTCGGGCGCTACGGCAACGTCGATGAAATCGCCAGCTTCGTCGCCTACCTGGCAGGGCCGGAAGCCGGTTACATCACCGGCGCCAGCCTGACCATCGACGGTGGTTTCGGCGCCTGATACAGGCATGAAAAAACGCCGGTCATGGCTTTAACCATGACCGGCGTTTTGTTGTGTAGCGCGATGGGGTCAGGCCCACTCCAACTCCGGCAGACCGCAAAGGCTGGGCTGGAACATTTTCAAGGAGCGAATGATCCCGTCGGCGTGGGCGTACTTTTCATCCGCCATGGCCGAATCCGGAATGGCAATGGCGGTCATGCCGGCGGCTTTCGCGGCAGTCACCCCGAACGGCGAATCCTCGAACACCAGGCAGTCGCGCGGCTCGACACCCAGGCGCCGGGCAGCAGTGAGGAAGATATCCGGCGCCGGTTTCGCCGCGCCGACCTCAGGGTCATCCGCCGTCACGATGAAGTCGAACAGTGCGAACCATTCCCGGTGCAAGGTGGTTTTCAGTGCGAACGTGGGGCTCGACGAACTGGTGCCCACCGCAATCGGAACGTTGTGGGCCTTCAAATGCCGCACCAGTTCCTCGGCGCCGGGCATCCCCAGGGCATGAGGAAAACGCTCGCGCATCAAGGGCTCGCGGATGACCAGGAACTCTTCGGGGGTGATCGGCAATTCCAGCGCCTGAACGACGTAATTGGCCAGGTCCGTGGCCCCGCGCCCGATGATGTTCTGTTTGACGCTCCAATCGAACGTGCGCCCGTAGCGCTCGGCGATGATGGACGTGACCTCGGTGTAGATCCCCTCGGTGTCCAGCAACAGCCCATCCATGTCGAAAATCACAGCCTTGATCGGGCCAAACTCTTTCAGGGGTGCATTCATCGCATCTGATCCGTTATCAACACAACATTCCAGGGATGGCTCAGGTGCGGCCAGGGCAGCGTGTTCGCCTTAAAGGATTCAGCAGGATAACGAAGGGGGCTTGGAACCGGCAATGGGAAATCTATGGACGGGGTCCGTGACGAGGGAGCTTGTTCCCGCTGGGTTGCGCTCTGTAGGAGCTGCCGGAGGCTGCGATCTTTTGATCTTTCGCTCAGGACTCAATTGACAGGGGAAAGATCGCAGCCTCGTTGCACTCGACAGCTCCTACGGTGCAACCGAGCGGGAGCAAGCGCCCTCGTCACAAAAGCAGATCGATGCCGGATGATGGTGGGACGGCTATTGGCCCGAGCTGCCAGAGCCCGAACCACTGGCACCACTGTCGCTGGTACCGGTTCCTCCGTTGGTCCCACCGCCGGCGTCGGCACCGCCCATCGTGCTGCCTCCACTCATCGAACCGCTCCCGGTGCCGGGACTGGTGCTACTGCCGTTGGCATCGCCGCCGTTGCCGCCGCTCACGGAGCCCGGGGGCAAGGCGTTACCGTTGGCACCGGAGTTGGAGCCGGCCTCCATTTCTGAGGAGGGGGGCATCCCGCCCTTGTCCACGGGGGGCGTGCCGCCCGAAGATTCTGCCAAGGCAGCCAGTGAACTGAGCGAAAGAATCCCGGCGAGTGTCAGCGCTGTCATGTTGGACTTCATCATGGTGAGTCTCCTTTTCAAGATCCTTACCTGATGTGTGGCACGCGTGGCGGGACGATGGTGCCGCTGAATCGACAGACGGACCTGCGATCAGCTCGGCTTGCCGGAGGCATCGTCACCGGCGATGTCCGGGTCATCCGGGGTCGCTTCGACATCCTCATCGTCGCTGGGTACCTGCTCGACGCCCGCATCGTCATCGGGTGGACGCTGGTCGCGGCTCAGGGAGTTGGTGGGCGAAGGCAGCGGGTATTCCGGGGTTTCATCTTCCTCGATCAAGGGAACCTGGGCGTCATCCATCAGGGAACCGGGGTCTTCATTGCCCGGGTCATTGACCACAGGTGCGCCCGAGGAGTCTTGTTCTTCCTGGCCTTGCGTTTGCGGCGTCATGGTACACCTCGCAATTGTTGATGGATGTATGAGTTCGAAGCGGGGGGATGGCAATCGTTCCGGAGATTTTGATTTGCCGTTTTTTTGGGGGGGTCAGGTTGGAGTGTATATCCGTTTTTTTGGTAACGGCGACTTATGGTTCCGCCCTGACGGCGGCTCACGTTTGAAAAGCCCGGAAGCCGGCCCAGTCAAAAGTAAGCAAAACGCTTTTATGCCCACCACTCGGCACCTCGCTTAGGCTCGGTGTGCCTGAACACAAGCATTGCTCCGTGGGCCACCGTGTGGCGGCCTGATAGCCGACCTGGTTCTCCCGGTCATACACCCATCACATCTGTGGGAGCAAAGCTTGCTCGCGATGGCGGTGGCTCAGTCACATGGATGTTGGGTTTGCTGGCCTCATCGCGAGCAAGCTTTGCTACCACAGGTGATCTCGGGTGTTCATGAGTTCTATGTTCACTGCGGCCCAATGTGGGAGCGAGCTTGCTCGCGATGGCGGTGGTGCGGTTGCATAGCGGCTGGAGCTGTCTGTTGCGCTTGCTTTGGGCATCAAAAGAAGCAAAAAAAAACGGCGCTTCCCATTTCTGAAAGAAGCGCCGTTTTTTCCAGATGAACAGCATCACAGCACAAGGCCGGGTCTATTCATCCAAGCATCCGCTTAACGATGCTTTCTCTTGTGCTTGTACTTCTTGCCACTGGAGTGACGGTCGTTGTCATTGGACAGATTGCTGCCCAACGCGCCACCCGCCGCGCCGCCGATGCCTGCGCCGATGGTGGAGCCGGTCGAGCCGCCCAGACGGTTACCGACAACCGAACCACCGGCCGACCCCAAGCCACCGCCAATGGCCGCTTCGGTGCGGCTGCCCTTGCGAGCGCCTACGGCACTGCCGGCTGCGCCGCCAACGCCCGCGCCAATCGCGGCGCCGGTGCTGCCGCCCATCTGCTGGCCGACCACGTTGCCCAATACACCGCCCAGACCACCGCCGACCGCGGCGGTACCGTCGCCGGCAGCCATCGCGCCCTGGGCAACCACCAACCCCAGTACCAAGGTGGACAAAGTCAAACGCATGATAGAAACCTCAAAAATGCCGCATCGGGGAGAAATGGCCGGTGCGCGCGGGCGCGAGTTTACGCCAGACAGCGTCAGCCATGATGGTTGGACAACAAAACGGGGGTTTATTTTATGACAGGCAAAAAAAAGCCCGCTGGGGAAACGGGCAGGTACTGCTTTCTAACGGATGAGCTGAGAGTACGTACCTGCTTGTGAAAGAAACGTGAAAGTAAATGCCAGTTGAGAAAAGATGAAAAATATTTATGTAGAGAGGCCCCAGAAGCGGAACGCGGAGCGTCCCTGGCGACGTTCCCACGCAGGAGCATGGGAATGAAAAAAACGATCAAAAAAAAGGGCTGCTATGCAGCCCGGCGGGAGCAAGCTCCCCTACCACGATCCGCCGTCACTTTCTGACCGGGACCCTGGGCAAGAACTTGGCCTTCTCCCCTCGCTGCACTTTGGCCACCTTCGTCCTGATGGACTTGATCGGCTCGTCACCGAAGTCCGCATGATAGGCCGACTGGCCACACTGCAACCCTTCATTGATCGGATACGCGGCAGTGTTCTCCTCGCTATACGGTGCTCCCATTGCCTTTCCCCTTCATCGAGGCCCATACCGGCAACAACCGGTTGCCTGACAATATCGACCTTCACGACAATGAGACTAGTCGGTCATCAACAGACTGTTGATTCAACAAAGCCCTTGGCCGACGAATGGAACTCACTGTTTCAAAAAGGAAACACTCATTCAGCCCCCAATATAGTCCGGTTTAGAACCCGGGAAACCTGATCCGCAGAATAGGGCTTGGACAAGAATTCAAAGCCCTCATGGCCGCTGTGGGCCAACTCTTCGCTGTAACCAGAGGTCAGCACCACAGGCAAATCCGGGCGCCGCTGGCGCAGTTCCCTGGCCAGGGCAATGCCGCTGATCCCCGGCATCACCACATCAGAAAATACCGCGTCGAATGCCATCGCATCCGGACCGACCATTTCCAGCGCTTCTTCGGCGTTGGTCGCCCAGGCAGTTTCGTAGCCTAGGTCCTGAAGGATCTGGTTGGCAAAACGCCCCACCTCCAGGTTGTCTTCCACGATCAACACCCGACACTTGCCCTTTTCCGGCAGCAGGTGGGTGAGTTCTTCCTTGACCGGCTCGTGGTTTTTCTCGGGCGCCACTTCTGGAAGGTACAAGGTGAACACCGTGCCCTCGCCCACCACGGTCGAAACATCGACGTTGCCACCGGACTGCTTGGCAAAGCCAAACACCTGGGACAAGCCCAGCCCCGTGCCCTTGCCCACTTCCTTGGTGGTGAAGAAGGGTTCGAAGATGTGCTCGAGCACTGGCGAGTCAATACCGGTACCGGTGTCCGCCAAGGCAATGGCAGCAAAGGATTGCCCGGCCCCGGCATGACCACGGATCGGCGGCATGCCACCGCCGCAACTGAGCCGAAGCCACAGCGTACCCTGGCCATTCATGGCATCCCGGGCATTGAGGGCCATGTTGATCAGCGCGGTCTCGAACTGGCTCAGATCCGCCCGGATGTAACAGGGCCGATCGCACAACTCGACATGGACCTGGATCCGCGCCCCGGTGACGGTTTGCAGCATGTCCCCCAGGCTCTGCACTTGCTTGCCCACATCGATGACTTGCGGCTTCAACGGCTGGCGTCGGGCAAACGCGAGCAACTGGCTGGTCAACTTGGAGGCGCGCTCCACGGTTTCGGACACCGCCGTCATGTAGCGCTGCCGACGCTCCTCGGACAGGCTGGGCATGCGCAGGAAGTCGACCGAAGAACGAATGATGGTCAGCAGGTTGTTGAAGTCATGAGCCACGCCGCCGGTGAGCTGGCCGATGGCTTCGAGCTTTTGCGATTGGCGCAGCGCCGCTTCGGTCTGTTTCAAGCGCGTGGTGCGCTCCTCGACCCGCTCTTCCAGCGTCGCGTTCAATTCGGCCAGGGCCGCCAGGCCTTCGCGCACGGCAGCGTCGGCACGGGCACGCTCGATGTGGGCCCAGGATCGCTCTGTGACTTCCATCAACAGCGCCAGGTCGTTGGATGACCAGACTCGCGGCGTTTTATCGTGGATCGCCATCAGCGCGGTCAATCGCCCGCCCTTGATCAACGGCACGCAGATGGTGGCCGCGATGCCAATGGCCTGGAACGTCGCCGCTTCCTCCGGCGCCAGCTCCTTGAGGTTATCGTTGATCACCAGCGGCTTGCCAGTTCGCAGGTTAGTGACCGCCAGTCGGCCAAAATCAGCCAGTCGATAATGCCCAAGGATATGCGGCGACCCCACCCTGGCCCAATCACCACGAATGGTGAAGCCGTCCTCGTCCTCATCCATGTCCGCGTAGGCACAGTTGGACAGGTTCAGGTGCGCCGCCAGGATCCGTGTGGTGGCTGCCATGATGCTCTGCGGGTCGGTGGCGTTTGCCACGGCATTGCCGATGGCATCCAGCACGGCCAGGCGCTGGGTCATGAACACCGTGGACGTGGTCTCGGTGACCGTATCCAGCATGCCCACGACCTTGCCGAACTGGTCACGGATGGGGCTGTAGCAGAAGGTGAAATAAGCCTGCTCAGGACCGCCGCCGCGCTCGATGACCAGGGGGAAGTTCTCTATAAAGGTCGCTTGCCCATCGAAGGCGCCCTGCACGATCGGCCCGATATCGCTCCAGACCTCCTGCCAAACCTCATTGAACGGCCGCCCCAGCGCCTCGGGCTTGCTGCCGAGGATCGGCAGGAACGCATCGTTGTACAACGTAATCAGGTCCGGCCCCCATACGATGGCCTGGGGAAAATGCGAGGCGAGGCTCAGCGCCACGGTGGTCTTCAATACATCGGGCCACTGGGCAGGCGGCCCGAGCGGCGTGTCCTCCCAAGGATGGCGGCGAACCCGCTCAGCCATTTCTCCATAGCTCTGGAGCCAATCTGTCATTGCGTTCGATCCTTCTGAGCCGCCAATACCAACGAGGGGAAAAGCTTGTGACCCCAAGCAGGGCCGTATTATCCCGCGCCG
>Ga0065714_10003518_pt1 | contig 13572 bp, 17 predicted proteins | sample MisRhiReplicate2_FD_59101 | JGI IMG/M metagenome (GOLD analysis project Ga0065714, IMG submission 59101) | Miscanthus rhizosphere microbial communities from Kellogg Biological Station, MSU, sample Rhizosphere Soil Replicate 2: eDNA_1 v2... | ecosystem: Host-associated > Plants > Roots >...
GACGATGGAGAGCAGCACGGCCGAAAGGTCCACGTCCTGCCCCCTTACTTGTCTGTGATCGGCGGTTCAGCGAGCGTCGCGTCGTCAGCCGGCCGGGCCAGCGCGAACGCTTCCCGAAGTCGTTTACGGTCACGCCGGATCTGCCGAATCCTGAAGCCGCACGCTACGGCGCCGCCGAGTACATAGATTTGCGTCGTCAGGCCCTTGTCAGTGCCGTACATGAGCAGCAGCGCGACCGCGAAGAATAGGTTCATCGCGCCCAGGCCCCACGCGGCGACGGCTTCGAGGCGCAGACCGCCGTCAGGATTCGCGGCGCGGTGCGCGGCGGTGATCGCGAACAGGCCGGCCAGGCCTGAGAGGAACAGCACCAGCCCGACGACCGGGATGAACAGCAGCGCAGACAGGGCTTGCACTTTCACGCCGCCGAGCAGGATCACCAGGCCGAACCCGGCCTGCGTGCCGTAGGTCGAATACGCGAAGGCGTGCGTCGATGACGTCAGGGTGAGGGGCTTCATCGCTTCGCGACCCTGATGCGCCACAGTAGGAACGTCATGTAGCACCAGACGGCCGGGGCAGCGTAGGCGCTGAACGCGGTCGGCGGCGCTTCGAGGGGGCCGACGATCGGGTAAATCGTCATGACGCCGACGAGGGCATGCACGGCGCATAGGCCCAGCGTCGCCCCCCGGGTGAAGTCGCGGTCGCGTACAGAGCCGTAGAGCAGGATCAGGGACGTTACCGCGTAGGCAGATGCCCAGACGGCCGGGTGCGCGATCATGAAGACCGTCGAGAATGATGCCAGTCCGGCATAGCGGTCGGGGAAGAATCCGAACGACGCTGCATGATATAGGCCGAACAGTGCGAGCGAGGTCGCCGAGAGTTGCGGTATCGCGTGTTCGCTGACCCGGTCGAGCAGGCGCGCGGCGCGGTTCTTCGCCGCGGTAACGATCATCGCTGCCCGCATCACAGTTCGACCGTCTGGTAGGTCAGGGTCGCATGAATTTCTGAGGCGGAACTGAACGGGAAGCCGGCGCCGCCCGGGGTGCGCAGGGTCGTACCGTCGGCGGGGATCGCCCACAGGGTCGCCATGTTCGAACCCGGTTTGATGATTACTTCGAGTTTGCGGGCTGACCCGTCGGGGCCGGTGGACAGGAACAGCCCGTCGCCGACTTGATGGATGCGGCCGGCCGCGTCGAACGGGAGGCTGAATCTGATGCTGTTCGACCCGAGCGACGCCCCTGATCCGGCTTTGAATTTCACGTCGACCCTGACGAGGTCGGGGCCGACGATCGCGTATTCGCCCTGCGAACTGTAGCCGTCGCCGCCCTTATCGCTGAACCCGTCCCAAAACGGGGAATAGTCTTCGTAGGGGCGCGTCGCAATTTTTTCGATCTCGCCGTCGACGTAGCCGCGGTTCGCGGCGTGCCCGGCCGCGGTCGGCGTGGTGACGAGGGTGCGGCCGTTTTCGTCGCGGAGCATCAGCGAGTCGGGGGCCGCGGCGGTCGTGGCGGTGTCGAGCAGGGCTTTATCTTCGGCGGACAGGGCGCCGTCGTCGTCGCCGGTCGCGAGCTTCAAAAGGTGGGTGTGGTCGGCGCGCGCAGCCTTCGCCGATATACCTTCGGCCGCCGCCGCGCCGGGGACGATTTCGCGGCCGGCGCCGCCGCCGCCGTTTGTGTTCTGGTCTTTCCAGGCGGTCCCGTCGTCGTAGAACATGCGGGCGGCGGTTTCGTCCCAGTACCAGCGCCCGCGCTTACCAGCGGCGGGCCGCGCCCCGGTGGCGCCCTGCGCGGACATTGCCGCGTTGTTCTCGATCGCGTCGATCATCGCGTTAAATTCGGTGCGCGAGGGGTGCGGGTCGGCCCCGCTGCTGTACTTCTTCAGCAAGAAACGGAGGGTCTGCGATACGGTCATGCCCCCAGCGTCGCCGCAGGTCGGCCCCGTTTGTGGGAAGGCTTAGCCGGGTGCTATGACGACGAGGTCGTCGATGCGGCCTTCGACGGCGGCGACCAGGACCAGCGACCCGACGGTCAGCCCGCCCACGACGCAAGGAGCCCTGACGGCCTGATCGTTGAGTAGGTTCGGCACGACGATCGAGACCCAATTGTCGGCGTACTGCTCGACGATACGGCCCCGCCAAATACCTTCAACGACCCCGCGCCCGGTCCTAGCCGATTTAGGCGCCCTGCCGCCCGTCAGCGGGTTCATGACAGGCCCGTCAGGGTCATGACGCCCGGCACGGTGAACGCTTCGACGTACCGGCCCGGTTCGGGGCTAATCACCACGCCCAGGCCGGCGCCGTGGGACTCGACGACCCGGCCCCGGCCGACGGTCAGCCCGAGCCGCCCGTCAGCGGTCCCGACGACCAGGCCGCGCACGGCCAGGTCTACAGGGGTGCCGGTGTTCCGGGCCGCGAGGAACACGCGCAGCTGCCCGTCAGTGCGGGGCACTTGGATGCCGTACCCGGACGCGGCCAGCGCGAGGGGTTCGGCGAGTTCCAGCCGCGGCCCCGGCGTCGCGGCCAACATGGCATCGTTGTCGGCGCCGGTCGGCAGCAGCGACTCGGCAAGGTGCAGCACGCGGGACACAATAAGCCCAGCCCAAACAGTCATATCAGGTCACTTTCATCGGGCCGCGGACAGCGGCAGCGCCCCCGGCGTAAACCGTGGGGGCCTTGTTCGGTCGGAGGTAGCCTTGCAGGCCGGTCTTTTGCAGGGTGTCGACGTGCGTCGCGCCCGGGTTCTGCGTGAGTACCCGCAGCGACCCGCCGTTATCGGCGATGACGAGAGCGACGTGACCGTAGCCGCCGCCGTAGAAACTGCCCCAGCAAGCAATGTCGCCCTTTTGCGCCGCGGCGCCCGCCGAGATCCGGGTGAACGCGCCCGAGTTCCCGCCGTTCGCGTACCACTGATTACCGTTACCGTTGATGTTCACGCCGAACATTTCGGACGCGTACCGCTTCGCGAGGTCAACGCACTGCGCCCCGAACGCCCCGTCAGCGTCGATCGCTACGCCGGTGTACTTCGCCGCGAACCGGTCGAACGCCCCGGTAACGCCAGGGGCGGCAGCGGCCCCGGCCGAACCCGGCGCGCCCGTCGTCTCGGTCGCCTCAGAGCGGGGCGGTTCGACCTTCGGGTCGATGACTCTTTGACACGTCAGCGTGACCGGCGCCGCGACCGTCAGCGGGAAGTCGACGGCCTTCACGATCCAGTTACCCCCCATAGGCCCGACATGCGCGCCGCGCAGGGTCAGGGCGTCGCCGGGGCGGGCCTGATCCGCGTCAGCCGACGTCAAACTGACCGTCAAAGTCTCGGGGATCTCAGCGGCCGGGTCGACCGAATAGCGGGGCATCCCGGCCATACCTTCGGAAAAATGGAACCAGTCAGTCCACGTCAATTCCCAGGTGCGGCGCGACGGCCACGACGCTTTAGCAAGCCAGGACGGTTTAGCGAAGACCAGCGTCGAACCGTATTCGAACAACCAGACCCCTGTTTCGCGGGCCTGCTGCGTCAGGACGTCCCACGTTGTTTCGGCTTCTGAACCGTCGGTCGGGGCTTGCCGCAGGATGGTCTTCGACCCGAGGCCGGGCTGCACAAGGTAGGACATGCCGACGGACTTCGCGACGTCAGCGACCCACGACGACAACGGCACGGCGCCCCAGGACTTCGCGCCGGTCTGCGACTGCAGGCCGGTCGCGAACTTCGACGGGGCCTTCACCGACACGGTCGGGCCGGCCGCGTTCGCGTCGAGCGTCAGCGTCCCGGCCGAGAGGAACCAGTCGCCGTACCGGATTGTCGCGCCGCCCTTGAACGTCTGCGACCCGAACAGCTGCAGATCGAACGTGTCCTGAAAGGTCAGGCCCATCTCGGTGACTTTGTCCATCGCCAGGGACATTGACGCGCCGACGCATGAGTCGGTCAGCCGGGACGACAACGCGCTACCGGAGACGGTGATCTTCTTCAGCCGCGCCCCGTCCATCGTCGAACCCATCAGGCGCCCGGGATCTTCAGCATTTGACCCGGGAAGATCCGGTTCGGGTTGCGGACCGTGGCCCGGTTCAGCGCGAACACTTCGGGCCACCTCTCGCCCCGGCCGAGGTACTTCGCCGCGATACCGTACAGCGTGTCGCCGGTCACGACCTGATGCTGCCGTGTCGCGGCGGGCCGGGCCGGGCGTACTGCCGGCGCCGCGGGCTTCGCCCGGAGCAGGTTCACGCCGACGTCGACGGCTTCTTCGAGTTCCCAGGACAATTCGGCGCGGGAGATCCGGTTATCGAGCGCCCGCTGCACGACTTTGACCGGCAGGGCCTTGATGTTCCACCAGACGCCCTGTTCGTATTCGGCCGAGCCGCCCACGAACCGGACCCTGCGCCCGCCCCTCGCGAGCCGCGTCAACGGCGTCAGGACGTGTTCGATCGAGCGCTGATAGTCGCGTGACGCGACCGTGTGCGTGAACGACAGGGTACGCAGGCCCGGCCCGGTCATACGGGTGATGGGTTTCAGGCCTTCCCGGTCGATCGCGCCGAACCGGGCGACTTCGCCGTGTTCGAACGTCGCCGGGGACGAGTGGAGGGTGTACCTTTTCCCGTCGTCGGTCGTGACGGCCATTGTGCGGCCCGACGCCTGCGTGCGCGCAACGACTACCTTGACCATTTAGTAACTCCTCTTGCTGTCGGCAATGACTTCGCTGATGCCGGCGTTGACCGCCGCTTGCAGGGCCGCGTAGTCGACGCCGCCCGCGCCGCCTTGCACGGTGATCTGCACCGGGGCGTGGATCGTCATTGTCGAGCCGCCGCCGCGGCTATTGCTGAACCCTGACGTCATTGACGGGCCGCTGCCCGCCTTGCGCCCGCCTGATGCTTCGGCGTTCGCGGCCATGATGTTCTGCGGCCCGATCGCCCGGGTCAGTTCCGGCACGAGGACCGATTCGCCGGGGGACAGGCGGGCGAGGATCGAGTCGTTCCCGGGCGAGTAGCCGCCCAGGACGCCGCCGCCTGCGAACGCCGCTTCGACGACGCCGCCGCCCGAGTACACGCCGCCGCCACTGTTGGACGGCATGACGCCCTGCCCGTTGCCGTCCTTCTTGATCCCGAGCCAGTCCTGCACGCCGCCGAGCGGGTTGTTCGCGAACTCGCCGATCTTGCCGAGGACGTCGCCGATGATCTTGCCGAGGTCTTCGAAGGTGCCGCGGATACCGTCGATGATCGGCGTCAGCTTGTCACTGATGAACGTCATCATGATCTGAAAGCCCTTGACGAGATCGTCGATGAAGCCCTTGACGCCGTTGATCGCGCCGCCGATAATGTCGCTGAACCAGCCGCCGACGGTGTCGATGACCGGCTTCAGGGTGTTGTTCCAAAAATCAGTCAGCATGCCGAACGCCCCGACCAACAGGTCAATGACGGGCTTGACGATCGTGTTGTAAATCCAGTTCAGCGTGACCATGAACCCGTTGCCGAGCCACTGCAGCGCGGGCAGCAGGACGCCGTTCCAGAAGTCGATGATGCCGTTGAACGCCCCGACGATAAGGTTGATGACCGGCTGAATGATCGTTGCGTAGATCCAGTTCAGGATGGTCATGAAGAAGTTGCCGACGGCCTGCAGGCCGGGCAGCAGCACCGTGTTCCAGAATGAGACGAGCTTCTGAAAGATGAACACGGCGATCGTCGCGAAGTTCCAGACGAGCCGGCCGATCCAGTCGAACACGGCGGCGAAGACCGAGCCGATCGCGTTCAGGACGGGCATGACGTTCGTGTTCCAGAATGAAGTGATGTTGTTGAACGCGCCGACGACCCAGTTACCGACGTTCGTCGCGGCGTCGCCGATCCATTTGAACGCTTCGACGAACCAGTTCGCGACGTTCTGCGCCGCTTCCCCGATCCACTTGAACGCGGCGTCGACGCCGTCTTTGAACCAGCCGATATTGTTGTACGCCCACACGAACGCGCCGACGAGCAGCCCGACGGCGGCGATGATCCAGCCGACCGGGCCGAGCGCGATCAGCCAGGCGGCGGCGATCTTCACGGCCTGAATCGTGGCCTGCGCGCCCATCAGCACCCAGCCGCCGACCATCGCCAGCGCCGCCCACGCGTTCACGGCCGCGGCCTGAATGGCTGCGCCCTTCGTCATCGCCCAGGCGAGTTTTACCTTCCCGGCGTTGATTAGGGCTTCGGTGCCCAACTGCGCGAAGCGGGGCAGCAGCAGGGTCAGGATCAGGCCGGCGACGACGCCGATCGGTTCGCGCATGTCCCAAAGCTTGGTAGCGACTTCTTTCAGCTTGTCGGGCAGTTCGATCGCGGCGTCACGCAGGTCGAACAGCATGTCGACGATAGGCGAATCTTCTTCGACGTTGAACGCCCGCGAGAACGCCCCGCTAAAGTCGCCCTTGACGATCAGGTCATAGAGGCCCTGCGCGGCGTCGCCGGTCCATTCCAGCGCCTTCCCTAGCCCGCCCGTCAGCGCCCCGATAGCGTCGGTCGCCGCTGGCTTGATCTTGTCGAGCGCGCCCATCAGTTTCGAGTTGATCGTCGCCTGCAGGTTGCCTAGGGCGCCTTCGAAGGTCTTCGTCGATTTCGCCGCTTCGACCGCGACGGGCTTCGTGCCGAGCTTCATGATCGCCGCCTGAAACTCTTCAGACGTGATCTGCCCGTCTTCCATGGCCTTACGGAAATTGCCGGTGTAGGCGCCCGCGTCCTTCAGGGACTTCATCAGCGGGCCGGCCGCGCCGGGGATCGCGTCGGCGAGCATGTTCCAATCCTCAGTCATCAGCTTCCCGGCGCCGGCTGACTGCGTGAGGGTGCGCGAGACGGACTTGAACGTCTCAGCGTTGCCGCCAGCGACGGCGTTCAGGTTGCCCGACGCCTTCGTCAGATCGGCGTAATTCTTGACGCCGTTAGATGCCAGTTGCGCGAAGGTGTTCTGAATCGTGGGCAGATCGTACACGGTTTGGTCGGCGTAGGCCTTCGCGGCCTTCGTTGCCGCGTCGATCGCGGACGTGTCCAGGCCAGCGAATGACATGGTCGATTTGAATTTGTCGGTCGCGTCGGATGCGACGCCCGCGTCGGCGATGAACTTCGCGAACATGCCCGCGCCGAGCAGCCCGGCGACCGGGCCGATCATTTTCCGCATGCCGCCGACGAGGCCGCTGCCGGCTTTCTCACCGGCTGTCGTCGCGTGGGTGGCGACGCCGTCGAGTGACCTGTTGATCGAGGCGCGCATGTTCCCGAACAGCCGCGACGTGCCGGTCGTGGCCTTCCCGACGGTCCCGGTCATGCCCGAGAATAGGCGGTTCTGCTTCCCGACCGCCCCGGCGATCGCGGTCGTTGAGCGCTGCGTCGCCGCGGTCTGCTTCTTCGCGCCGTCTTCGACGGTGCGCGTGAACCCTTCGACGCGTTTCGTCGCGGTTTCGAGGGGGGCGCTCATCTGGTCTTTGAGTTCGGCGGTCAGTACGACCCGTTCTTCGGCCATTCCTGCGCCCCCCCTTCGGTTATTTTTTGGATTGATTCTGTGCTTGTGCCCGTTTGTCGTCGTCGGCCCATAGGACGAGCGCCGCGGCGGTCCTTACGGCCCGGTGCCGCCAGTCATGATCGGTAACGACCGTGACCGGGTCGACGCCGATACGCTCGGCGACCCGCGCCTGTTCGATGAACCGGGGCTGATCGGCGAGCCATTCGGTTAGGCTTCGGTAGGGTCCAGCGGTTCAAGGTCTTCGCCCCAGCCCGCCGCCTTCAGGACCGCGCCGCCGATGGTGTTCGTCTCGGCGTCGCCCAGGAACTTACGCACGGCGACGTGCGCGTTCTGCCGCGGGCCGTAGGTGTTGAGGAACTGGTCAGAGTTCAGCAGCAGTGGTTCGCCGTCGGTGCCGAAAATCTGCTTGCGGACGCCGTCGACGACCTTGTAGATCCCGGTGTTCGTTTCGATCATTGCCATAGCGTTACCGACGGTCATCTCGGCGTCTTCGACGCGCTTCTTCGCGCCCTGCGCGGCCTTGCGGTAGCGCTTCATCGCGGGTTCGCCGATCACGGCGTCGAAGCCGAGGACGAAGCCGCCCTTGCGGGACGTGACCGGGAAGAAGACAGGGTTCGAGATTTCGGTTTTCGCCAGGCCGAGCAGGTCATCGAGCAGGCTGTCGCCGGTCTGCACGTCTGCCGGGGCCGGGGTGTCGTAGCCGATTTCTTCGGCGTTCGACGGTGCGATCGTCAGGTCGCCGTCGGTCAGGTCGGGTGCTTCGGTGCCGTAGGTAGTCATGGTGTTCCTTTGTTCGGTGCCCAGTTCCCGCCGCGGGTCGGCGGGCCTATAACCCGAGCATCGCCCGGCCCCGGGCGTGCGTGTGGGACGGTCTACGTGTTGGCACTGAGCAGGCCGAACGAGAGGCAGACCGCCCCACACTTTTTCATGCGCCCCGGGGCTACCTGCGCCCAACAGACCCCGGGGAGATTAGATGGATCAGGCCGGGCCGCTGGTGGCGAAGGTCAGCTTGATCTCGGCGGCATCCGAAGACGCGGCGTCGGTTTCGGTTTCCTGCACGCCGGTCAGCAGGCACGCCGGATAGGTGCGCGGCCGGCCGACCTTCGTCCAGTTCGCGTCAGTCGCCTGCTTCGTGACGGTGAACTCGCCCCGGCCGATCAGCTTATTCAGCTGGTCGATCCAGACTTCATCGCGGGACGGCGCGACGGTGCGGGTCACTTCAATGTCGTCCCACTCGGCCGGGCCGCTCAACAGGTCAGCGCGGTCGCTGCCGCCGTCGAAGTCCTTCGTCACGCTGGCGGTACCGCCGCCGCCGGTGAACTGCCGCCAGGTGCCAGGGATACCCTGAATCGTGACGAGATACTGCCGCTTGGTAGCTTTCGCCTGCTTGGTTACGTTAGCCATGTCTGACTACCTTCCTTAGACCGTACCGGCGAGCGGCACTTTGATGATTTCGACCTGAATAAGCTGCGCGATCGGCGACAGGCGCACACTGGTCGACACGATGACTTTGTTCTCGGCCTGCGCCGTGAGCGGGTTCAGGGCCGTGTCGACGCTGACCTTGTAGCCGGGGTCGATCGTCTGGTCGTCGGCGTCGCGGAGTTCGAAGAACCCGCCAGCCTTCGCGATCGGGTCCAGCACGCCGACCGTCGCGGACTCAACAGCTGACCGCAACTGCCCCTTGCTGTCGTTCGTCGCGAACACGAACGGTTCCAGGACGGTTTTGATCGACAGGGTCAGGTTGTTCAGGACGTCGCGGGCGTTCAGGGTGCCCAGGTTTTCCCGGTCAGTCGCGAGCGACTGGTAGCCGTACAGCCGGACCTTCGACCCGTCCGTAACGATCCCGTTCACGAGCGCGTCAGCGAGTTCGTTGTTCAGCGCCGTGTCGATCTGCGTCTTCGTACCGAGTACCCAACGGGTGCGGGCAAGGTCGCCGGCCGGGACGCGCCAGAAACCATAGTCGCGGTGAGCGCGCGCGCGTACCGCGGCGACATACCCTTCGGGGCCGACGGTGCGGGTCGCGCCGCCGTCGGGGATGATCAGCCAGGGGTGGAAGATGCCGCCGTAGGCGCCGTTCGGGTCTTCGGCGAGGGACGCCGCCGCAGAGATTGCTTCTTCGGTCGTCGCGGTCGACGGCAGGCCGATCAGTGCGACCTTCCCGGTGCGGGCGGCATGGGCGAGCAGCAAAGACCCGATGTTCGTCGCGGACCAGCCGGGGGTAGCGACGGCGCCGCCTTCGGCGCCGGTGCCCTTATCGAGCGCGGCGATAACGTCGGCGGTCGTCGCGGCCGCACGGTTATCCGTACCGGCCGACAGGGGCGTCTCGGCGAGGGTCGCGGGCAGGTCGCCCGGGGTGACGGTCACAGACCCGAGCGACGTGATCGTCACATACGGGTTGGAAACGGAACGGTCAATCAGGGCGGCGATCGTGGAGTTCCCGCGGTAAGACGAGAGACGAACGCCGTCGCGGTAGATGTTCAGGTCGAACAGGTCGCCGTTGTTCGTGACCTGCACGCTGAAGTCGTTCGAGTAGCTGCCCGGGTCGTTCGCCTGAATCTTGACGGTGTTGACGCCAGCCGTGTCCTTCAGCGTGAGCGAACCCTTCGTCGCGGCGGGGCCGACGACGCGGGAGACGACGAGTTCGTTGCCGCCCTCTTCGAAGTAGGTGCGGGCGGTGTCGTACAGGTTCGAACTGTACGCGGTCCGGTCGCCGTAGACAGCGACGAACTTCGCCAGGCTGTCAACGGTCACAGACCTGTCAGCGGGCCCATACATCGACATGCCGGCGACGTGCAACCGTCCCGACGTGGTCCCGGCGTTCGACGGCCCCGACCCGAGTTTCGTTGTTACTTCTACGCCGATTGACGTCATGATGCGTTACCTTTCGTCTCGCCGTCTGCGTTAGTCGGCTTGGGTTTTGTTCGCCCGGGGGTCTCGGCCGGCGCGGACGGCGCGGCCAGGATGACGCCCCGCTCGATGAGTAGGTCGGTGAACTCGTCGGTCGTGGTGACGTGTCGGGATTCGCCGCCTGCCAGGACGTGCCCGGCGACGTCGATGACCTGTTCGGACGGGCCGGGGTTGTGAAGTCGTGTTTTGCCGCTCATGAGTCCACCGTGACCGGACACGCCCCCGCCGTGTGGGACGGGGGCCGTGTTCGGCTTATTCGTCGAAGTAGGGGTGGTGGGAGGTCGTCGCGACCGGGTCGGCTATTTCGAGGGTGTACGGCCCGCCGCCGAACTCGGCCGGCGCGTCAAGGCGTTCATGCGTGACGACGTCGAACTGCACAAACGCGGCCCCGATGTACTGGCTGTCGGCGGGCTGTTCCAGGGCCGAATACGATTCGACGATGCTGCGCGGGTCGATCTCGGCCGAATGGTCGGGGCCGACGGGCAGGATCTTGTCAGCGAGGTACATTTCCCGCACGGCGAGGGCGGTACGTTTGACCGCGAGCGACGTCGCGGGGCCGGTGTCGGCCATAGCCCACACGTAGACCTGAACCCGGTACTTGTACGAATATTCTTCGTAGCCGGCGTCGACGTCGGTCTGCCGGTTGCCGAGTTCGCCGGTCGTGCCGGGGTTCACGAACGCGACGGCCGGGAACTTTTCGATCGACAGGGCCGGGATCTCGTCGGGGTAGAAACTGTCGGGGGCGACGTCGGGCAGGTCGTCCAGGGTCGCGCCGTACCGTTCCCGCAGAATCGCCATACGGCCGGGCAGCTGGTCGACGGCGTGCATGAACATCCCCCGCGTGACGCCTTCCGCGCCGAGCATCAGGCGCCCGTCCTAGACTCTTGAATCCAGCGCTGCAGGATCTTCGCGAAGTGCCGGGTGTCGGCCTTGCGGGCCGGTCCCATCAGGGGGCGGGCTGGCATGTTCGGGGTTCCGTTCTGATGATAGGCGGCGCGGGGAAGGTCGGTGCCGACCGTCATGCTGCCGTTGCCGACCTCATACACGCCCTTACCGGGTACGGTCATCTCGCGGCGCAGGTCGCCGTCGAACACGAGCAGCGGCCGGCCGGGACGAACGCGGGCCTTGAACCGGGCATACGGGGGCGACAGGGGCGCCCATTTCCCCGTTTCGGCGCTGCCCTGTTCGTCGAACTGGCGTTTATTGACCGTGCCGACCTGGTATTCGGCCATCGCCGCGAACGCTTCGGTCGTGTTGCCGAGGTTGTTCTGCCAGCGCTCGAGCATCAGCGAGACCGGCCGGGCGCCGGCCCCGTCGAGTGACAGGACCGGCATCAGGAACGCCCCCCGTCAGGGAACAGCGGGGCCGGGAAGAAGCCCGACACTTTGCCCGTCGGGGCCGGTGCCGTGACGGGAAGTTCGGAGATCCAGCCGTCGAGCGTGGCGCCGATCAGGTCGAGCGCCGATTCGTACCGGGACCAGAGCAGGGCAGCGTAGCCGCCGTCATTGTTGATCGCCCCGGCCGGGTGCGCGGCGGCGACCAGGTACGACGCTGCGCCGTTCACTGCCGCGTCGTGTGCGGCCTGCGCGATCGCCCCGGCACGAATACCTTCAGTGATGCGCGCCAGGGCCGTGAGGCGCAGCGAGACGCGGCCGGCGACTTCGTTAATGAACGTCTGGACTTCGTCGGTCGTGATGATCCGGTCGGCCTTCTTCCCGAAGACCAGGTCGACGGGCGCGGCGGGGCCGGTGCCGATAGAAACGTGGGGCGCCAGGGCCGAAACTTCTTCGACCGTGACGCCCCAGTTCGTATCGGCTGTCATGAGGACAGCCATTACTGTTTAGCCTTCCAGCTTGCGGAGTGCCTTGATTCGGATGCCGCGCTTCAGGCTCTCGGCGTCGGTGTCGATGACGTCGCCCTTCTTCGCGGTGCGGAACTTGCCGTCGACGAACTGGTTGTACCGGCTGAACAGCACGACGGCGCGGGATCGCCCGCCGAAGTCCTGAACAGTGGACTCGTCGACCGGGATCTCGGTGTCGGCGGTGATGACCGGCTCGGCCGTGTTGCCGTACACCAGGGCCGCGAGGGCGGACGCGCGCGGGTCGGCGGCAGGTACGGTCGCGGCCGCGTCCTGTTCGCCCTGCGCGACGTCCTGCTCGACGGGGGTCGTGACGGTCTCGGTGCCCGGCTCGGTTGTCGGCGTCTCGGCGACGGCCTTAGCCGCGGCCGGCTTCGGCGCTGCCATTAGGCACCGATCCCGTTGATGACCAGGGCGGCGCCGGGCTCGTCGATGATCGGCACGGACCACTTGTCAGCGATGACGACGTCGCGCTTCAGGGTGCCTTCGCGGGTCACTTCGACGCCGAACGGCTTTTCGATGACGTTCACGCCGGAAACCTTCGTTTCGAGCAGGATCGCCTGATCGTCGTCGACGAACTCGTTCACGATCCAGTTGAACCCGAGCAGACCCGACAGGGACGGGTTGTACAGCGGGTTCAGGTTGCCGTTTTCGCGGGGCGCCCAGTTCTGCAGGTCATCGAGCAGCAACAGGTTCGACTCGGTGTTCGGGGAGATCAGGACCGTGTTCGGGTTGTACCCGAGCTTCAGGGCGGCGATCGCGGCCTTACCCTTCAGCAGATCAGTCTTCCAAACCTTCGTGGTCGCCCAGTCGCCGACCGAGTTCACGGTCGGTACCTTGGACTCGAACAGGGTCAGGCAGCGGGCGGCGTCCTGCCGGAGCAGCGCGTTCCGAACCTTCAGGTTGCCCTTCGCGATCACGTCGAGCGCGTTACGGGACCGGGCCTGATCGGTCACAATGTAGCCGGCGCCGAACGTGGTCGACAGCGCGACCTTGTCACCGGACTCGGCGATATCGACCATCGGGAACGCGCCGCCAGGGGCGACCTCCTTCACGTCGCCGCGGGCCGGGTAGCGGTCTTCGGTCGAAGACTCGGAGTAAATGACCGTACCGGACTCGGTCGTGCCCGCCCGGAACAGCAGGTCAGACAGGAACGGGGTGTCGTCGGTGACGATACGCTTCGCCAGGACGGTCGGGGACTTCAGCAGCCGGTCAACAGTCAGGCGTGTACCTGAAGTGGTCGGGGCGCCTGCGGGGTAGATAGTCATGTCAGGTTCCTAATCCGGTTAGAGGGACAGACGCACGGCGACGTCAGCGTTGAGGGCGGCGTCGTGCTCGATCTGACCG
>Ga0065714_10065045_pt1 | contig 13572 bp, 18 predicted proteins | sample MisRhiReplicate2_FD_59101 | JGI IMG/M metagenome (GOLD analysis project Ga0065714, IMG submission 59101) | Miscanthus rhizosphere microbial communities from Kellogg Biological Station, MSU, sample Rhizosphere Soil Replicate 2: eDNA_1 v2... | ecosystem: Host-associated > Plants > Roots >...
GTTGGACGGCGACAGCGCGGTGTTCGGGTTATTGCGGCCGACAGCGCGCAGGCTGCCGGCGGTGCCGGCGAGGATGTCCTTGCCTTCGCTGAGCCAGCCGATGTCGTTGAGCTTGCCACCGGTCAGGCGGAACGAGATGCCATCGTCGTCGACACCGGGCTGCGACTTGCGGAAATTGTCGTAGTCGGCGCTGACCGACAGCCAGCCACCAAGCGGGTCGATGTCGGTGCGCGCGAAGGCGAGGCGGTCCTCGTAGATGGCGATGGCCGAAGGCCAGCCGCTGGTCGTCGACCATGCGCCGAGCGCCCAGCTGATGATCGGCGACAGGTCCGGCAAAGCGTGATTGTGGAGCTTTATCGTGACGACTGTCGAGCTCGTGCGCGACACGATCTCAGCCCAGCGCCAGCGGCCATCGGAACCGAGCAGACGGATAGCACGTCCTACGTCTGTCGTAGCAAACCCTGCTCCACCGTTGATGCCGGTCGTGGACGACGCAGTGAGGTTGAAAGCGGTCTGCGTCAGGGAGCTTTCGTGCATACTGAACTCGGCAATAGACGCGTTTATCGCATCGAGACCGCCTGCACCACGGAAGTTCAACCGGTGGTACTCGAACGGCACCGCGTTGTCGAAGTCGAAGAAGCGTGTCTCAACAGCCGTCCACCCCGTCTGATTTGTGCGCCCGTCCAGTGTCGTCCAGTCAATTCCGTTGTTCGAGCCCTGAAGCTCCCACGATGACGGCATGTCGTCGCTGTCGTCTGCAGACGCGCTGGTCAGCCAGTAAGCGTCAACCACTTTCTGCGCACCCCCCGGAAGTCTGTACTGCACCCAACCGAATGAACCGCCATCGACGTTGCTAAAAGTTTCCTTGCTGGCGTCGAATACCTCCCACGCGTCAGCAGCAGCGCCTGACGACAGCACGGTCCCGCTCGGCGCTACAAGCGAAGTCATTGACGGTGTCAGACTGCCGCGCGCGGCTGGCGTCAGCGTCGTCGCAGTCGTGTTGATCTCAAGGTACGGCCCGTCCTGCGGCGCATACAGCGCCAACGTCCAGACCGTGTCGGAGGTGCGCGTCAACGTGCGCGGCTGGTAGCCGCGACAGACGATGTAGAGCCGGTCAGCCGACTGGCGAACCTGAATGTATTTCAGGTCCGCTTCGAGGTAGGGCGAGGTGATCTCGACCGGCGTGCCGGGCGGGCTCTCGATGCGCCCCGTCGGCGTCCAGAAGCGGAAGTAGAGGTCGCCCGCTTCGATCGCGAAGACCTGCGTCCGGTTGAACTCGAACGGGATGAAGCGCGACGTCTTGTTGGCGTTCTTGGTCAGGCCGTCGAACGTGGTGCCGGGGCAGCGCGTGAGGCCACCGTAGCGCAGCACGACCATGTTGCGCGCCAGCGCCAGCCCGGCCTGATAGTGGTCGGTGTCGCCGCGCGCGTGGACGTAGGGCGTAATCTCGCCCCGGGTCATGTTGGCTTGGAGGGTGAAGACGCTCACTGGCTGCGCACCCGGATGATGTCGTGCTGCTCGGTCTCGCCAGCCGAGCCCTCGAAGGCGTTGACCATCTGGGCGACTTCGTAGGCTTCGTCGACGGCGGCTTTGGCCAGCTGCACGTAGCTCGCCTTGTGGGTCAGTGTGTGGGCGAGGCCATGCGCGAGGCGGGCGATGACGAGGTTGGCAAACAGCGGGTCCCACTCGCCCGGGTTCTGCCGGTCCATGATCAGCATCGCCTTGGTCGGGTTGTCCTGATCGGTCAGCAGCTTGTTACTGAGCACCGCGTGCAGGATCGGGCGGCCTTCAGGGTAGCCGTTGTAGGTCAACGGCAGCACGCGCAGCCAGCCGTTCGGCAGGTCGTAGGCGTACTTCCAGCGGAAGGCCGGCGGCGTGGTCTGGTTCAGTTCGTGGAGCTCAACGGCAAAGTTCCAGACGTCCTGCCGCAGGGCGGTCTGGACGTAGGGCGTGTAGTTGCGCAAAAGCCACCTGATCTCGGGGCGCTTCTCGGTCAGGTCGGTGACCGGCCGCTCGCCGAGGATGTCGAGCGCTCCGTTGAAGATCGTCTCGATGGTGTGTGAGGTGGGCATGGTATGTTCCTTAGGCGATTACGACGCCGGGAGATATGCTTTCGGCGCTACGCCCGGCGGGGTTTGCTGCCGTGATGCCGCATGTGATTGTCTGCCCGCTGTCGCCAGCGACGAGGACGTATGTGGAGGCTACACCGAGCGAGGCGCTGATGAAAGCACCGTTTCGGTACCAACGGTAGGCGAGCGTCTGGGCGATGCTGCCCGAGTTGTTGGCCCATGTGCCGGGGTTGGCTGTCAAGGTAGAGCCTACCGTCAACGTGCCCGTCGGTGCGGTCGGCGCCACCGAGATTGTCGGCACCGAACCTGCATTGCGCTGCGTCCTCGGGCTCGTCTGCTTCTTGCAGGATACGCCGTAGATGTTGGCCGTGAACTGTGCCGCGCCTGCCGCAGCCGCGACACGCACCGACGGGCGCACCGCCGACGACTTAGCCAGCCATGCCGGTGTTATCGATTTGACCCGTCCGGTCTGGACCGCAGGGTCGAGCAGGAAGCCCACCGAGTAGTAGTTGGCGACGTTCAAATTGTCTTCAAGCCTTGAAACGATGACGCCGCCGCTGTCAACGTCGGCCGACATCTTCAGCCAGTCCGTGCCGGAAACGACCGCGACGTTGGTGATCGGGCGAATGCGGAACGTTGAGGCCGATGCGCCCGGTGTGACGACCAGCGTCCAGACGCCGTTCGCTACAGAGCCCACTGCCGTTGCTGTCGTGCCAGACGCGTACTCGATGAGCCAGCCGGCAGGGACAACGCCAGTGTAATTCGCCCCGACGCTATTCGTCCCGCCCGATCCCGCAATGGCTGGGCACAGTTCAGCATTGGCATTGAGCGCCATGATATCGCCGGGCGCGACGATCTCCTGCATCTTGGCGAGGAGCCCGCCGACTGCAGCCGTGTAGGCGCCGAGCGCTGTCGGGTGCAGAGCGTCGGCCATGAGCGTCACGTCGACGATGTCGTCACCGTTCGGGTCGTAAGCTGACCATAGATCAATGAAATACACCACGCCCGGGTTGGCGGCAGCGATGGCTGCGAGACCGAGGTTGACAACCTTGCGGCCCGCGATGCGCTGCGCGGTGTTCTGCGCCGCGCCCGTAGGCCTGACGCCGATGAGCAGCAAACGCTTGCCCTGCGCGATGACGTCGTTGGCGTAAGCCTGCGCGTTGGCGATGGCGGTGACCTGAGCCGATGCGTTCTCCAGCCCGTCGTTAGTGCCGGCCGCCCAGATGTACAGGTCGACGTTCTGGGATAGCGAATTGGACTTGCGAGCGAGCACCGTGCTCGACGTCTGCCCGGCGTAGCCTTGGTTCGCGCCGTAGAACGCGCGCCCATACGGGACGTCGAAAGTATCCGCCGCCGGCCACACATCGAGGTTGAAACGCGGGTCCATGGCGAGACACTGCTGTATCTCGCCGTTGTTGTTAGCAGTGATGGAGAAGTTGGAGGCGCCCGTCGACGCGCCGTTGTTATACTCAAGGATGCTGTCGCCGGTGAAGGCGACGAGCGCCCCGGCGGGGAGTTGAGCTACTGCGGTCCCGGCAGCCAGCCGCTTCTTACGAAGGTAGTCTTCCTCGTAGCTAGCCTCTGCCTGCCGGAACGCGCCGCCCCACGCCATAGGTCACTTCTTCGCCGGTTCGGCCGCGCCGACCTGCGACTTATCGGCCGCAGCCGCTCGCATGGCCGTCTCGACAGTCTTATGGCGGCTCTCCGGGTTGCGCTGCTGGCGCCGCTCGGTGAGCACCTCATAGGCCGCCTTGCCGGCTGCACGGGCGGCTTCGGCTGCCTCGTCGCGCATCTCGGTATCAGCACGCCGTGCAATGGCGTTCAGCACATGCAGCGGCGGTTCGGTGTTGGTCGACCGGTAGTAGCTCAGGTCGTGCTCGTCGCGTTCGCCGATCGGGTTGATCGTCGCCTGCAGGTCCTTCTCGGCCTGCACCTCGGCAGCAGCCTGAGCTGCCTGTGTCTTGGCCTTGCGGCTGGTCGCCTTCGGCGCCGGCTGGTCTTCCTCGTCGATCGGATCGGCCATGCCGACCTGATCGACGCGCAGGCCTGCCTCGTTGTAGGTGGCGTCGGCGTCGCGGGCCTTCTCGATATCGGTCTGCGGCTGGGTGACGCCGCGGAGACGGTCACTCAGGGCGGCCAGCTCGTGTTCCTGCTGCTCGGACGCCTTGACGTTGGCGGCCTTCTTGCCTTCGCGAGCGGCACGGCGCTCAGCGGACTTCTGGATTTGGCTCGGGTTCGGCATCGTAAATCTCCTGTTGAGGAAACACGGCTCGGCACGACTTTACCGATTTAACCCGGACGCGTACCGGGACCGTGCAGTTCTGGCGCGGGCCGGAGCCCGCGCCTGTTACCTGTTAGCGCTGGACCTGCGCGCCGATGAAGTCGACGGTGGCGTTCTTTGCCACGGCTTCACCGTTCTGCAGGCCGAACGAGAGGGCCAGCAGCGTGCCCGAGGCCGGGCCCGCCGCGACCGGCAGCGAGCCGACCTTGACCTGATTGATGTAGGCCGTGATCGTCGAGTGCGACCCGTCGTAGTAGAACTCAAGGTCGTAGTTGGTCGCGGCAACCATGTCAGTCTGGGTGTCGAGCTTGGTTTCGACGCCGGCCTTGGTGGCGCAGAACCAGATGCGGGCGGTTGCGTCGTCCTTGCGGAAGAAGAAACCGTTGGTTGGCGCGGTCGCGATCGGGTCGGTGTCGACCGAATGCAGGCCGGCGATGTAGTCCGACTGGAGCACTTCGTTGATCTGCACGCGGTGGGTGAACTGCAGCTTCTTGCCGGTCGTGAAGGCCCACTGGGTCTTGACGGCAGCGTCGCTGCCCTTGAACTGCAGGAAGATGGAGTTGTCGTCAGCCGCTGCGTTGGTGAGGACGAGCGAGCCGCCGATGTTATTGCCGAGCGCGGCAGTGCCGGCGCCGACAGCAGTCACCAGCCAGTCGGCTGCGAGGTAGCGGTGGAAGTCTTCGAACTGGGTCGAGAAATCGCGGCTCGCCCGGTTAATGTCGAAAATGCGGTAGGTGGTCATTGTCTCAGTTCCTTTGCTTGGTGAGGCGCAGCCTCATCTTCTTGCGGAAGACGGCGCCGGTACTCGCCCGGCGCCGTTTAGCACACCTACGGTTTTAACCGTTGGTGATCAGAAGCGCCATCGGAATTTGCTTGCGTTCCGGGTAGACGCGCAGCCAGTTGGCAGCGAGGCGCAGCTCGGCGTTCGACGGGAAGTCGCCACCGACCGACGCATCGGTCCACTTGATGCCGTAAGGATGGATGGCAAACTGCTTGCGCATCCACAAGGTCTCGATGCCGGCGCCGTCGCCTGCGCTCTCATCCTCTTCCACGGCGACCGGACGGGCCGGCGGGCTTTCAGCCCAGCCCATCGCGTTCTGGCCGAAGATGTAGGTGTGATAGCGGATGCGGTTGGTGCCGACGACCTTGGTGACGCGGTCGCTGACGATGATGCGCTTGCCTTCGAAGGTGTCGTGCCAGACCTTGCCTTCACTGTCAGGACGGAAGGTGATCAGGTCGTTCAGCGCGAGGCGGGTGTGGACCACCGAGTGCATCACGACGACGCCGAGGGCCCCCTTCGCGTCACCCATGGTCTGCAGGGTGTTCTGGAAGTTGGTGGCGTTGAACAGTTCACCAGCGGCCGGAGCGCCGACGGCATCGGTCGAGACGTCGAGCACCATGTCGCCGCCGTTGTTGGTCACGTTCGAGGCGAAGACGCCGCGAGCGGTAGCGATGCAGATGTCGTCGAACTGACGACCCCAGTATGCGCTGGTGCGGGACGAGATGCGCTTCATCGGGTCGGAGCCCGCGAGTTCCTGCGTCAGGTTCGCGGTGGACCAGCCCTTGGTGCGGAACTGGCGACGGGCGATGTCCGTGCCGGAACCGAGCTTGCCCGGAATGGCATGGCTGTCCGGATCGTCAGAGCCGGTGTCGCTTTCGTCGTCATCGAGGTCCTTCCAGAAAGGAACCTTGAAGGTCAGACCGCCGCCGGCAAGATTAGTTGCCAAGCCCGGGTCTGCGCGGAGCACGCCCGTATCGTAGAAAGCCATGGTCTGGACAGTCTCGACGGACGAGTAGCTGTTGAATACTTCCGGCACTACTGCGTCGGAAAGTCGGGTCGTTACGGTTGCACCGGCCATTGCCGTTGATCCTTAGTTTGTAAGCCCGAAATCGCTCGGCTTCTTGCCTGCTGCGGCAATGAACGAAAGGGCTTGATCACGGTTCTCTTTGATCATGCGCATCTGGTCGGTCATGTTGAAGCTGGAACCTTCGGCGAACGGATTGTTCAGCTTGCCCGGGTCGCCACGGAGGATTTCATCCTCTTTGTAGACGGCCTGTCCAAACTTAGCGAGCATGGTGGCGATGGCCGCCGACTGGATGATCTTCTGCCCAGCCTCGTTGCCGATAAGGCCGACGCGCTGGAACTCGTCCAGTGCTTCCTGCCCGCCAACTTCCATCAGAGCCTTGTCGGCGAATGCCGCATTGGCCTTGAAGGTCTGCCCATCCAGAGGACCCCAGAGTTTCTTCAGCTTGTCGGTCTCGGCCTTGGCCGTCGCCACCTTCGCTGCGTCGCTCTGTTCCTTGTTCGCGGTGAGGTCGCCGATCGCGTTCTCGGCCGCCCAGTCGTGGACAGCCTGCGCCTGCGCCTTGGTCAGGTTAAGCTCGGCTGCTTTCGCAGCAAAAGCCTTCGCCCGCTCACCGTCGTAAGGAAGTCCTTCAGGCAAGTCTTTCGGCACCTTGAACTCGTAGCCATCGGGGGTCTCGGGGATGCCGAGCGTGTCCTTGTAGGCCTTGATTTCTTCGGGTGTGGCGTCCTTGCCGGGGATGCGAACCATACCTTTGGTCGCATCGCCGAGCTTCTTCGCCTGCTCGCCGATCATCTTGTCCTGTTCGCGCGCCAACTTCGCCAGTGAAGGAACGTCCTTCGCCCGCTCAGTCTGCTTACCGAGCCACTCACGGGTGTCTGCGTCGTCGCCGACGAGTTCCAGAAGCGGATTGGTTTTGCCTGTATCCCCGGTCGAACCTTTATCCGGGGTTGCGGCAGCGGCTGGTTTCTGGGTCACCGTATCGACAGGAGGGGCGTCGCCGGCAGCGCCGGTTGCCTTGTTGTCTACGGTTCCTTCGTCGGCCATTATCGTTCACCTTCTTCGTTGCTGATCTGCATTTCACGCAGCGCGGCAGCCCGAAGACGTTCGAGTTCGTCTCCTGATAGCCCAGTTAGGGATAAAATCCTAGAGAAAACTGCGCGCATACCGTTGTCGTAGCTGAGCTCTTCAGCTGATGCACCTCGTGGGGCTACTGCGAAGAACCCTGAGAACTCGGCGAGGTCGTTCTTGACCATTTCGAGCGCCTCGGGCGTGGCCTGCTTCATGGTGAAGACGGCCTTGTAGCTGTCGCTTAGGATCAGCGTCTGGCGCGCGCCCCGGCGATAGCCTTCCTTGAACTGCTTGTCGGTCGTCATTGTGCGGGCAGTTGGCTCTGGACGGCTTGACTGATCTGCGGCGCGGCGGCCACGGCGCTCTTCAGGGCCGGTGCCGCGTTCATCGCTTCAGCGCCGCCAGCGGCAGCAGCTGCGCCCTCGCCAGCGGCCTTGGCTGCCTCGCCGCCGCCCTTGAGAGCGGCCAGCGCGGTCAGCATCTGGTTCTGCTGGTTGACGCCATCGCGGTCCTCGTCGGCTGCCTTCTTGTCGCGCAGCGACGCGACCGGGGCGCCGAGGATGTCGCGGGCGTTGTCGAGCATCTCGTCGTCGTCGAAGCGGGCGGCGATCGACTGCATGCGCTGCGGGTCGCCGCCGGACAGGATGCCGGCGAACTCGGCGAGGCGTTGCATGCCGACCAGCTCGCCCATGCGGCGCAGGCGATCGAGCGGCGAGGTGAAGGACGGTGCCACGGTGCGCCCGTTGGAGCTGTCGGGCAGTTCGAGCGGGCTGCCCTGCTCGAAGGCGCCCTTGCGATTAAGGATGGAGACCTCGCGGTCGACCATCATCGACAGGCCTTCGTTGAGGGAGATACCCACCGGGCCTAGCATCTCGCCCTTTTCCTGCGCGCGGATCAGCGCTTCGGTGGCGGTGTCGTTCTTGTCCTGCAGGATGATCTGCCACAGGTTGAGGTAGAGCATTTCGCGCAGGCTGTTGCGGCGCGCTTCCATGACACCGGTCGCGAAGTCAGGGCGGATGCCGGTGTTCATCGGGGCGAAGAGCGGGCGGCCATCGCCGTTGATCAGGCCCGGGTTATTCGCGCCGGCGTTGAAGTTCATCTTGATGAAGTTCTTGCCGTAGGTCGCCATCGGCGGCCTGAGCACAGCCTGCGTGGCGAGCAGCTCGTTCTTGGCCATCTCCTGCAGCGACTTGATCTCGCCGATGGCGTAGGCCACCGGACCTTCGCTGAACGGGCGCTGGCCGCTGTTGGCCCACGCGTAGCGGGTGAAGGGGAACTCGTAGAAGCCGCCCTCGCCGATGAGGTGCTTCTCATCAGGCAGGCAGTAGTAGGAACCGAACTTGGCGCCCTTGGTGCCGAGCTTGCCGTAGGTGTCGGTGTCCTCGCGCGGCATGACGCCGTGCAGGACGAGGAACTTCTCATGTCGCAGCTTGGGGTCGTCGGCGTACTTCAGCACCTTGGCACCGCTGCCGCCCTCGAATGCGCTTTTGCCGAACTCGCGCACGATCTGCTCGGCCGACCAGCGGAAGGCGCGGAACATGCGGTTCGGCTGGCCGTTCGGCGCCACGCCGGGATAGCACTCGATGATCGGCACATAGCTGTACTCGTAGGGCAAGCCCGGCCCCTTGCCGTGCAGCTCCTTGATGTACATCCAGCCGTCGCCGAAACCGCACATCGACTTGACGGCCGAGCGGTGCGCCGGCCAGAAGCCTGACATCGGGTTGGAACGGACCTTGAACTGGTAGTTCCGCAACCGCTCCATGGCGACGTCTTCCTCGTAGCTCTGCTCTTCGCCGAACAGGCTGTCGAGTTGATTGTCGTGCCAGTAGCTGGTCTCGGGTGTCTTCAGGCTGATCATGCCGGCGGTGAGGCGCTCGATGCCCCAGAGGCTGGTCATGTCGTAAAGGTCCTTGGACTTTTGCGACGAGGCCGGTATGTCGACGACGCTGGAGATCGCGGCGTTCTTGTTGTTCATCAGCAGTTGGTCGAAGCCTTCGGTCTGCGGCAGCACGTAGCGTGCAATATCCCGCCAGTAGAGCTCCCACTGCAGGCGTGCCGTGGAGAGGGCTTCCCATTCGTTGACGATGTCTTGGACGATCGGCATCAGGCCGTTGCTCGCGATCCGCCCAGAGCGGCCAGCGGCTGCGCGGCCTTGCCGTAGCCGACGTCGCCGAGCGCTGACGTGAAGATGTTGCCGAAGGCGCCCTGCTGGTTGGCGACCTTCTTGCGCTGGTCAGTCACGTCACCCTGCACATCGGCGCGGGTCGGTGCCGGGGTGACGGCTGGGGCTTTAGGTGTTTTGAAGCACAAAACCGTTACTCCTTCGTCGGGTCGACATCGGCGCCCGGTGTCCAGTCCTCGCCGAGATACTCCTCGGTGACTGTCAGCTCGTTGACGACGCCGTGCTGGAAGTAGATCGCTTTCTCCTCCTGTGGACCGACAACGACAGGCGTCGACACGGCCCGCCCGCCGTCAGGGCGCACGGTGGCGTGATTGACGGTGGCGCGATACTTGCCGTTGACGTGGATTTTCAGCGAGACGGTCATGGTCAGTACCCCATGGTTGAGACGAGCGCCGAAGCTACCGTCAAGAGGATCACGAACGCGATCAGCCCGGTCTCGATCTTGTCCTGCGCCCGGTAGTCGTACTGCGTGCCGAGCAGCTGCACGAACTGGAACAGGTAGGCGAGCCCGCTGGCAGCGAAGGCGAGAGCCATGCCGATGACCGAATGCTGCATGGCGGCGAGGCCTGCGGCGAGGATCAGGGTGAGCACGCCGTAGACGACAACTGCGAGCTGAGCGATTACGTTCATAGGAAGAAACTCCTAGCTGGTGAACCTATTAGCATGCGCCCGGGCCACCGGCAAGTCATGCATATGCCAGCGGAACAGGATGAACTGCTCGCCATTGCGGCCAAAATCGAAGGGTTCGCCCAGCGGCTTGCCGCCCAGCTGTCTGATCCAGTGGTGCGCATCGGTATGCCCGATGATGCTGCGCGCTTCCATGGTCCGATAGCCCTGCTCGATCCTCGCCGGCAGGTGCTCGTCGACGAGGAAGCGGTTCATCGCCGAGACCGCACGCCACATATGGCGGGTGCCTAAAGCCCAGACGCTCAGGCAGGACGCGTTGATCGGGCTCGTGCCGAAGAAACCCACAGGCTGGTCGCCATTGCGTGCTGCGAACGTGTCGCCGGAAAACAGCAGGTTGTAAGCCATGCTGTTGGGCGACAGGCCTTCGGGGACTTGGCACATCACCTCTTCCACGTCAGCCGGGCGCAGGTTCCACATGACGTAGGTGGCATCGCGCAGCGTGGCGTCGTGGATGGTCACCCGAACAGCCACAGAATGGCCCCCTCATAGGCGTGGACCAGCAGGAAGCACACGGCCCATGTGACGCCAATGAAGCCGCCAAGCGCGAACAGGGTGATGATGCCGACCATGGTGGCGCCGAAGATGGCACCGATCGGGTCTGCACGTCTGGCACGGTAACGCATCAGATCGGATCGAAATTGTCAGCGAAATACTTCGCTGTGACCAGCCACTGGTCGTTGTGGTTCTTCGGGTTGCGCGCGATCATGTCGCCCACCTTCGGCGATCCGTTGACGCGGTCCTCGATCGATACGCTGACCATCGCGTCGAGCTGCTCGCCTTCAACGTAGGGTCGCATCTCGGCCATGTTGTTTCGGCGGTACTGCTTGAAGTCGCTCATCACCATTCTCCTCTTGGGTCTTCCATCGGCACCGGGTCGGCGCCGCGTTTACGGTCGACGACGCGCCCGTTCAGTCGCTCGACGACGTCGAACTTGGGGTCCATGCGGTTCTGGATCGCCTGCTCGCGATACTGCCACGCCATGAGCACCGCGTCAGCCTCGTCGGTCGACGACTTGATGCGGATACGTATCTGTTCCTTGCTCTCGACCTGCAGGATTTTGCCCTTGATGCCGTATTGGGGGGCTGTGAGCTGCGCCCTGAGGCGCGTGCTTGGCGGCAGGGCGATCTCGTAGCCGTTGCGCGGGTCGAGCGCGAAGCGGAAGTCCCACCACATCTTGGCCCGGTTGTTCAGGAACTTGTACACCTGATCGTCGGTCCAGCTGCCGTCGGTGCCGCCGGCCATGAACATCTCGCATTCGATGTCCTGATCGCTCTTCAGCAGATCGCGCGTCGAGCCTGCCCAGCCGCCCTCGCCATCGAGCACGATGATCGAGCGGTCGAAGCGCTCTTCGACGATCATCGCCTGCACTTCGCGCCCGGTTGGCGTCTTGCTGCCGGCCTTGGTGATCAGCTCGTCGAAATAGTCCTGCTCGTACAGCGGTGCGAGCACCGTGGTGTCCTTGCCGCCCTGAGCGATGTCGCAGCTCAGCACGAGCTGCTTGAGGTGCTTGACCTCTGTCCATGGCTTGGCCTTCCAGCGCTCCTGCGCCGCGATCACCCATGCCGTCGGGATGATCTGGAACGGATGGTCTTCGCCCTTGATGGTGAAGTCTCCGAGAAGCAGCATGGAGCGCAGCGGTTCAGGCGTGCTCGACAGCTGCTCGGCGTAGCCCGTGCCCTTCAGGAACAGGTTGTCGCTGACAAGGCTCCGGATGAATGTCCGGCTCTTGGCCGCCGTCACCTTGCCCTTCAGTATCTGCGTCTCGGTTGGCTCTGGCACCCTGACGTGCGTGATGCTGTCGTAATAGCCCGGCCCGTCGACCCAGATCGTGGCCAGCCTGTCGCCGTCCGCTTCCATGAAGCACCAGCGCAATTCGCCCTGCTTGGCGGGGTCGCTGAACGTGTCGTCGAGCCATGGTGCGAACCACCTGATCAGCCAGTCGCCGACCGCGGTGTCCTGCATCACGCCGTCCCTGATCTCGGGCATCGGCGGGTTGGTGGCGAACACGACGCGCTTGCGCTGCTTGGGGTCGGTCGATCGAAGCCAGCGACACACGAACTCGACGCGCATCTCATCGAGCAGTGCGGCCTCATCGAAGCCAATCAGGTCCTTGGCGCGGCCCATGTGGTTGCGCTCTGACCCGGGCGTGTCGAGGTGGCCCGTCTCGATGACGCGCTTCGAGCGGGTCTTCATGCTCTTCAGCTGGGCGTTCTTGCTGATCGGATCGGGCTCGATCTCCTGCAGGCGCTCGAACAGCGGGCCAAGGTCGACTGACTGGTTACGAAACAGGACGCTGCGCTGGTGTTGCGTGGTCGCTAGGCCCAGCAGCAGGTCGGTCTTGCCGCCGCCGGCAGCGCCGCCGTACAGCAGCTCGTCTGCCTCGCTCCAGTAAGCTTCTGACTGAGGCCCGGGCTGCGGCGCCCAGCGCTTGAACTGCGGTGCGATCTGCTCGGCGATCTTCTCGAGCTCGGCCGGGCTCTTGCCGTTGAGAATGCCAACAAGCTGATCGACCATCTCGGGGCTGAAAAGCGTGGTCACGCGCAGCCTTTACGGTACAGCCACCAGATGCAGCCGACGATGACGCTCCACTGCATTGCGATGGCGATGATCGCGTCAGCCATGCAACGCCTGCCTGCGCTTCCGCTCCTCGGCTATCCGAGGAACGGTGTAGCCTACGCGTCGCTCGCCCGGCAGAACGTCGAGCAGCATGGCATAGGTGACCACCACACGCGCTTCGAAGTCGACAGCCATGGTGAAGTCTGAGAATTTAACTCCAAACCGCTCCTGCTGCCCTTCCCAGTAGTCCTTGGCGCGCTGCACCCATGTCGGGTCATACTCGCCATCGGGCTGGAGCAGGTAGCTCCATGCCTTGTGATGGATGCGGCCGATCACGTACGGCTGCTTGGTGTAGCAGTAGACGCTCATGGATGCTTCCGCTGCCCTTCCACCGTGGCGAACAGGGTCTGCAGCGCCTCGTGCGCGTCTGTCTTGCCCTCTCGACGCTGGTTCTCGATGTCCCAGAGCGCGAGGTGCAGGGCGTCCTTGGTGGCGCCCGGTGCGGCCAGTTTGGTGCCAACGGTGGCGGCGATGGTCGGTGCGAGGACTTTCGGCATGTTGAGCGCTCCTATTTGGCCAGCTCGACGATGATGCTCGTCCCTGACAGTGTCATGAGGCTGCCATGGTAGTTGATCAGATCGAATTTGACCATGAATTTCAGCTGGGTGGGCTCGACGCGCAGGACTTCAGGGCTTTTACGTGCCTCGTCGGCGAGCGCGACGCCGCCCGGCACCTCATTGGCGAGCACGTTCAGGACGTAGGTGTTAGCTCTGTGCTTCATCGGTCGTCTCGTTCTCGATCGTAATCGGTTGCGCGAGGCCCGCCGAGATGGTGGCGAGCAGCGACAGGGCAAAGGCGCGCATGTCGACGTTCTTCAGGTCGACGGCGCCCGACAGGTTCAGGTCCTGCTGGTCGGTCCAT
>Ga0065714_10002805_pt1 | contig 13565 bp, 14 predicted proteins | sample MisRhiReplicate2_FD_59101 | JGI IMG/M metagenome (GOLD analysis project Ga0065714, IMG submission 59101) | Miscanthus rhizosphere microbial communities from Kellogg Biological Station, MSU, sample Rhizosphere Soil Replicate 2: eDNA_1 v2... | ecosystem: Host-associated > Plants > Roots >...
GCCCAAAAAACGTCCCGAGTCTATTACGTGTTGGGTGGATTTGGCGGTACAGCAAAGGATATCGAAAGGTCTCGATAGCGTACGATCCAACCCCCACGATAGGGTCAGGCTTAACGTCGTATCTCTGGCGAACAGTTCCACGGCAGTAGCGCTTCATAGTCCGCCACCGACTGCGCATGTGGTAACTGCTCCAGTACGTGGCGTAGCCACGTATAAGGCTCTTGGCCGTTGACCTTGGCGGTCTCCACCAAGCTGTAGATCTGAGCACTGGCGGTAGCGTCCTTGGGCGTGTCGCTGAACAGCCACGCCTTACGACCGATAACGAACGGTTTGATCGCCCTTTCGGCCGCATTGTTGTCGATAGGTAAAAAACCGGCTTCTACATAACGCTCCAGCCGGCTCCAGTTGCTGGCCAGATAATTAATGGCCTTACCCAGCACACTTTGTGGCGTGACTTGGGGCTGCGTTTTCTCCAACCAGCTTTTCAACTGAGCCAGGATCGGTACGCTCTTTTGCTGACGGCCGATTAAACGCTGTTCATCATCGCTGTCCTTGACCTCGCGCTCGATGCCATACAGCTTGTTGATCATTGTTAGGGCGATATCGGCACGTCCCGTCTTGCCCTTCGGCTGCACTTTCTGAGCCTCGACAAACTTGCGGCGCGCATGGGCCATGCAGGCCAGCCGTTCAACCCCCGGTTGCAACGCCAAGGCGTTATAGCCCGCGTAATCATCGGTCATCACATAGCCGCGATAACTTTCCAGCAGACGCAACGGAACCTCCTGCGCACGGCTGGACGTGTAGTCGAACAACACGACTTTACGATCTGGCGGACCGCTGGTTTGTACCCACATCCAGGATTGGCTGGTCGGGTCTCGACCTGGCTCTTTCAATACTTGAACACGGGTTTCATCGCAGTGGATCACCGGGCTCTCCAGTAATCGGTCGCGCATTAGGTTCAGCAGTGGCTGAAAGTGTTCGCTGCACTGCATCACCCAGCGCGCCAGTGTTTGCCTTGGTATATCGATGCCGTGTCGACTTAACACCGTCTCGAAACGATGCAGCGGCAAGCCATCGACATACTTGGTGGTCAGCAACATTGCCAGAACGCTTGGGCTGGCCATGCTCTTTTCGATCAGTTGAGCCGGTTTGTCGGCGGTGACCGGTGCCGATTCGCAGCCACGGCAACCGTAAACCTTGCGGATATGTTTGATGACACGGATCTGCATCGGCACGATATCCAGCTGTTCGCTGATTTCTTCGCTGATCACGTGCTTGCGGCAACCGCAGGCACAGGTCAGTTCGTACTCGGGCAGTTCGTGGATGATCTCGACACGCGGCAGCTCAGCCGACAATGCCTTACGTTTTCCTCGGCGCGGCCCCGGGGAAACGACTTCTTCTTCAGCATCGCCGATCAATGGCATCGGCTCGCTTTCAGACTCATTGAACAGTGCAAATTGCGGCGTATTGGGCTGCGCTGTCTGCTCGGACTTACGCCCGAACAAGCGGTCGCGCAACAGCTTGATCTGTCCTTTCAGGTCGACGATGTGAGCCTGATAAGCCTGGGCAACTTCTTCCTGGCGATTGAGTGCCTCAAGCAGCATCTGCTTGAGCAAAACGGGGGTCATCAGGAAGATCGTCGGGCAGAGAAATCATGGTCCGGATTATACCGGGTCAGGCTACGTAGCGTGGAGTCAAAACCTGGTGAGGACGGTTGCGCCACAGGTCAAAACCGTCGAGCAGCCAGTTCAGTTCCTGGACGGTCAGAACGATCACTTCATCGCTGAGATCAGGCGATGTTTTGAATCGCTCGGACTCCAAGCGCTTAAGCCAAAGGCAGAAGCCGTTGCGCTCCCAGTACAAAATCTTCACGCGGTTACGGGGCTTGTTGAGAAAAACGAAGAGCACGGGATCGAACACCGCCACTTTTATGTCCAGCTCGACCAGCGCAGCGAGGCCATCAATGGACTTTCTGAAGTCTACGGGCTTGGGGTAGAGATAAACTTTTTCAACTTTGGCGTCGGGTCGCATCATGACGAGCTGGCCTCCTGAACGAATCGGGAGCACAGCATCCGGCATCAGCTAAGCGCTTTGAATGTGGGGTTCATGAAGCGCTTACAATGCACTGTTGTTCGTACGAGTCCTCTCCAGTTTGAATTACGACGAGAACCGCCGCGCGGTTGCAGTCGGCCGCTGAGCGCGATTTGGCGATGGCGTCCAAGAGTTTCAGCGCGGCCAGCAGGTCGTGGCTGTCTGAGGGTCACGCCCCTACATGGGGGGGCAAGGCCATGCCGAGAATGGCCGAGTAATGAAAGCGCCGCGGTGTGCCGGTCACCAGGTGGGCACCGATGACGTCCCCCGGGTTGGACCAACTCGCGCCGTAACCGACGATCCGCACCTTGAATGAGCGATGGCCGCTGCGGGCGATTACCTGGGCGCCGAGCGGGTAGGCCTGTTGGACGGCGTGGCTGAGGAGGATTTGCGCGTCACTGAGCGCGGCCGAGGCGTGATCGAGGGTCTGCAAGGCGGAAGGGCTGGCCATGGGGGTCCTTTTTCAGGTGAGTGGCCGACGCTGAAAAACCAGCAGGCCGGCGGCTGTCGCCCAGTCTAGGGGTGAGTGGGAAACAGGACCAATCAAAAAGCCTTCCACACTGTGTCAAAATGTGGGGGCCAGTTTCACATCCCAATGTCTGAAGTCCTTCGTCCTGCCATTGCCGCTTTTACTGCCATGTCATCTGTGTTTCTTCTGGTGTATGGACCTGTCACCCACCACACGACGACAAAACACCCTACCGATTTCCACACATTACCGAAGCAGCTCGGCAGGCCTTTTCATATGGTCAATTCCTTGAGGAAGCCAGCGCTGGCCTGCGTTTCCTTAATGGCAACCTGATTTTACTTGCACCCCAGGCATCGCTTTTTCATGAACTGAATATGGGAACGCTCAAGGAGCTAGTGATCAGTGGGACTGAGTCACTTTTCACCGACATCGACATCGACATCGACATCGACATCGACATCGACATCGACATCGACATCGACATCGACATCGACATCGTGTCCACCTTGTGCGGAAAAAAAAACGATATTAAAAGGCAACCGCGCTCTTGATGTCGGAAGATCACGAGCGTACGCGCTGATTACTCAGCTGATCGTCCATGAAGCGCTTGATTTGCTATGTAAAGTGTTTGAAATCAATCGCTCAAGTTATTACGCCCACCGCCTCAAGCGCCGAACGCCAGATTCATGTACGGTAAGAAGTTGGAAACTTTAGATGTATGGGGGTGGCGAAACGAGAGATTGCAAGGTTCGCTATGCTTGGGCAACAGCTTGACTCAATCTCGTTTTTTTCATTGCCGCTTAAGTCCGCGCCGATCCGAGCAGATCAGCCCCCGCATCTTTCTTCAGCAACTCATACACCACCGTCAGGAACACATCCCGCGTGGATTCGTCGCACAACAGCTTGGTCGCCATGCTGGTGTGGCTGCTCATGGCACTGGCAATGGCCTGGACGGCTTTGCTCGGCAGGTCAGCCTTCATCGCCTGGTCCATGATGTTGTTCTGCACCTGATCCATAACCACGGTATCGCCACGCAGCTTTTCGGACACATGCACCGCAAAGGCCACCTGGTCTGTATCCGTGATGTCCTTGCCGAAAGCGTTATTGAGCTTTTCGATCAGCTCGGTGAGGTATTTTTTCTCCCGGTCGCGGGCGTCGCGCAGGCCATTGTCGGTGATCCCATACAGCTCGGGGGCTTCACCCACGGCTGAAAGCCCTGCCAGCCCCTCTCCTTTTCTGATCTTGTAGTGACTGAGTTTGAGATCCCCCAGATCCACCTGTTCGGCGCTGATGCCCTTCAAGCGTTTACGCAGCAGCCGAGCGTAGCTGGCGAAAGCTTCCAGCGCTGGGTCGCCGAACTCCACCAGTTGAGCGATGTACTCATAGGTGCGAACGAACTTGGTCAGGCTCTCGCTGAAGATCATCAATTCATCACGAGCCATGCAGCACTCCGCCCGTTGTACGTCGGCGTACTCCATCCCCTTTTCGTCACCGTTGTCGTGAGCGGCCTCCCAGGCTTTTTCCCACTGGTCGATGCCATCCTTGAGGGTCTTCAGCTTACCGTTGAAACGGTCGGTGGCTGATTGAGTCAGCGAATAGAGCTTCTGATGAGTGACATTGCGATCCACGATGGCTTCGCCAAACGCATCAACCTCAGCGGTCTCATAAATGAACATACCATCTAGGCGCTGCTTGATGTCGTAGACAATGTTTGGGTCTTGAATGTCGGCTACCTGGGCATTTCGATAAAAAGTCTTGAACGCCGCTAGAATTACCTCGGCCTCGTTGGCGAAGTCGATGATGTAGGTCTTGTCCTTGCCGGGGAAGGTCCGATTCAACCGCGACAGCGTCTGCACCGCCTCCACACCCGAGATTTTTTTGTCCAGGTACATGGCCACCAGCTTGGGTTGGTTGAAGCCGGTCTGGTACTTGTTGGCGACGATCATCACCCGGTGGTCCGGGGTGTCGAACACCTTGCGCATATCACGGCCATTGAGGCTCCGGTTCAAGTTTGTCTCGCGAACTGGTGATCCGCAGGCAGGCCGGTTTCCTGCACATCGCTATTAGGCACCTCTCCGGAGAACGCCACCATCGCCTGCACGTGTCGTAGCCCTTGCGCTGGCAGTAGTCCAGCAGCGCCAGGTGATACTTCACCGCAGCGGCACGCGAGCTGGTCACGACCATGGCCTCGGCCTGGCCACCGAGCAGGTGCGCAACGTTCTTGCGGAAGTGCTCCACGATCAGCTCGACCTTCTGCCGCACGTTCACCGGATTCAGTGACAGCCACTTGGCCAGCTTGCGCCGGGCACTCTTCTCGTCCATACGTTTGTCGTCGACAAACTCGCTACCGATTTTGAACGCCACGTTGTAGCTGGTGTAGTTCTTCAGCACATCGAGGATAAAGCCTTCCTCGATGTGCTGCTGCATGGTGTAGAGGTGGAACGGTGCCGGAGGATTTTCCTGGCTCACCGGCTGCGCAGCATTTCGCGGGCGGCTAAACAGGCTCAGGGTTGAGTGCTTGGGCGTGGCGGTAAAGGCAATGTAACTCGCATTGCCGGGCCAGCTGCGAGAGGACTGCCACACCGATAGGCGTTCCTCTTTGCTCAGCTTGTCCCACTCACCCTCACTCTGCCCGGTCAGTACATAGCGCAGGTCATCAGCGGTACTGCCGCCCGTGGAGCTGTGCGCCTCATCGATGATGATGGCAAAGCGGCGATCACGCAGACTGGTTTCCCCCAGAATGGCCTTCTGCGCATAGGGGAAGGTCTGCAGAGTACAGACGATGATTGGCACGCCATCCAACATCGCCTTGGCCAACTGCTGGCTCTTTGGCAGGCTGGATTGCTGGCGGTCGATAGCGCATCCCCCTGCCTGATGCTCGATCTGCCGGATAGCATCCTGCAACTGCTGATCCAGCACCTGGCCGTCAGTGACCACAATCACGCTATGGAAATATGGCTCGCCATCCGAACAACTCACACGGATCAACGAATGCGCCCTCCAGGCAATGGTATTCGTCTTGCCCGAGCCACTATTCGCGACCATGGACAGTGCCTGCTATGTCTATCGTAAGCGCTTCATGAACCCCACATTCAAAGCGCTTACAACAAGATCAGATTTTTTACGAGTTCTACTGGCTCCCCTACAGGGGGAGAAAGGTACAGACCGAACTATCCAATTATCTTGAAACGCTTAAACCCAAGCAGCGAAAGAAGTCGGCAGGATAAATAAGTAAAACTTTCGATAAGCAGAATCTTGGTAGGCATGGTCGGCAATTTCTTTATAATCGGTTTGACCAGGTCAGGTTTTGCGCCAGGACCATATAAGCGAAACATGCCGGGACAGAGAAATGAGAAGTTCACTTTAAACCAGACTCTGGGATCAAAGAAAAACAACCGCCACTGCCTGGGCATAACACCAACAACCCTTGCCAGGCATTGTAAGTACGAGTAATAGTCAACAATATGGCCAACCCTTGGGAAGTCAACGGGGAATTGCTGCCGCGCCGAAAGCTGCTGTTGTTTGATTGAAGTATACATCGCCTCTTTGTCCGGGAGGGTAATATCGCCGCTGATAAAAAGCCCAAGCATTCTGCTTTGCAACTCCGCGAGCACGGGAACGGTGCCCACGGCAGGACGAACAAACCCTATAAATGCCAAACTTTTCTCGTGGCCGGGTAAAAACACGTAGTTATAAAGAGCGTTTGACGAGGGTATTTTAGCCCTGAGTTCATCTGACAAAAAGTCATAGTTGGCTTTATAGCCAGTGCAGCACACAATCAAGTCTGCCACAACCGTAGACCCGTCACTAAAATGCACTGAGTTGCCGCTCAATTCAATAATTTCAGGCTTTAAGCATGCCGTTCCCTGCAGGGTCGCCCGAATAAAGTTGCAACTTTTTGTAGTGGTGCGACGAAAGGGACCAAGGTGACGGGTTGCGGGCCAATGATGATTGAGTCTGTCTATTTCCGCTTGGATTTTTCTATCCGTATCTGAGCGGATAGCTGACAGTTCAAGTTTTCTTTTTAACCTGAAGAGAAAAGCCAAGCGGCTGGCGTCAAGGGTTTTGGGTAAGCAATGATAGATTTTCGAGGTGTCAATATCTGTCGGGCGACCATCATGATATCGAGGGATGAAGTACCCGGGCCAACGTCGCACGGACACCGTCGTACTGCGGGCATGCTCAGTAGAGAAATAGCTAAGGTCTGATGCGGTCTCCCCGAGACCTAAAAATACTACATTTTTATTTTTTAACTCGGCTGGGTCTTTCACTTCGCTGCTGTGAATAATTTTACCCGCGAAACGCTCCTGGTTAGGCAGCAATGGCAGATTAGCCTTTCCATTAGAGCTGCAGCATACGACCAGATAATCAAACTCATGAGATTCTTCAACATCAGAGGCAAGGGTAGTTAAATGCCATTTTCCACCGATGAAATTCGCCGATTTGACCACGGTGTTGTATTGGATGAACTCTGTGATGCCGTTGGCTTCGGAATACCGCTTCAAGTAGGAGACATACTGCTCTGCCGACCACATGTGCAGGTCATGCAATGTTTCTGCGGCTAAAAAATCGCTAAACCCCACCAACAAAGGGTTATTAACCAAGGTGAGTCCTTTGTAGGAACTTGCGAATAGCCCCCCTACGGTGTCGGTTTTTTCAAAAATAGTGATCGTCGACACAGGATTCTGTTCTTTGATTTCTTTTGCCGCACAGATACCTGACGGGCCTGCGCCAATAATGCAAATGTTCATGAGTTCCTGACCTGGTGAAGGCAATCGAACAAGCACTCAACGAACACTTTAAAGTCTTGAAAGTGCGAATTCACGATCCAGAGTGCTGTAGCCAGCGTTTTTTGATCCAACTCAATCTCGTCAAAGACTGACAGGTCGACGGCATTGACCACTTCGCTCTCAATGTGGCTCTCACCAAAATAATTTAAGGTGACTCCCGTCTCTCGCTTAAATAACATGCTGATGTGACGTGTCTGGGTCAGGAAGGTTTTGACCGTGGACTCACACGACTCCATGGCTGTTATTTTCAACGCGTGTGAACTTCCACATCTCTGAGCTCTGTGCATCACCCAATACATGTAATCTCGAATGGGCTTCCCTTGGTCCGACCATATGATGCTCATGGCATCTTTATATTTCTTCACTTGATCAGCTGCTCCCAATGACTCCAAATCTGTGACGAGCATCTCCCAGTGTGTAGCATCGACATAGGCATGTCCGTTGATCGCCCGCTCAAAATCGTTCTGGGGATGCTCGTACGCGTTGTATATCAGATTGACGTCTCGAAACGTCATCGTCATATGCACGAACAGTGGCCCCCACACCTTTAGCAATTCGACTGCTTCGACACTGGAGATATCGCGAACCTTCAAGAAGACCTCATCAGATTTCAAGATCTCGTTTTGGCGATTTATTTCCGCAAATACTCGGCGCATATCAATAACTCCTTGGGCGTAAGATTTTAATGGCGAAAAACAGACTACATCAGGTTTCGTACTACAATCGTGGAGCTAATGGCTATCCAGAGCGTATTAAACACCAGTAACGTCGGAAGCATTTTTCGCATACTTACCCAAATTAAGAGCGACGAGGTAATCAACGTCAAAAAGTGGAGCTCCCAAATTTCCCTTCCGAATAATAACCCAGGGATAATAACCAAGGCTTTGGCCATCCAGGCCAAAAACTCAATAACATTATAGTCGGTCCAATATCCTTGCCGAAACCAAGAGCCCATGCAGTCGACGATTCGCTGCCATCCTACGACGGAGTACAAGGTGGTCGTTATTGCCAGAAATAGCGCGAGTACACTTAATTCGGTAGTCATTGTTACTCCCTGAGATATTAATGCCACGACTCGATAACACTAAAGGAAGAACCAGCGAAGCAGGCAGTATCAAGTTCAATTGAATCCCACTGTTAGCCTCAATGTAATTTTTTTGCGACGCGGCACCCAAGAATATAAGTTCTTGGCGCTCTTGACTCTTGATAGTCATCCTTTGCTGAGAGTGCGTCAGTAATGACGGAACGTCCCGGTAATCTATTTCAGGCCTAAGCCGCTGATCGTCGCGAATAGATCAAGTTATTGGTTTTTCTGCTGTTTTTTTCTGGAGGAGGTATGAAGGGGGGCGTTGATAATTTCGAGAATCATATAGGTACCGCTCCTTTAGTGTGTTCTCACTGATCTGACTTTTATACCCACTCTAATTATTAGACAATCACAAAGTTGTTACACTATGTTGATGAAGGAAGGCAGAATTCAGTGGATTTCGATTCCGGTTCATCATGTAGAAAAATGCTGCACAAACAAAAGCCCCCTCGGCATCACGATGACGGAGGGCTGACAGCCCGTTGCTAATCGCCAGGCTTGTGCTTATGGATAGGCAAGGTCGGATGTTTTTTATCGTTGGGCGGGTCCACATGTCGTCTACGGTCATCTTTACCATCATCGCGCTTGGGTTTTGGACCTGGCTTGATATCAGTAAACATACGTACTCCTATAAAGAACATTGGAGAAGTCTTGGAACCATAGCACAGCCCCATTCATCCAGCTCAAGCAGCCAAGTAAACGGGTGAACGCAGGGAGGCTTGTCGTGCAGCGATCGCCCCGGTGCCTCCCTGCGTTGGTTGTGTTGCTGATGGCAGAACCTTAACCAGTCAGGAAGCTGAGACCCAGCACGCGAGCTGCGACTTGTAAAAATTTCAGGCAGATAGCTACCGTAGCAATCCTTTGCGGAGGCATTTGCCCCGGAGCGGCTTCACCCGCAATTGCTGGGCGTCCTTGACCAGTTAGCGCATCGCGTAGTGGACATGGGGACGGATATTTCGATTACTCCGCAGGATCATACCGATACTACACTCGTCTCCGTACTTTTCCTTGTCGTGGTTGCAGCTATTGAAGTGGCCCTGCCCCCGAGTAATGCGCTCCCACAGTTCACCGATCTGCTGCGCCGTGTAGACGTCTCCACGTACTTCATTGCCATTGAAGAAGTAGGCCGCGTGGATGTGATAGCCCCGATCCTCCCCCTGCTCAACCGCACAGATGTAACCAGTGAGGAGCTCAAAGATCGGGTTGCGCTCATGCTCCGCAATCATCCGATCCAGGTCATCGCACACATGCTCGACGCGTAACCTAGCTTGGGCTTCTGCACGGTAGTAGAGATCGAGCCTGACGATGTTGGTGCGTGAGTAGACGCGCCAAAAAGACCATCTGCACTTTGAATCGATCCAAATCCCGCATGCTGTGATGATGAATAGCGTTTACGCAGGAAATTAGCGACAGATCAGAGGAGAGGAACTCTCCAAAATCCAAATGGGGGGACAGGTGGGGGAACAGAAACCTCAGAATGCAAAAAGGCCCCGTAAAACGGGGTCTTCAGGTACAAAATTGGCGGTGAAGGAGACCCACAAGCCCGCTCAGCGGGCTTTTGATTGCATCTATTTCCAAAATTTCGCATTTACTTCGGAAGCCGACATTAGCCCAACTCACGGCACTGAAGACTTCGCTGGTACACCGCCCGCCTGAGTACCGGTTGAAGGAGTCGAGATCCTGTACTCAGGGAGCAGATGCATCACTTTGCAGAAAATCGACCTCTTCGACCAATCTGCCCGGTCACCGATGACGTACAGCCGGCGCTTCGCGCGTGTGGCGGCCACGTTCACCTGGTTCGGCTCGGAAACAGCCCACTCGCGAGCTCCGGACGACTCCGAATTGCCGCCCAGCACGAGCACTACCACAGAAGATTCTTTTCCCTGCATGGTGTGAATGGTGCCAAAGACCATCGGTTGACGAAGCATCACCTGCAATTGGTTTCGCACGTCCTGGAACGGGGTAATCACCGAAATATCCTTGGCGGCCACTCCCTCCTGCGCCAGCTTGGCCAGCAATGCCTTCAATGCTCGCCCCTCGGCCTCGACCCAGTTCCCGTCCGATGGACCGCGCACGTTGATCCAGCCTGTTGGCAACGTGGCGGTTGTTTCCTTCTCCGGGGATGGCGTACTGGTCCCGTACACCATGGCGCCGTCATACGCGATCTTGTTGGCCAGCTCGAACATGGGGCGATCGCACCGCCGGTGAACCACCAACGGTAATCCGACCCAGCTCTTCATGCCGGCCGGGCCGAGCATTTTGCCGACTGCACTGCCCTGGTCAGCCACCGACTGTGCCGATTGCCCACTGGGGATCCAACGCGCGTCAACCCTGAACGGCTGTCGCATGTGCTCAAGTGCAGCGTCAGAAACGGACAGAATTGGCTTGAGCTGCAGGGGATCACCGACCAGCACTGCACGGCGCGAACGCCAAAGGGCACCCACTGCTGCCTGAGGTGTCGCTTGCCCCGCTTCATCCACCAGAAGCCAGCCAATCTCACCGGCACCCAGTGTGCTAAACGTACGGGCAAAGGAGGCGAATGTACTGCTCAGTACCGGTACGACCATGAACAGCGTCGCCCAGGCCGACCGAATGGCATCTTGCGACACACCGCGGTACCGGGTTCCCTGCAGTATGCTCGTGACAAAGTTCAGATTGGCGCGGACCCGTTTTGGTTCAAGCTCAAAAAAGGTCTTGTGCAGATGTAGCGCTTCAATGAACACCCGCGCACGTGCCCGGCGCCATCCCGGCACAACCCATGGCTCGGCCAGCTCAATTTCAGGCCCCCGGCCGATGCTGCCAGTGCGCAGCCAAGCCAGAAAGTGTGCTGCCTTGTACTTTTCGGCCAGCGTGGTCACCTGCTCTTCATGAGCTTTCGCCGCGTATTGCAACTGCTGTAATTTGGCCTCACTCACGGCCAGTACCTTGTCGAATTCAGCCAGCTGATCCCGAAGCCGCTTCGCCTTCAAATCGACAATCGTCGACGCCCTCTCCTCCGCATCAAGAACTTTCTGCAGCAGATCCAACTCCTGCTTCCATTGTCGGTAGCAACCCCACAAGCTGAACAGGTTGGCCAAAAACCCGGGCTTGGTCTTGTTATGACGCTGTATGTGAGTCGCCTGTGTTCGGACCGTACCCTGTGCGGCGGAGCCCTCTTTAATGACAGCGTCGACCTTGGACTTGAGGCTATCGCGACCGGCCCTGGACTGAGCGAGCTCTTCCTGTTGGGTCCTGGCCTGCTTACGAGCCTGCAGCATGGCATCCACCAACTGAGTCGCCAGTGCAGCCTCCGCCCCCACCGCTTCTGCCCGTGCCTTGGCGTCGGTATAGCGCTTCACGGCCTCTTCCCAAATGGATTTTCGGCTAACCGTGAGCGCCGCAACCGCAGTCTCTTGGTTATCGAGCCACTCGCGGAACCCCTTAGGCTTAGGATCTTTATCGGTGCCTTCTGTAGGCGGGCTACCATCCTTTTGCTCCAGGTCTGCTTTGCCTGTCGTATCCGGTGCGTCCTCTAGATCATCCAACTCCCCATCGAACTCATCCGTTTCGGGTGCTGTCTTCCCTAGCGGTTCTCCCTCGCCGTAGTAGAACCGGGTGACAAATGTCTTCCGGTTGGTCTTGTTGCCCAAGGCAGCAGAGAACAGCCCCCAGGCTGGTTTTCCGGTAATCCATTTACCGAGCTCGCCAAAATAATCGAGTTCGGTCAGCCATCGCTCATCGATCTTGTCTCGTTGTGGAAGCTCCAACGTGACATTCTCAACGGCCCCGTTGTTGGAGGACGCAACCACAATTTCATGGCCCAGCAGGCGCTCGTTCAAGCGGAAGCAGAATTGAGGTTTGCCCCCGTCCCTCGCCTACTCGGCGCGCACTCCCTTTTCCTCAAATGCATCCTTAGCACGCGGCAGAGATGCCAAGGCATCAGCCCGGCCGGTAACGACCGAGGCGATGATGTCCCTCAACAACGTGGTTTTACCCGTACCCGGCGGACCATTGACCGCGCGTTGTCCTTTACTGGCGCTGAGGGAGCCAACGATATGGTTAACCGCAAGTTGCTGGGAATGGACGAGCCCTTGGTCTGCTTTTGTCGGCCAGCAACCACGTGGGTAGCGAGCCGGTGCCAGTTGGTCCAATAAGTACCGTGAAGAGCCCACATCGCTGACGTCTACCCGGTCACTCCCTGTGTGGGGTGTGAGGTAGGCATTCAGCGGTGCACTGCTGATGCCACGCTCCAAGTTGTCAGCAACATCGGCCAGGTCGTCCAGAATGAAACTGTTCAACGGGTCGTCGTCAGTTTCGACCTGTGAGGGCTTGATCGGTTTGGAGCGAAAGCGATGGAACCCCGTCTGCTCCGCGAAAAAATCGCGCAACCCGAAATACGTGATGATCCAATTGGTAAGCCGGAAGATTTTGTCCGAGGTCACCACCCCAGAAAGATGTTCTGCCGCGACGGCTCGTACCTTGTCCTGGGTCTCGTCGAAACTACGCGTCCAATCCTCTCCTGCGCGCACTCTCGCCAGCAGCCAGGTGGCAGTGGAAAGCACCAGGCTATCGGCCACCATGACGCCGGTATGGGTTAGCTTGAGCGCATACAGGGCGACGACCTGACTCTTGGGTTCCTTGTAGCCCTGGTCGGCGCCAAACACTGCCTCCAATGCCTTCACGGCATACTTGAAATCGTAGCAGTGCGCGAAAAGAAGGTGGCTCCACACTTTGCCTACCGGCAGCGGTTCTTTCGCGACGATGCTCGCTTTGTCCCAGGGCATTACAGGTGTGGCCACGGGCGTATCGTGAATGAACGACTGGTACGGCTTGTCCCTCTTCTTGAGCTTGGGGGCGGCCTGAGGTTGTAGCAGTTCGACTGAGCGCCAGTAACGGACGATATCGGCAGGGGTCATCCAGTGTCCTTATTGGGTTTTGCGCTGCTGTGAATCAGGTAGTCTGAATAGGCGTACATCGTACGAGGCGGACGGAACCGCTGGGAGTCTTTTTTTTCACACACACCCGGCTCCCTGCCCATTTTTCTTCAGTCCCCATCGTTTGCGGTGGCCACGCCCTCCCCTGTCCATTTTTCCGGCTTCGCCGGGCCCGCGGTGCGGGCACTACCCACCCCTGTCCATTTTTTTTCGCT
>Ga0065714_10065046_pt1 | contig 13550 bp, 11 predicted proteins | sample MisRhiReplicate2_FD_59101 | JGI IMG/M metagenome (GOLD analysis project Ga0065714, IMG submission 59101) | Miscanthus rhizosphere microbial communities from Kellogg Biological Station, MSU, sample Rhizosphere Soil Replicate 2: eDNA_1 v2... | ecosystem: Host-associated > Plants > Roots >...
GGGTGAGTGTTTTTTTTAAACCTTTGTTTTCTGTCATTTGATGATTTCGGTTACATGATTATAAATATAAGATAATTACTACTTTAACAACCACATTTGCTGATTTGTATTGTCATTTCCTTCGTATTGAGATTTAACAGCTGCGTCAAGATTATCAGAATTATAACTCAACTCATTTGATGGATAAAGCCAGCGCAAAGGGAAGTTTGTAGATGGTGTGTTTAAATTTTCTTACTCCACCACTTTTAATCTTTATATTTCAAACAAAAAATCATCCCACATACAACAAATAATTAAAACCAATTGAAAATTAAACCATTACACTTGACAAAACAATTTTAATTTCCTAATTTGTTATCAATAAACAAACTTAAGATGCTCTTTGCTATCTATCAAAATTAAACCTTTTAAAAATTATGAAAAAATTAAACTTAAAACCTAGTGCCGTTGGAAACGGTGAGAAATTAACACGAGATCAGTTAAAAAAAGTATTAGGGGGAGACGAACCAGCAACTTACAATGGCGGTCCAGGAACTAAATGTCACTATTTTTGTCGGAACGGGAATACAATTACATATATAGCATCATTATCAGCGGCATGTGTTTCTGATGGTGACTGTAGTTTTGCATCCTATCCGTGTCCACAAGGAGATTTAGGATACAGTCAATGTGGAAATTAATAGGCTATTGAGCCCTTTTGTTAAGAGGCCGTATCATTAATCAAACGATGATACGGCTTCCTTTTTTGTTTATTGTGAAATCCGTTCTGAGTATTTCCTTACTATGCTCTTAATAAATAAACAAAGAGCAAAAAAATCACCGCGTGAGATTAAATACCAAGTGTTCCAAAAAAAGTAATATTAGAATCAAAGATTGTTGCTCTTTGCTTTTATTCTACTCATGAATTTTTCTTTATTTATCAATTGACTCAAAAGGTTTAGTCTTCTCTGCCTAGATCATTTGATGTTCTTAATTGCAAATAATATTTCACTGTTTTCTGCAGAATTTTTACTTGCTAATCTAATGAAGTTTCCTTTTAATCCAATTCGATCGTCCAAGACTCTTGTATAAATACCAAATTGAAATAACAATTTTGTAAAAAAGATATAAGGATCATAATTTAATTCTATTAAAAAAAAATTGGTGAAAGAGCTATAAATCCTTACTCCAGCCAATTTATCTAACTCCCTTTTAAAGGTGATTTTTGCATTATTATATTTAGCTTTAGCAATTTGATACTCATTTTGGAATTCTGGATTTGCTAAAAACAGAGAGAAAAGATAAGCAATACCATTTGAATTCCATAAAAATCCATCCTTGAGGAGTTCTGCTCTTAGCTTTTTTGACAAAACTGCATATCCAACTCTTACACCTGCAACACCAAAATCTTTAGACAAAGAACGTATTACAATTATGTTTTGATTATTAACAGCATATTCTTCTATACTTTTGCAATCAAAATGAAAATCAATAAAGCTTTCGTCAATAATCAATAATTGATCTTCACTTAAAGCCTTATGTAACTTACAAATATCATCACTTTTAATATAGGAACCTGTCGGATTATTTGGATTAACTATAGCAACTATTTTTGGTTTTTCAATTAGTACAGATTCAACTAACTTCTCAATATTAAATTCAAAGCCATCTTCTTTGAGCAACTCAAAATACACCACAGAATTTCTTTTATTTGCTGCTTCATAATATGTTGAAAATGTTGGTATAGGTATAAGAACTTTCTGATTGCTAAAATACTTGAACAAAGACTCAATGATTTCAATAGCTCCATTACCAACTAAAATATTATCCAATGGAACTTTATTATACTTAGAAATATTTGCCGCTATCTCTTTATTTTGGGGAGGGTAAAACTTTAAATAGTTTTCCAAATCCTCCCTTTTTAAATAAGAATTAAACAAATCAAAAGCATATGGATTACACAAGAAACAAGCATCAATATTAATTCTTACTTCCGGAAACTCATTTAACAATGAATACACTGATGGAGCGTGAGTACCCATTCCACTCTTAAGATCTTTAAATTTCCAATAAAGAACCTCTTCTTCTTGACTAAGCTTCATTAATGTAATATAAATTTAGCTTTGGATAAACATTAGTTAACATAAAATTTAATTGTTCATTATCATCTGCCTCACTCCAGATGTAATCTTTATATTTTACAACTTTAAATTTCTCATTTAAATTCTCGAAGGCATAATCATATTCGTGTTTCATTCCTGAACTAGTTTTAAATTTAACTTCACAATAATTGATTAGTTCCGGTATAAGTTTATAAGATACTTTTGTAATGCCGATATGTTCCCATAAATCATCTACTTGATTTTTTACCTGGTTCATATTTTTTGAAATTTTACTAAGATTACTATAAATATCTTCATCTACATAACACGCATCATATCTTCCATCAGGTACATTGGTCACCATAACAGCATTTTTATACGGCATTTTGATATATTCTATAAATTCATCAATATTATAAATTATATCGGAATCAAGTATGAGCAAATCTTCATCCTTATTTAAAGTTTTCAAAACCAAATAAAGAGTAAACAATGAGCCTGAATTATGGAATTCAGGATTATGAATAAACTCTACTGAAGATTTTATTTGACTAAAGTAACTATGAAAATACGATGCTCCGTAGCCAGTTGCAACAATAATTTGTTTTATTCCTGCCGATTGCAAGGCATCAATCGAATATTGAATAAGTGGTTTACCATAGATGTTCAACATTCCTTTTGGTTTATTTGTTTTCAATCTCCTACCAGACCCTGCGGCCAAAATAATAGCTATCATTGAATTAAAAATTATGTAGAAGTAGTGGACCAGTTTAATATTTCAGTGTGTTCACAAGGATGAAAAACATCAACGTATGGAGGTATTCTTTGATCTTCGGAAGGGAGCTCCCAATAATCATTGTAATTTCTTTTTAAATATCTATCATATCCAACAGGGACAGGGCAATACATATCTTCAAAAGCTAAATTAACAGTCCCCCTTATTTCATCTTCTTTCAAATGAATTTTTCCATCAGAATAGTATCGTTCAAATGAATTAGTAAAGCAATTTTCTAATTCATCATCATAATCATACACAAAAATATCTATTTGAAAGCCATTATGCCATTTGGCACTCGGATTCTCATCCTTAAATTGTTTATAATTACTATATTTATCTCTAATTTTCGCTTCAATTAAAAAAGAAGGGGTAGTGTAGTGAATATCCGTGTGTCTGGTTTGAAAAAAAAGATCATTTGGCAAATCATTTTTTGCTACATAAAGAAACTTTTCAAAGTCTCCACGCAACATTCCTATGTCCATCTCATGATCCCAAGGGATAAATCCCTTATGTCTAACAGCTCCAAGTAAAGTGCCATAATCCAACCAATAGTCTATATTATGAGCTTTACAAATAGCATTTAAGATTTTTAACATTCTTAGCAATACTTTGTGAACCTTTCCAATATCTTCTATGCCAGATTCTCGGGTATCTTTGGGGAAATGATATCTCATGTTTTGTTTTACTTAGTTTTTTAATTAATTATTGTTAAACATCTTAATAATACTTCTAAAAAAGCGCTGTAATAGGGAACTATCCTCTGTAATGATTTCAGCATCCCCCAGCATACCGTTCTTTAGAGTTATCTTATGATTATGATCTTTATTTTCAAATTTCTTAAAACTTATCTTTGCAATAAAAATACTATCCTTAAATGCAACATCGGATATATAAGTAATTTCCCCTCTAATCAACCCATATTGTTCAAATGGAAAGCTGTGCATTTTTACTAGTGCTCGCTGTCCCTTTCTTACTTTTCCCATATTATATTGTGGAATGTGAACTTCTCCAAAAAAATTAGCGTTTATAGGTTTAACCATAAACAATTCTTGCCCAGTATTAACTGTTTGATTTTCTTGCACTATTCCCGCATAGCTGACAGTGCCATCTACTGGAGACTTTAAGATATATTGGTTAATCCAGCTGTCAGTTTCTGTAATTATATTGCTAAGCGACTGAATAAATTTAGCCTTTTCTTCCTGAATAATATGTTCAATATCTAATATCTCTTTTTGCTTACCAACATATACACTATTATTATTAAGTAAGGCAGTACCTGTTTGTTGTAAAGGATACTTACCAGATAAATATTTGTTCTCTTGTTGTTTATATTCACTAACAGATACTACTCCTTTTTGATACAGTTTTTTATAAGCTTCAAATTCATGTGTCACATTAGCATATTCCTGTTCTTGGATTTTCTGTTGCTCAATGATCTGAATCTTTAACTTTTCTATTTCCTTTAGATCTATTTCTAGGTATTTTTTTTTTGTTAAGTAATAACCACCCTTTTGGGCTGAAATAAATTGTAAGTATTGTTGATAGAAACTCTGGTAAGCACCTTGCAATTCGCCAAGGTTCAATCCTTTAAGCAAAAGAATCTTAGTCCCTCTATCTTTGCTTAGTTCTTTATCAATATTTTTTAGAACATTGTGAAGTTTTAAGACATCTTCGTGACTACCTGTACTCTCCATGAAAGCCAATGGTTGATTCTGCGTAACAGTTATGCCTTCGTGTACTAATAGGGATGTAATTTTACCAGTTTGTTTTGCAAAAACAGCCTTTGGTGCATTTAATGAATTAACTTTCAATCCGGTTTTAATTATTTCGGGATACTGGATTAAAGCCGAAATTAAGACAATAGTTCCTAAAATAAGAAAAATCAACATAATCCCTCTCCGCAAAATCCATGATGGTACAGCAGTAATAATTTCCTGAATTTCTTCACTATTGATCTCTAGCCCATTAATGTACTCTTCTATTGACTCTTTATTTTTCACATTCATATTAGTCCCCTAGCTCTAGTTGATTTTTCACTAATTTATAGTATTCGCCATTCTTATAAATTAGTTCTTGATGTGTGCCCTCTTCCACTATCAGCCCCTTTTCTACTACAATTATATTGTCAGCATTTTTAACCGTACTTAAACGATGGGCAACTACAACAACTGTGCGTCCTTGAAAAAAATCCTCCAAATTTTCCATGATAGTTTTTTCATTATTTGCATCCAACGCATTAGTTGCTTCGTCAAAAAGAATGTATTCAGGGTTTTTATATACCGCTCTTGCAATTAGTATCCTTTGACGTTGTCCTTGGCTTATCCCATTACCGGAAGCTCCAATTTTAGTATTTAAACCCAATGGCAACTCCATGATAAAATCGATAATATTTGCCACTTTAATTGCATGCAACAATTTTGGCATATCAGGATGTTCTTCACCGACAGCAATATTGTTTGCAATAGTATCTGAGAATATAAATCCATCCTGCATCACAATACCACACTTACTCCTCCAATAACGAAAACCAATTGTCCCTAAATTGGTGTTGCCTACTTTTATCTCTCCTTTCTGCGGCTCATAAAACCGAAGCAATAACTTCAAAATAGTAGTTTTACCACTACCGCTCATTCCCACAATAGCTGTAGTTTTACCTTCAGGTATATTTAAGTTAATATTTTGCAACACCGCTTCGTTACCTGCACCAGGATATGTGAAGCTTACGTTATTTAATGTAATGCCTTTATTCAAAGGAAGATCATTTAGATAATTCCTATCAAATGATTCTTCATCTTTCATTTCGTGTATTTCGTTAAGTCTCTCTACACTGATTTTAGCATCTTGGAATTGCTGCAAAAAGCCTAACAACTGTTCAATTGGGCTATTTAACTGACCAACAATGTATTGTATAGCCATCATTGCCCCCAATGTTAATTGTCCGTCAATTACAGCCTTTGCTACCATAAATGTTATTAGAATATTTTTTCCTTCATTAATGAAAAATGCTCCGAACTGTTGATATTGCCCCAGCGCAAGACTTTTGATATTAAATTTGAACAAACTTGCTTGGATTCTTTCCCACTCCCAGCGCTTTTGTTGTTCACAATTGTTTAGTTTGATTTCCTGCATTCCCGTAATCAACTGAACTATATTACTTTGATTTTCTGAAGAAATGTCAAACTTCTTGAAATCCAACTCACGACGTCTTTTGAGAAAAAAGATCACCCACACACTATAAAGAACACTACTTACTAAAAAAACAATGAAAATATTAACATTGTAATAACCCAATACAAAAGCAAATATCACTAAATTAAACAGGGAGAAAATCGTACTTAAGGACGATCCCGTCAAAAAACTTTGGATTCTACTTTGATCAGTCATTCGTTGCATAATATCTCCCGTCATTTTTGTTTCAAAGAAATTCATTGGCAGTTTCATCAACTTGATCAAAAAATCAGTCAGGATTGAAATATTGATTCTAGTAGTAATATGTAGTAATATCCAAGAACGAATAAAATCTACGCTCATTCTTCCTAAAAAGAGCATAGTCTGGGCAATTAAAATAATATAAACAAAATTAAGGTTTCTAGTATTGATTCCGATGTCCACAACAGATTGAGTCAAGAAAGGCAAAATCAATTGTAACAAACTACCTACACCTAAACCTACAAACAATTGAAAAATAAGACGCTTATATCTAAGTAGATAACTCAAAATATAAGTAAAATCCAACTCTTTTGAGCTATCTCCTGGTTCTTCATAAAAAGTGGGGCTCGGAGATATCATCAAAGCAATTCCTTCTGATAAACCTTTGTTTTTAGCGCTGAACCAGAATTTTAAAAACTCTAATTCCGTATATCTGATTAAACCTTTAGCTGGATCGGAGATATAATAGGTTCCTCCATCAGATTTTGATTTAACCACTTTGTAAAGCACTACAAAATGTGCTTGCCTCCAATGCAAAATGCACGGTAGCTCGATTTCCAAAAGCTTATCAAGAGTTAACTTTACGCCTATAGTTCGAAAACCAATTTTTTCTGCAGCCTCACTAATTCCTAACAGCGAAACCCCCTCCCTGTTGATACCAGAAATTTCACGCAAGCGCTGAAGAGTATAGTTTCGTCCATAATATTTCGCAATAATACGTAAACACGTTGGACCACAATCCATTTGATCCGGTTGCTTAAAATGGGGGAATTTTTTTTTTACACTAATAGCCATGCTTCAGCCCAACTTTTACTAGTCTTCTTATTTAATGATAGGAGATAATTAAAAATAGACTCTTCACTTTTAAAAGACGAAACCAATGAAGAATTAAATTGCCCTAAAATGAAGATATCCTTTTCATCCAGTTTATCAAGATCTATTTTTCCTTTAATTAAATGCCTATACTTTCCCTCCGCAAATCTGACCCAATAAATGCAACCTAGCTTAATACCTGCCTCTCTTACAGAATGCAGCAGAAGAACTAAATCTCCTAGTGAATTTGGGGGATGGAGATCTGAAAATAGAGATTCTACTTTAATAATGATTTTGCGTATCATTTCATTTACTAATACATAATTAAATCTTAATGGTTCCAACTTACAAAGAACTACCAAAGCATGAGAAAGGGATTTAATATCTTCAGATTTATAGGTGGAAAAACACAAGTTTAACAGAGAGTTTTCTTCCGCCAGCAAGCGCTCGTAAAGTTCATCTATTAGGAGAACCAGAACCTCTTTATTACAGATAGTCTTATGAAAATTACCATTAGGGTTGTGCGATACTAGTCTCTTATACAAATACAAAATTCTACCTAATGTACCACTATCTAAATCAATAGTTTCTGCTTTACTATACATTATAAGTCTATATACTTCATCATCAAGATCTTCAAGAAACTCATCTGTATTCAGTTCTATAAATTCATTTTGAGCAAGCCATTCTATTCCCCATCCGATCCCTAACAACCCATCGCTAAAATTATAATTGTCAACTTTAATAATATTGTCAACAATTTCATTCAACAAGTCTTTGGCTCTCTGAGCATAAACCTCCTGTCCAGAATTGCTTGATTTAAGATAAAATATTAGGCACATTCCCATTTTTCCCCGATATAACCCATAATTATTTATATCGATCGCTTTTTGCCATTTTTGTATATATATTTCCTCGAGAGCATCCATAAGTATCACTCCATAAATAGGGTTAGTTTAATAATTTACTGAGTCCAACTCCAAGTTGAAATATATTCTTTTAAATCTTTTTTGGTCATCGAGCAAACATCTAAATATTCTTCTACGAGTTCAATACGATCATTCACATCATTATACCCACTGTTAATTAAACGTGGATGAGGGAGGTGATATAAATTACCATTTATCCGTTTAATTTTATAGCCTAATATCATCATACGTTTCCAGCGTTCAACGTCGTCTGGGCCCCAGCTTTTAAGGTTTTCGTTTTCCATTCCGGCTAGCATATATGACTCTCTATTTAAAAAAACACAGCCACCATAAGATCGAGTACTTCCAATATTTAGTTTTCCTAGATTACTTTCGAAAAGTTCTGCGTTTAGTAACTTAGAAAACATTGCTTTCATTAATATATCCACACTTATAAAATTCCCTCCATATGGATATACTATCTGATAAGTTTTCTTTCTAATTTCTTCTATTGCTCTTTCAATCTGTACGAATGGAATTATTACATCAACATCATATATTGCAATATAAGGCGTGTTTGCAATCTTTACTAACAAATTAATATATTTAGTCCTGTGAAATTTAACATTAATATCTTTTATAAAAATATATCTTACGCATTCAGGTAATAGACTAAGATCAATTTTTTGAATATTGCCACCCTCAATTAGAATAATATTAGTTCTAAAGTGTAGATGAATGTATCGAAGGATAATATAGATATTTTCTAATCTTTCTGCAGAATCAACACGCAAGGGGATAAGAAAACTGGTATCTAATAAATCAGCTCTTTCGGATAATTTATTTGTCTGATAACTTATTATCTCTTCCACTAGTTTATAACTTGATGTGCCTTTATCAATTGCCCTAAAATCATCGTTAAATGGATTGCAATTGCTATAATGGTTCTTACAGAATAATCTCTTATTTTTTCCTGAACTGTTACCTGTATAATGAAGTATTGGATTTAGGTCTTGTGACTTTATCGGCGAATAAACCCATGAGAAATTCAACTCTTTATGAGTTGCTACTTTTTTACCAAAAAATAAGGCATTCCACCACAAACACCACATATCAGTACACCAAATTTGTATACCTTCGTCCGGGGAACAATAACCTAAACTATTTCTTTTATATAGTAGAAATATAAAAATCTTTTCACAATCACTTTCCAACTTTTCCCAAAAATTAATTGAAACATTTTTAAGTATATATTGTGCACCTCCTGCATGTTTATCATTACTATAAATTAAGGTAGAATCTACTCCAATTAAACTACACATCTCTTTGAATGTATTCTCGCCTGCCGTCGTTTTTATGTATTCAACACCTGTATAAGATCTAGTGTCGGAAGCATACCAAACATCTCCATACAATAACTCTCCGAAATTCGGCAGTCTATTAAAGATAATATCAGAATCATGATAAAATATCGTTTCTTTTTCCAACCAATTATTAGCCTTAAAATGTTTAGCAATGAGATGTGGTCGTAAAGATGAAAGATACAGTTTACTAATTCTTTCATCTGAGTAGCAATAAAAATTAGCTTGATTGTTAGTTTTTATAAAATCCTTAAAATACAATGCTAATCCTTTTTTCCTTTCATAGCCAATAAGTACATGAATATTCTCCTTCCTAATCCCCATTCTGGAAAAATTAAAGAGTTGTAATTGTAATTGCCACAAAAAGTAGTATTCATCAGGTTGGGCTGACATGAAAATCATAACTCCATCATTAATACATTTCTTAAATTATTTAACTCTTCCTAAAACGACTCTCTTTTTGCCTTCTTGTAACATATACGGATCGCAATAAATTGGATTGTTTTCATATAATACCACTCCAGTTTGAAACCATTGTTTTAAGGGTAGTCTTTCCAAAAGCTGGCTATTATTTACTAAATATTCATAACACATTGTCAAATCCAGAAGTTCATCGTAAGTCCGACGGCTTTCCGAAAGAAATGTTTTCGCATAATCCTTGGGTTGGAGATCTGAATACTTCCAAATCTTATTGGCAGGATTAAATTTAAGATCCTTTGCCCTTAAAAATAGTTTTCTGTCACTTGCATAAAGTAAATTAGTATCAATATTAATTAGATTATTTTCAACAAAAGACTTAAAAGATGAGATAAAAAATACATTATTCTTTGCTGAAAAATAATACTTACACAAAAGGTATTCTCTTTCTCTTTTAATGGATTCGGGGAGAATCTCTAATGTATCGTTTAACTTTTGCAATCGTTCAAATCTGGCGAAATCATTTTGCTTACCTGTACTATCAATCGCAGTTAATAGCCTGCTACGTATTGTGTTCCAGGGACTCTCAATCTCCCAAGATTTGACAGGATATTCAATGAACGCATTATAAAGCACATTGAAAGCTCTCCCATCAAAAGGCATAAAGCCGTAATAATTTCTACTAACCAATTTCAAAGTTGGTAATGTATATAATGAGTCTTTAGGTAACGACTCCAAATATCTTTCTAACAACAAGCTATTTGGAGTTTTTAATGGGCTTAATTTTCTTATATAAGAAAGAATTGTTTTGGGGTCTTTAGAGTTATTAACTGACAACTTCTCAAACTGATTTAAATTGATCTTATTTTTGCTATTAAAAATTGCAAGTCGGCCCAATTGCAAAACAATTTCCTTTTTTTTAAAACCTACTTCGACGAGAGTCACCTCACCCTTTTCTGAAAAATATAATAATGTAGGGTATGCATCAATCATATATTTCTTTGCTAATTCAATACCCCAACCTTTCTCTGCATTGAGTTTTACTGAAATGAAGGAAATGTTATAAAAGTTCCCTACGGACTTTTGATTAAAAACCGTCCTGTCCATATTTTTACAAGGGCCACACCAAGCTGTATAGAAGTCAACAAATATAGATTTATTACTTTTTTTTGCCTCCGTTAAAACCTCGTGCCAAGAACTAAACGACTCATTAAAGCGTATTCCTTGAGCCATTATCAATGTCGGGCTAAAAAGAAACAATAATAAGATGATTATCCTCATAAATCTAAGTTTGTAAAGTAGGTCATACTCTAAGAGCATGACCTATTTGAAATTTAACTTTTACATAATGCAGCAACATATAACCCTGGGCTGCAAGTAACACCACTTGCCCCTGATGCTTGACACCCTTCATTGGTTGTGCAACTCATATTTACGCTAACCCCTGTGGAACATCCACCAGAATTGCTACAGCAATAAAAAACACACCTGGTACCTCCACCGCCACCCACGGATGTGGTTGGCTCATTTCCACCAAGTACTTTTTTCAATTGGCTCCTTGTCAACATCTCTCCTTTCTGAAAGGAGAGGACATTTAGATTTAATTTTTTCATACTTTTGTATAAAATTTAGTGATTAAATTTTATACCCCATCACGCAGGGGTATGATAACGACATGGGTTTTTTAACATCATGTTGGTTATTAGGGGCTGTTTCATCGCTAGTGGCAGCCCCTTTTTTCCATCTCTTCTAGACTTTATAATAGCAATCGACTATCCTAGCAAATATTTTATATCATCCAAGTTATATGGATCAACTAATTTATATCCGTTAATTAAAATCGTTGGAGTAAAATCTACCTCCGTTTTTTCACACCAATCTTTTTGTCTTTTCATTAACGCATCCATATAATCATCTACATCCACAGGGTATTCCTTAGCCCAATGCTCATATTTTTTTACGTTTTGACTATACCATTTACTTAAAGCATCTTTCACAATATTTTTATCGGATAGTAAGCTTAAAGCAATTGCGTGCTTGGCTACTTTAGTTCTATCATCTTCGTCATGATTCGCAGTCGCAAATATAATTTTCAATTGAATGTCATCTCGGAAGGATAGCCAATCTTCAAGAGTCTTATGCGTAGAAGCGCAGGGCTCACAATATGGATTACTAACCATTGTAATAGTTGTTTGTGCATTTGGATTACCCAAAGTTATAGGCATTAAATCATCCGAAACCGAGTAATGAGACTGAGCAGTCAATAGTTGGTTAAATACTTCGCTGTTATATTTAAATTTTTTAAGCTGCAGTTTCAAAGGTTCTATTTGTTCCGCTTTAACAATAAACGGCTTAATCACTGCCCAAATAGCAATTGGAGATAAAAGACAAAGAATTATTGTTCCAAAATCAAGATGTATAAATTCAATTTGAAAATTACTGCGATAAATAAAAACCGAAGCTTCCATCCAAAGTAAGAGTTGTACGGTGCAACATAAGACACACCAGTTTTTTACTTTTAATTGATAACCAATCGAATAAATCGTATAAGGCAAGCAGCCCATACTTAGCCATGACAAAATAGCAATTGATCCAGGAGTTAATAAAAGGCAAATAAAAGTTCCTGAAAAATAGAACATACCAATTTCACTCCAACTAAGTGAACCACTTATTTTAGCCGCGCTTGATTTTAAAATTGCATTACAATTATTTCTCTTCCCTAGACTACATAGGTTTTGAATAAAAGGGTTATTCGCATTTACACTGTAGATCAACAATAGACTACTTACGAGAATACCGGCAAACTTGATTCCCAAAAGGGCTATATCTGTCCAATTTAAACTGATGTAATTAATTATGTTAAAAATGCACCCCATCAAGACCAAAAGAAGAAAGGGGACTCGAGCCTTTTGAAGCCAGCTCGTAAGCAAAGTCCTTTTATAATTAGATTCTCCACTCTGCAAGTCCTTTTCTGCATACAACAAAATACCATCCCATTTATCTAAAAATTCTGATCTACTAATAAAATATGTTCCCTGTTCATTAGAGCACCTTATCCTATCATCGTAAATACCACTAATCAAAACAAATTGCTCTCCATGTTTATCGAAATGTGCAATAAAAGGAAAGGAAAGATCCTCAAGCTTATTTTCCTCTACATCCATTTTATATATTTCGTGTGGAATCTTCCATACATTGAGGCAATCACTCACTGCAAGTAAACTTGGAAAATCAGGATGTTCCATTAGTTCATTGGTAATAGTCATAGAACTAACACGGATATTTAAGGTGCTGATTAATTTTTCAAGAACGCTTATCGCGTTATGTTTTTTTGAGTAGAGCATTTTTATAGAATAATAGGAATAAGAGACGTTTTCCTTTTTAGTCTTTTGATTTTAGAGAGAAACGCCTATTGCAATTTAACATAATCCCTTAAATAAAACCAAATTAATTACGCCAAATTGAAGTAGCAGAATTTGCTTCATTTGAAAGACTAAAAGTTAGCCTAGATGACAATAAATAGACAATTCTCACATTTAGAAGAAGGAGAACTAAGACTTAATGTAACATAAATATTACCTTAATAAAGCCTTATTTAAAAATAGTCATCTTATTTACGCTAGAAACCATCAGATAACATCCTGAGAAGTAATTATTTAAAATTTATTTTCAAATAAAGAAACTTTTTGACAATATCATACGTTATAGTAGTGGTTTGTTTGGTTTAGGTTGATCTGTGGTGGATCAACCATCTTAAAACAGG
>Ga0065714_10065047_pt1 | contig 13548 bp, 15 predicted proteins | sample MisRhiReplicate2_FD_59101 | JGI IMG/M metagenome (GOLD analysis project Ga0065714, IMG submission 59101) | Miscanthus rhizosphere microbial communities from Kellogg Biological Station, MSU, sample Rhizosphere Soil Replicate 2: eDNA_1 v2... | ecosystem: Host-associated > Plants > Roots >...
CGCCGCTGTCGCCACATCCAGCTCAGACCCTGTCGACATCAAACTGCTGATCCAGCAAATGCGTAATGACGGGGTGGTGTTGCACCACCATGAAAATACTCTGCACATCCGACCGAGGCACTGGCATCAGTTGGATCAAATCAACGGTTGCTGGAAAGCCATGCTTTTCTTCCTTCAAACGAAAGAAAATGGATGACGATGGTGTGGATCGGTCAGCGTGAGAACCATGACGTTGGTTATCTCCAGTTGAGGTCCACCAACGTTCAAAGATCTGGTCGCCGGCACTCACATCTCTACGGTGAACTAGGCATGAGACTCGCCGTCCTCAGACCGACAACATGCACGAGATGCTGACCGTTGAGGCCTGGCGACAGAATTGGTGCACACCTGCAGCCACATGAGCGACCACTGCTGATTGATCAAAGACTTGCCCGCTACACCCAAATCTGATGATGAAAGTGTCGGACCGCAAACAACCCTTGGCCCAACATTAGGAAACACTCGATAGTCGGTTTTAGGATTGACGGCAAATGTCAGCGAATGCAATTTACAAACTCACACTAGCCGCCAGGATCTTCGAGACGGCGCTGCGCTCCCCGCAGGATCCTTCCAATGACGCATCGCTTCCGGAAGCGCGAACAGTCGACTTGATGTCGATGGAAGCATGATATTCCCCCCACCCAGGACGGGCCTCCCCGTCTTGGGGCAGGCCTTTTTTATTTTGGAGGCCTTAATGAAAATTCGACTGGCAATGTATAAAGCCCTGAAAGCGATCAACGTGCCTGAGCAACAAATCGAAGCAGTTATCCAAGCCCTGGATACTGATAGGCATTTATCTTCTGCAGTTAAATCCGATCCCGACATAGCACAATTTCGGGCAGAGCTATCTCGGTTTGAGATGAGCCTCATTATAGATATCGGCGTGATGCTCTCCCTCGTGGTGGCGATTCTCTTCGCCGGGATCGCGTTTATCCACTGACAAACTCTCTCTTCCAGCAACACCGGGAGCCACCTGTTCTAGGACAGGTGGTTTTCTTATTTCTTACGTGCCAGCCACTGGATTGCGCAGGCGGTGTCGACTAGGCCGCGACGCCCAGCCAGGTGCATACGTGTGGCTAAGGGCAGCCATCGGCCAAAAGCAGACGCTCATGAGCGACCATTTAGGACCCAATGCGGGCATATGCAACCTGCCTATAGATATGCCCCGCACGGAAGACCACGCGGGCCAGTAACCAACCTAGACACATCACTGTCGACTTCGTAATCTAGAAGCTGGGGTTGCGGCTTTATTCTGTTCCTGTCAGATTTTCAAAAGATGAGCAACTAGGCTCAGGGGCGCGCAGGCAAAGAGCGAGATGCGAAACAAGTGATGGAAAGCCTGCATCCACATGTTATGTTTCTAAGAGTGATACGAAAATGTCAGAGAACGACACGGATATCGATCCAATCAAAGACGAGGTACTGTGGCTTCTAATCGCATGCTACGTAATCAAAAGTATGGACAATGATCCTGGGGTAAAATTTGAAACCCGGTGGGGAATAGGTAATTTTATTTTTGCCAGAAAAACAGTATTCGAGGGTATTGTTTTGCGAGCTTGCCGCCTCGACGACGATAGCTCAAATAACTGGTCGTTTAGGGAGGGGCAAAAAAGACTAAATCACAAAATAAAAGACCCAAAACGTATCGAAAATACAATCAAACTAATCAAGAAATATCGACAAGAGATAAACCCAATAAAAGTTTTCATCAGAAACAATGGACTAGCCCATGTCCCAATCGACGAAAAAGCTGAACTGAAGGAGTTCAATCCTGCCCCATTCCTTAAGACAGCCTGCGAAATCATTGACAACTTGACAGGCAGCAAAGTCAAATTTGAATACACCTGTGGAGCGTACGAAAAAGTTGATTTGCGCGAGTATTTTGGTATTTGAGTAACAGAGCTACTTTAGAAATTTTGTGGATTAATTGTGACACTCATGAATAGCGAGCTTCCTACTTTAGGTAAAAGTAAACACAAGTGCCGCATAGAAAAATCTGCTATCTGAACTACCATAAAACTCGCGAATAAAAATAGACAAAATGGGGGCGAATCCATTTTTTTGCCCTGAGTGGTGAAAAGGAAATCCGTCCTCTTTTGCTTTAGCGTTTGTGTCGATATGTGTACCGATTGCTGTAGTCCAAGGTTGATTTTTTGGGCCTGAGACTACCGACGTTTAAATTGATTGCTAATGAATGGGCGTGAGTTAAAAATCATACATCATTAATAGCGAATGGCTAAGAGCTACGAGAGATCGCATGACACAACCATTATTTTTCTATAAGTTCGTTTCATTTGCTAGAAAAGACATACTGAAAAATGGGATGATCCGGTTTGCTCCTATTGGTAGCTTCAATGACCCGTTTGAGCTTGAACCCTCTATAACCCCGTACTCAAAAAAATTCTTGCAATACGTCAGCGAGACTTCTGAGAGGGAGTTCAAAGAAATAACAATGAGCGAAACTGATTATGCGTACTCCGCAGAGAGAGCTGACAATATTGAATGCTATAGAGAAAAGTACAGGGCCGAGGTAGGAAAGTACGGAGTTTTAAGCCTCTCATCAAATGACAATATCAATCAGTTGCTGACAGTGTCCATGCCAGAAAGAAACGACCCTAGAACAAATATTCTCATGTGGTCTCATTACGCAGACTCTCATAAAGGATTTGTTATTGAGTTTCGAGCCGACTTTATAGAGGGGGTGAAATTAGAGAAAGTTGAATATTCTGACAGCAGAGACTTCTTAACTTTTGAAGATATAGATGAGAATAATTTTGACAGAATCTTCTTCAAAAAATCATCTGAGTGGGAATATGAGCAAGAGTACAGAGCTGTTTTGCCGCTATCCAATGCAAATGAAATCCATGACGAGAAATTCCACCTATACAAGATAAACAAGTCAAGCGTCAATTCTATTACCTTCGGCTGCGCCATGAGCGAAGAAGAAAAGAAAACCATCATGAATTTAGTAAAAAACGACCTCGAACTTAAAGGGGTTAAGATGCAGCATGCCCGCTTGGGAGAAGAAGGTTTTTTCTTGGACTTTTATTACGATGATGGGCGCTGGACAAACAATCCTTGTTTTGGGCCACGAGTAATACCAAACCAAATAAAAATGTAAAATAAATAATTCACCTACTTCACTAAAGCAGGTATCAACCCCGCACTTTAACAGTGGTCGCCCATCGCGAAGGGAAACAATGGATCGATAGTGGCCTTTCGCGACTGAGTGCTATCGTCCCTTTGCAGAGATTCACGAAGTGAAACTGCCAGAGGAGTATAACGTTTATGCTAGTAGGCACCCTGTTAGCTGCATACCGCAAGAACCGCAGAAACTGTTGCATCAATTTTAATTTCGGATTCTTTTGTGCGGAAACCTGCTCTCTTAATGCGCTCCTGCTTTCTGATATAGCCGGTGCCCTTGTATGGATTTACCAAAGTAACACCTGTATTTCTAGCAGCAAGACTCTGAATTTCTTGGTTCAACCATCGCTCCATTTCATTGATGCTATCAATGGAGGCTCTGCGCTCATCGGGGTTTTCTGAGTATTGGTCAAAGTGCTCAAAAACATAGGTGTAATCACGAGCCTCATGGCCAACGATTTTATTTCTTATTTGGCTATGGATTTCATTGTATGAAAAATGGTTCCCACAGCGGGATATGAGAGGGTTGCAGCCTTCTCTGTTGTCGCCGACCTTTCCTACATATAGTTCTATATGGTTATCAGATTTTGCCACGACAACGTAAACAGCATATCTGCGCTTTAAACTTTCGCGATGAATGTGAAATATATGCGGCATATTATTTTTTAACACCTTGTCAAATCGCCAATAAATCTGAGATTAAAGAATCTAGGATCGACTACAACTGGCTACTTTGTGCCTTTTCGATGTTTTTTTTCAGTCCTTCGCATACCACTAGATCTCATCAGTACCGTCGGTCCAGTCGAGACTGTAGCTTCGATAATTCACCCATGATTTTCCAGTATTCTTTAGCCGCTTTAGGTGCTAGTCGGATCTCACCATGCTGATCAGCCAGATCGCCAGCATTCGTAAGTTCGAAACATCTCTTGGCCAAATAGAGCCAACGATAGACATCTCGATCATTCACCAAGGCTTGTCGAAAATTATCCATCTGTCGCCCGCAATAGGGGCGTGTGTGATCCGGCAAAAATAGGATTTTGTCGAACTTGTGCGGATAAGGCGTTAGATCGTGCAGAACCCCATCCGCATCCTGCCAGGTGCTGTGATATTCAGCCTCAATATAGACGCCCGGCACTTCCCATATTGCCCAGCCTGTAATGGCCTTTCCTCCATGACGAACGACATGATCCGCCACAATTTGAAAGCACTCCTTTTCAGGTGCTCCAGGCAACGGCTCGCTTTTTACCCATACTGCGTTGACATTCGCGAGTATTTGCTGGCAAATTTTTTGGGTGTGGGGTGATGCTGGTGAGGCCGGAACGGTATGGTTCATCTTCTATTCCTAATCCTGAACTCTAAAAGCAAACTATCGGCTCAACACAGCTGTCTCCCAGGACTGGCAGTTTCGGCCCGAGCCCAGCCAGTTACTACCGGCTGCTTTGGGTCGACTGCGTCCCCTCGCGACAGGCATGAATCCACAGTCGAAAGCGGCCGCCCATCAGGGTGAAATCAAGCTAGGCCCCAGCAATCCTCGCGATGACCAATATAAAATACGTTCCGATTATGGATGAACAAATTTTCCCTAGCCCTCCTTTAGATGCGAGAGGGCAGTCTACGATGCCTGCGCGTTCTCTGCTTATTATTCGACTTAGCTATTATACCGCAGTAAGATGATGGGAACCGGGCATCCTACCTATCAGCTTTGCCGTCGTTGAAACGGGCACATCGACAGTTTCAAGTAAAGCGATTATCAACAGAGACTCGATAAAAGCACACTTCGATAAGAGGTCGTCATTATTTTCAAAATAATCATTCGCATGACTAATATCATTCCTGAGCTTACAAATCGAAGTTATAGCATCTTGCTTAAGGAACCAGCCATTCAGCACTTCTTCCGGTAGCTTTTTATAAAAATCAAGAATGCATTTTTCTGTATTGTATTTTGAGTTATTGTACCGCTCTATACCACGAAGAAACCCCTTCACTTCTTTTCGCTGGCCAAAAATCCTCACCATAATACTCTCAACTCTTGTGACTTGAACCTTCAATAGATCCGGATCCAAGAATGACTTGGTAGTTTTTGTAAGCGATTCTAGGAGTCTAAAATAACCTAGAAACCTTTCTTCAACATTTTTCATCCGCCTATACTTTAAATATTTACTCCACTTATCTGATGCCGCATACTCTTTCGAAAAATATTTGCTAATAGATTCAAAAGGAAAAGATAGCAACCCAAGACTATCGAAACGTAAGTTGTGACCGAGAGGAAACCAACTGTACGATGAAAGCTCATACGCTGAAAGCGTTGGTTTTGGGTAGTAAAGGTAGGTATTACCGGAGCGCGGATCGTCTCCACACAACTCAATACGATCAATTTGAAGCTCGTGCCCATGTAGAAGACTCAAAAATGCGTAAGTCTTTTGATAAAGCTGCATTACGTCTCTCGGTAGTATCTGACTTTCTGAAAACACGCAAAAAGAAGGAGGAAAGCGCACCCCTACTTCAAACTCAAATGGAGATGCCTTCGCTATAATATTGTAATTTACAACAATTTCAGCCTCTCCCTTAACACTTATGCAAAACTCTGTAGTATCAAAACCCTCGAAATCAGATATAAGCCCAACTCTAGACCCACTCACCTGATTATCAATGATCTCTTGTTGTTTCTCAGTATAGCCAACCCATTTCTCCAGACTAGGTGACAACAAATGAATGCTACGCATATCTAAACTAGGATCACCCGCCGAACTGATAACTGCATAGCCAGCTACATATTCAGCCTCAAAATGCATAACCGTACCAAGCATTTCACCAACTGAAAAACTCCCGCTCCTTACACAATGCAAATCGAACAAAACAAAGTTCCACCCAAGCCCAAAGCACTCTAACGACTCTAACTCCCATCTGGTATGCCCCCATCTACGCAACCCTACCTGATCCCCGCTAATTCTGAGAGTAATTGCTTCAGGACTAAGTTTTAATTCAGCGGAAAAGCATCCAACCTCACCATTTACGGACACTCGAAACTCGTATTTTTTGCTTAGATCAAACTCCTTATTATCGCCAAATTTCATTCCCATCCCCTTCTTAGGTCCGCGATCATGTTTTTGTATAATACCCTTTGAATGCAGTGCTACGTTTTCCTCATCCATGGAGGAGAAGTACATGCCAAACTCAGACCTGCTCTCTTGGCTATAGGCTGCAAAGCAAATGTCGACTCAACCACTCGATGTCTGCTTTGGGTGGGTTGAATTCGTTCGCGACAGGTAGCTAAGGGTCGAAAGCGGCCCTAGTCGAACGTTCGATACTGGTCGACAATTATCCTTTGACAGGAAATCCGCCAGACATCGCTGGGTTGAAGATCTGCCAGATTGCGCAGGTCCATCAGATACGACCACCCGGAAAACTGTACCTCGTACTATGACGTGGGTCGCCATGGGAGACCTGACTGACTGTTCGTGATGGCACTATAGTGGTACGTTTTCTTTTTTCCGAGCAATAGATAACCCATCGTGAACGAATCTAAAACCCTGAGTAATCAGATAGCGCGGACAGGATATTTCGGCGATGTCGAGTATTTGAGCACCATCGAAGTGTGCGACGAGGATCTCAATCTTTCGGAAGCTCGTTTCTGTAAGGTGACCTTCGACGCCATACCCAAACAGATCCTGCCTTTCCTACGCCGCGCCAACTCCCAAGAAATTATCGACGATCCGGACACCGCATTGAGTTTCCTGCTGATGGAAGCTGAACTCCCCTTTTCTGCTTTTGAACAGGCGATGAGAAACGGTGCCTGGTGCTCTATCACTGTTTCAGATAGTCCCAGCGCAGGTGAGGGCTTCTATCAGGCTACGGCGCTTGAGTTTTCTGAAGAGGCACAGGAGTCTGTTCCCACGATCCTCTATGTAAAAATCAATGCGACCTCGCCTGATGCAAAAGACCTGCAAGCGTTAAAGCGAGTTATCGAGTGTCGCCATCATCAAAGCGCAGCCTTTGATAACTTGGGTGTTCAACCAAAAAATAATTTGGTCGTCGCGGTTTACGACGTCGGTCAGGCCAACATGTGTGCCATCATCAATGGCAATTACGAACCCAGAGCGTTCTTTGATTTCGGATGGCCCATTCGCCCTAAACGTGGGTCATTACCGAATTGCCAGAACTTCGATCCATTGGCCGGTGATGACCCAGACCATCCCGCTCCTGTTTTTCTTTCGCATCTAGATTGGGATCATTGGGGGTACGCTTACGTATCGGGCCGCGCCACTAAGGATGCGCGCGGCTTCTGGAAGACTCACGTGACCTACCGGCCTGGCGCGCTAGAGCGCCCATGGGTAATGCGCCGGCCTTCGGCCAGAATTGGGCTAGGCATAAGCCAAGCGCACCTACTGTTTCAGTTACAGAATCAGATGCTCCAAGACGGCAGTCGCGCATTGAAATTCTGGCCTTCTGCTCGGGCGCAAGTTCAATGGGGGGCCTGCACATTGTTCGCCTGCAACCCGGTCCCTGGTACACACGACGCTAAGTATCTGCGCAACAACATAGCCTTGGGCATCTTAGTGGAAAACTCCCAGAGCCATTACCACCGACGTGTGCTGCTCTGTGGTGACGCCGATTACACTTCTATCGCCGCACGATACAAGCAAAACCTGGACGGGGTTGTAGCGCCTCACCACGGTGGTGGAGTCACGCCGAACTCGACTCCTGCACCAGGCACGAACGACTACGTTTACGGCGACATGGTCTTCTCAACTCATGAAGGCTGTTATTCCAAGGTACCGTCGACTGACACCATCATCGAGGCGAAAAAGTTAGGCTGGAGGATTTCACGAACTGACGAGCGAAAGGAATGCTGCTGTCATCTCGGCGAAAGAGGAAACCGATGGTTCTGCCTTGCTAGCACTTCAAGTTACATCACACGCTGTCGCACATGCTGCTGCCTGACATAGATTTCAGTCCCCTTTTGGCCGGTTTCTGCCAGTCACAACGGACTTCTATCGACTGTGGATTCAACCGGTCGACGCAACAGATTGGCTAAATCGTTCAGCGGGTGTTTCGTAGTCTAGTGTTTTCCTAGGGCGGCTATTTCGCTGCCTTGCGACTTCATTGAGCGTGGCTTGCGAGTGATCCGCAAGGTCGGTTCCTTTTGGGAAGTACTGCCTTAACAACCCGTTGGTGTTCTCATTCGATCCCCGTTGCCAAGGACGATGAGGATCGCAGAAGTAGACCTTTATGTCGGTAGCCACCGTAAAGCGCTTATGGTCAGCCATCTCTTTGCCGCGATCCCACGCCAGCTTAACTACCTTGATCTGATCAGTCGAAGACCGCTTTTGCGCGATGAAACTCATGCATCGGCCGTCATTTTCCGAGTTATTGCGATGCTTGTGACAACGCATGAACGACATCCGCAGCCATATTTTCAGCATTCTTCATCCCGTCAATCCGCAAAACCTGAGCGGTCTGCTCTGATAGCCAGGCCTCGTGCCAGGCCCGGTTGCGTCCTGAAAAGTCCGGATTGTCATATTGCGAAGCCCATTCTCGAAAGGCCACATGTATCTCATGCATGTCACCACCCGGTGCTATCCGATCTCCAAAGCGCCCCTTCTCCCGTACGGCCAGCCTTTCGAGGCGAACGGGCGTCGGTGTGACAACGAACACAATCAGATCGACATGTGTAATCAGCGCTTCTCCCCAGCCCATACAAGAACCGGACAACACCCAATCGTCGTCACCGAACTTTTGCTGGATCAATGAAACGCGCTCACTAGGAGGTCGTTTGGTTGTAAAAGGTGGGTTAGTGGGCATCCAGAAATAATCATCGGCATCGACTTGTCGTAGACCGAGCAGAGCTGCGACGTTTTGACCCAAAGTGGTCACACCCGCGCACGATGCACCTGTTATGTAAATCCGCAATTTTTCCTCCATGAGTACAAGTCGGTTTCGAGGTCGGCAAGGTATCCCATACCCGCCTGAGTCTCACTTTTTTTCTGGGCTGTAAATGACTGCTTCTGGCCGTTTTCTGCCCCTCGCGACAGGCAGTAATCGGCCAAAAGCAGCCGTTCGATGTGTCTAGACACTCCGGGGCGATCCACTCACCCGCCGGCACTGAATAACCGCTGCTGGTTACAGGATGTCAATGGAGCGGTGGATATGGAATTATTGGTCGCTCCGAATATATAAGGAAGAATGCTGTTGTCTGCTACCAAGGAACTCATTTCCCTGCACCTGGATAAGGCAGCGGCGCAACTGCGTGCAGAAGCGCTTGAGCAAAACCGGGCCCTCCATCTGGAGTTGGAAGAGCTCAAGGCGTCGAGCGCTCGTCTGCTGCACGAAGTCCAGAGCCAGATCGGCAATGCCGAGGCGAAGCTCTCCGAACGGGCCATAGAGAAGACACTGTCGATTCTTCATCATATCAAGCAGTGGATTCTCATGGTCGGAGCCTTCATCACCCTGGCATTGGCCGGGGGAGGATTCTTCGGCTACAAGAACTTTGCCGAGAACCTGACGACCACTTTCACGAACAAGGTTGAGCGGTGGTTACGCTTCGAAGACGGCGATAGCGATGAAAGCAGGGCGCTTGATGCAATGCGAACCCAAGCGCTGCTGGACGCCTACATGGTGCGTTTTGCCCGTGAGCGTCTGGATGGGCGCGATGGTTCATTGTCTCTGACAGAAGCTGAGCGGCAGCGCCTACTCGCGATCCTTCAGAATCCCTCATCAGACGTTGGGCAGTTTTCCGACGCATTGACCATCATTACCCGTAGTCGTGGGCTCTTCGCGCCGGCCTGGACGGAGGACCCAACCGGTAAGGCTCTTGCCCAACTGGTAAACGACTCGTCTTTGAGCCAGCGCAAGCGGGTGTTGCTGCTGGAGCGGCTGAAGTTCGACCGTGCTTTCCTGCCTTTCTCGCGCACCCTAATCGCTGACGCAGATTATGATTGGTCGATGAAAATGCTGGCATTCGATAACCTCAAACTATTCGAGGATCCTATGGCCTTGGCATTCGCCCAGGCCAATGTCGCCAAGGTGGACCGCTACTATCGTTCCAAGCTGGCGCTCTACATCGCGCAGAAGACAGGGTCTTATGCTGCGGTTAATGAATATGCTCAGTTCCTGCGCGAGACAAAGCCAGAGCTGTGGCAGTCCAATCTTCTGGAACTGGTGGGAGACCTGGGTGGAATCTTGCCAAACACTGGCGAGCTGCCACTGGAGGATATCAGCGCCCTGATCGGTGATAGCGTGCTGCTGGGGGCAGGCATTCGTTTGACTGATCTGTTAGGTAATAGACGCTTGGCGCTTGAGTTGGATGGAGGCTACTCGGCGCTGGTCGAGCCCGGCCGCTGGCTCAATGAGCCACGCGTGATTGGTGCGATTGTCCGACGTCAGTCACTTTCACCTGATTGGTTGTCTAGGGTGGTCTCATTCTTTCAGATCGAAGACCATGGCTACGAACTAGCGACGCTACAGCTCACGCTTCGAGGCGAGGACCGCCTGCTGACGCAACAGGGTGCCGTCGGCGCCAGCGACGTGCGTGGCCAGGTGTGGTTGAGGGTTGAAACCGTTCCAGGGGGGCATCGGCTTAGCGCGACCTGGCGCGATGCGAACACAGGGCGGATATCGGCAAGCGTAATCGAGTCACCGCAGCGCTTGCCAAAGAGCCTTTTCCAACTGTCGTTTGATCCCCAGTTGTTGAAAAGCCTGACCTATCAAATGCGCGTCTATGAAGACTACCTATGATTTGAAGAGGCGCTCAGCCTTGCAGGGCCTAGGGGGTGTTGAGGTTACTCAGCGAGTATCGCCATCCGGGCATTCCAGCCCGGCCACACCTTCGCAGGACAAGGCTTTCTGCAGGCTGCGCTCTCCGGCATTCCATCCTTGCACGAGCCCAGATAGAAACCGGCGCGGCAACACGCTGAACATCGGCTGCCAGTAACCACCTTGACGCACCATGGCAGCGCTGTCACGAGTTGCTGCAAGACTGCGCAGGGCGCTGAGCAGGTTAATCGAAGGTGGGCAGCCCTGCGTGCTCGATGGATCTTTCCAGCACAGCTCGTTCGTCAGGTGATTTGGGGGTTCCGCCATCGTGGGAAACTCCTCCACGGAAAATCTACTTCCTATCTGGCGCACCAGGAGTCTTCTGGTCCGCCCGGCGGCCATCTGGAAACTGGTCTTCCGTCAGGTCAACAATCAGCGAATTCACAACGAGCCACATGTGCGGCTTTGACCGATAGCTGTCCTAAGTGAAGGACAGCTATCGGCCGATTTCTGCACGTCACCACCGGCAGCTTTTGGCCGATTGTGTTGAAAAAGTCGGCTTCGGTTTCCCCGGGAGAAAAGTACGCGTCTGAGATTGAAATCTATGTTTGCGCAGAAGATTCAGGGCTCAGATTTGACGTAGCAGCATGCAAAAAAGGCGCTTCCAACGCTCAATGCCTGGTTAGCCCGGCCGGGTCGACTTTTTCAACACAATCGGCCAAAAGCGGCCAATCGAGAAGCCATATTAACTCGATGGACCGCTTGCGCGGCCCAGTTAACGCTGGTAGTTACTCCGCTGTCACCTCTTCTTTCAGACTCAGGCGGAAAGTGTCGCGAGCGGTTTTTCCCACGTAGGTGGTGAGCGCGTAATTCGCCGTTCCGCCGACGATGACTCCGATTCCGAACGGAATCACTTTTGCAGCGGCTTTCTGAGTGAACGAGATGCCTATTTTCGCGAACAGTTCCTTGATGATCTGAAGGGTCGGCCCCTTCAAATATTGATACACCATACGCACGCCGGCCTTGCTGGCGATTTTGGTTGCGCTGGAAGACCCCATCTGCTCCAGAGAGCCGTACAACGCGATGATGTACGACATGTGCTTGGCATCTTCGTTGGACATCTTGCCGTTGATGGCCACCGCCAGGCACATGGTCATATCGATCTGCAGCTTCATGCACACCGAGATATCCGCTAGTCCTCCCCCAACAGCGCTCACCACAGTGCCGATACCGGGAATCACACCCGGAAGAGCAGTGGCTGCGCCAGAAGTCGCGGCTAGCTTTGAATAGCGGCTGATGATTTTGTCGACAACTGCGTCTTGAATCTTTTCGTCCGTGGCGGACGGCGCCGAGCTGCGCGCCTGGCTTTCATACTGGGTCACCAGTTCACGGGCGTCCTGCGGGCTAATGGCGATGGCTTCCACCATTTTCATCAATGAGGAGCTGCCTTCGTCTTTTCCTGTGGCCATGCCGGATTCCTTTCGAGAGATATTATCAGCTGTTTTCGAGCCTGAGCGCTAACGCGGAGGGTGGCACAACTGATATCAAAATAACACTACACTCATCGCTATGCGTCGCGAAGAGGTGACGATATTCCGAATAGAGGTCGGGCAAGAAAGACTTTTAAACAGAACGGGCATAAATAGCGCCCGTCACCAGTCAATGGCCCAAGGTATAGCAAGCGCAACCCGCAAGCTAAGGTCTTGGAGGCCTTTGTTGACGGCTGTTATCGCGGCAAATGGGTCAAGAGTGCTAGTGCCCGTGAAATGTCCATCCCATTGCTTCTGGCCTTTTTCTACCTTTGGCAAACGTCAGATACGGGTCGGTTGCTGCCGACAATGGGCCCAACTGCCCTATTGTGGCTGCTAGTTATCATCCGTCTCAAACCTTCGGCGGAAAGCTCTCAGTCAACCCAGAAATCAACGTCGCCGACTTGCTCGCTCATGCCTGCGAGCCGCTCGCATCGGCTAATGTCATGGCATTAGATCTGGTAAATCAATTGGGGGGCACCGGCCGCAATACCCTACTGGGCATTGCGCAGATCATTCTGCTGCGCGATTTGACGGCGAATCGTGCACTGGGTCAGCTCGCCCCGACAGAGTCGCCACGACTCTGTGACGAGCGACACACTGCATATCGGAGATCATTTGCCAATCTCATGGCGTTCATCGGCAAGGCAACTGCCAGCTCCGTCTTTCCCACAAGCTCCCTGTGCAGGCGTGGCATGGGGACCATGCCGCCCCCTGAGCAGGGAGCCGACAAGGCCGAAGGCCGCGTCAGCACCACAGGCAATAGATGAGCCCGATGATGCGCAACTCATGATCTGGGCCGTCACTGCAAGCCGCAGTGACGGCCCCGCCGACGCCCCAACATCACGGGCAAATCCTCAACCCCAAAGAGTGCGGCATACATGATGATGCCCCCATACACTGGCCCAGCAAAAACCTAAGACGACAGGTTCGAGAGTCGTCATCCCAACAGCGCGAGACTCCTGCAAGCGCTGATCCAGCAGGATGGAGTTAGCCAGGTATGCAAGGTTCCAGAAGCATACCGACCCATACCCATGGGCGGAGCCGCCTTTGTCTATCGGATTTATTCCCTGATGTGCCGCTA
>Ga0065714_10002611_pt1 | contig 13535 bp, 9 predicted proteins | sample MisRhiReplicate2_FD_59101 | JGI IMG/M metagenome (GOLD analysis project Ga0065714, IMG submission 59101) | Miscanthus rhizosphere microbial communities from Kellogg Biological Station, MSU, sample Rhizosphere Soil Replicate 2: eDNA_1 v2... | ecosystem: Host-associated > Plants > Roots >...
ATCAGATTACCTTCGGCCGGACGGGCCTCTTTTGCTCCCCGGTTCTTGGTGACGTCATCGCGAGCCGCCTGGTCTGGTACCACGGCGGACACCACGACAGTCGTCGATTCATCTGAAGACGGGCTCGCCNGCCAACCGTCACGTGGCACGGAACCACAGGCGATAAAGGCTTCGACCATGGCATCGGGCTCNGCATCGAGACGGCCGATCAACGCCCGGAAGCCTGCCANGTCGCCGTTGCACGGCAACACGCAGATCTGGCTNCCCTCACGAACGAAGTCGAATGCACCTTCAATGGTGGCCTGGTCGGCATCACTGACAAACCCCAGCTCAAATCCCAGGTAACAGGTTTCCGGATCCATCGTCGAGATATCCGGCATGCCCTCGGTGATGCACACGACCGCGCCGATCTGGCCGAAACTGTTGAGGTAACGCAGCAACGACAGCGGGTCCATACCGTTGCGCAGGACGTCGGGACACAGGCGCAGGGACAAGTGCCAACGCGCGGTACAAGTCGATTGCAGCGGCTCGATCGTTGCCAGGGACGGCGCCGATTCGTGACGGTGCTCAAGGTAGCCGTTAAGACGCTCGACCAACGCCGCGCCCTGCCGCTCATGCTCTGCGGTCATGCCTTGCAGGTCACCGTGGCTGGCAAGCAATTCAATCAGCGTGCACAAGTGGTCCCGCACTTCCAGGAACAGGGCACTCAGCGATTCGTCGACCCGCAGTTCATGTCCACGGACCCGATCCAGCACGCTTTCTGCCACATGGGTAAAGGCAACGATCGGCGTGAAGCCAAACAGGCCGGCAGAACCTTTGATGGTATGGGCGACGCGAAACAAGGCGTTGATTGTGTCGACATCATCCGGCGCCTGTTCGATCTGCAGCAACGCCTCTTCCATCAGGAGCAGAAGCTCCTGGCTTTCGGCGATGAACGTTCGTAGCACGTCGTCCAGATTCATGGGCGAACTCATGGCTTCAACCTCTCTGCTGAAGGGACGGAGCCGACTGGTCGAAAAAGCTGTGCAACCCACTCATGTCCAGTGCATCAAGCACCGCCGTACTGGGGTTGCTCAGCAGCAGGTTGGAGCCATGGCGCAGCGACTCCTGTTTGATCAGCACCAACAGCTGGAGCCCGGCGGTATCCATTTCGTCCACGCCGCCCAGATCCATTTCGACTTCCTGAGCCAACGGAAACAGCTCCAGCAACAGGTCTTTGCGTTCAGCGGCGGTGTAAATGGTCAGTGGCCCTTCGAGAACCAGAATCCGACGCAGACAAGCCGTGGTATTTGTCATGACAACCTCCTTTCCAGGGACTCTGGGCGGCGCTACGGCATGATCAGTTTGGAGACGGCACCCAGCATCTGGGCCGGCTGGAAGGGCTTGACCATCCAGGCCTTGGCACCGACGGCCTGGCCCTGTTGCTTCATGGCCTCTCCGGTTTCGGTGGTCAGCATGATCACGGGCGTGAACTTGTAGGCCGGCAGTTGTTTAGCGGCCTTGATGAAGCTGAGGCCGTCCATGTTCGGCATGTTCACGTCACTTACAATCAAGTGGATCTTGCGTCCGTCGAGCTTGGTCAGGGCGTCACGACCGTCAACACCTTCGATGACCTCGTATCCGGCGCCCTTCAAGGTGATGCTCACCACTTGGCGAATGGAGGCAGAGTCATCGACAATCAGGATGGTTTTGCTCATGGGGAAACTCCCTAGAAAAAAGTGATCTCGGATGAAGTGCTGCTCACCACAGGCTTACCGTGATGGATCGCATGCTGTTCAGGCATGGTGTAGGTGCTCGCCAATTGCTCAAGCCAGGCATCCGCGATGATCGGGGCCGGTGTGCCGCCAGCGAGCGCGAATTGCTGGCGTTCGACGATATGCCCATGCAGCTTGCCAAGGTCGTTGTTGACCAGGGAAAGCATCTGGCCGACTCGATCCTGGAACTGCAGGGCGACCAGTACCCCCGATATCTCGGTGGCAACGTTTTCGCTCTGCTGCTGAAGACTGCTGCTGGTATCGACAATGGCCTGGGCGTTGTGCCGGAAGTGCTCGATCACCTGGAACACCAGTTGCTCCGAATGAGCCAGGGTTTGCGAATCCTGCTGCGCCTGGTGCTGAGACAGCTCGACGGTGCGAGAGATGGCAGCGTTGACGGCATTGACCGTTTCGCTGATTTTCTGCCCCGTCTCCCCGGATAGACTGGACAGCTTGCGCACTTCATCCGCCACTACCGCGAAGCCGCGTCCGGCATCCCCTGCCCGCGCCGCTTCAATCGCGGCGTTGAGTGCCAACAGATTGGTCTGCTGGGCAATATCACCGACGAACTTGGCCATCTCCTGCAATTGAGAGGTGAAGTCGGAAAGAAGCAATACCTCCTTGAGTTGCGACTCCTTGCGCAACAGCGCATCGCGAAGGGCAACCATGATCGAGTCCAGGTCCCGCTGGCCGACCTCAAGAATTTCCAGCAACCGTGTACCCGAGCTCTGGCTCGCCCCTTGGGAAGCAGAAGCACTGATGTCTCCCGACAGCGTCGCGAAGCGGTTACTCAGCTTGAGAATCGACTCCTCGCTGAGGATGCGCGCTGCATCGATCTGCTGGCTCCAGATCGGCAGTACCTGTGCGCATACCTCGCCCAATCCTTCATCCGGCGAAGCGGTCAGCGGAAGGTGAAGTGGCTGATCATCGCCTTGCTGTGCGTGCTGCCGACTACTCAATAAACGCCGGCTCCACACACCCATCAGCAACGCGCCAAGCAAGACCAGCACGCAACTGGCTGCACTGCGCAGACTGAAGTCCGTGCTGACCAGAATCGCGACACAACCGAAAACTCCCGTCAGTCCCGCGGGCAGCATCAAGATCAGGGGGGAGGAAATTACCTGTCCTTTCACCTTCATCTCTCCAGTTCAGTGCGGATCCGACGGGACCCCGCGCAAGACATCCACGATAGGGATGCTCGGTTTTGTTGGCTTGGAGAGATAATGGCCAAGTGATGGCCGTGGAACTATCGGAGCATCCTGATTTACACCTAAGGATTGCGGTTGGTGCGGTAGGAGAATTCCTACCCGACGGTGACAGTCCCCCAAAACGACAGCAAAAAAAAACCAGCGACAGGCGCTGGTAAAAAACTCGAACTCGCACGCGTCATCCAAATCGCGACTCGCTGCCCTGCCCCGTGCCCACCCAGAGCGCTTCAAGGCTCTTGAAGCCCCAGGTCTTCTCCGACTCAATGCTGACGATGCTGTCCTGCCCACAGGCCAGATCAATACATTCGGGAGGCAGCGGCATACGACTCGACGCCGAGTAGAAAACCTTCACCCTGGGCGTGAGCAAATAATCGGCGTGTTGCTCCATTACCACTGCCAACCTGCCACTTTGAAGGCGTACCAAAGCACCAACCGGATAGATACCAATGCATTTGACGAAGGCGTGAAACACTTTCTGATCGAAATGCCCGCTCCATCCCGCCATTTTTCGAATCGATTCGGCGGGGCCCCAGCGATCCCGATAAGGACGGTCAGACGTCACGGCGTCATACACATCACAGACAGCGGCCATGCGCGCGAATAGACTGATCTGGGTGCCACATAACTTATGGGGATAGCCACTGCCGTCCACCTTCTCATGGTGATGCAGGCAAACGTCCTGCACCCGGGAAGTGAAATGCCTGCTGTCCGCCAGCAGCCTGGCACCCTCCTCAGGGTGTGTGCGCATCGTCATGTGTTCGGTGTCATTCAAGGGCAATGGTTTCGCCAGGATGGCTGTGGGTATCACCATCTTGCCCACGTCATGCAGCAAGCCCGCCAGCCCGGCTTCTTGTACCAGTTGCGGCGGTAAATCCAGCTGACGTGCCAAACCAATCATCAACCCACAGACGGCTACCGAATGCATGTAGGTATATTCATCGGCAGTCTTGAGGCGCACCAGGCTGAGCAGTGCATCAGGATGACGTAACAGCGAGTCGGAGATTTCACCAACCATGTCCGTGACTCGATCCAGTTGAACGATCCGTCCCATGCGCAAGTCGCCGAACATCTCCATGACCGCCGCCTTGGAACTGGAGCAAAGCTTGACCGCCCTCAACAACTCTTCGCTCATTGCCACCCTCGGACGCGGTCCGGGTACTTCGGTGCATGATCGGGTCGACAAGCGTGGGGGCTGCTGAGCCTGCACAGTGTTTTCATCAGGCGCAGAGGCTTGCACGTCCGCCCCCTTGGACAGGTCGATCCACGCACCAACAATGTCCGAGGCAAGGACTTTCTCCAGCACCTCCTCATTCTGAATCAGGAAGCTTTTGTTCCAGAATGGACGCTCTACACAGGAGCCGGAGAGTTCCTGGACATACATTCCTACGCAAAGATCGGTTACACCGATATGCCTCAACACGACACAGATCCTCCTCTGTCCGCAACCGCTTCCTGAATTGCCCGAAGCGCGATTGTCTTGGATACGCACCAGGATGCCACCCTAGCGCTTGAATAATAGCCAGGTGCCATCAACTATATAATCGGAGCAATCTTATTTAGGGCTAGGAAATACAGAGGGTCGTGTAGGGATTTTCCTACGCCGCGTCACCCACTAAGAACGGAACGCATCAACCTTGAGTCCAAACCGGCTCATTTTTTTGTACAACCCGTACCACCTGCTGGTTCATCTTTGCTGGGAGCCTGCGTAAAAAAGTCGAAGCCGCCCCTTCCCAACCGCAACACTTCATTACCGAAACGGGGGTTGGGTATCGCTTCATACCTTGGGCATAGATTGACGAGGGTAAATAGTCACGGAGGCGCGTAGCTTATTGCCGCCGAAAACACACATTCTGTCGAACGCCTTGTGGCTGACGGGAAGATGCTGGCAGTCAAGTGCCTGACGGTGCTGACTATGATCAATGTCTGGATCATGCAGGTAGACGAAGTCCTCATCGTAATCAGTGACAATGACCCAGTGTGGGGCTTTTGAGCGCGTCAGTCGGTAGCTGCTGATCAACACCAGGGGTTGACCGCCCTCCTTCAGTGCGAGGGCCAGGTCCAGTTGGTTGCTGCTCACCTGCTCCACATCACTCTGCGCGAGTTCGCTGCAGAACGCTTCGTGTACCAGGCGCATTACTTCTTTTTTATGTTCGTCGCGCACGCCGTCGAGAAATAGCGGACCTGCGATACTCACCTGCAAGCGTACTCGAAACCCCCGGCGCCAGGCCGCGAGTGCCAACCCTTGGGGACTGCAACCGCCGTGCCCTGAAGTCATGAACACGGTGGTGGCTTCACGCCAGATCTGCAGTTCGTCCCGACGCCCGATTAAACGATCGGGTTGCAATGCCTTCATGGCCATCAAGAGGCAAGCCGGGCCGCAGGTAAACTCAGTGGTCTGCTGGTAGTAAGGCACCTGGAGCTCACGGTTTTCCCGAGGCTGCACAACACGTTTTTCCAAGCGCAGCGCATGCAAGTGGTCTTCGTAGTAGTCATTTACCACGGCGAAGCGCCGGTATCCATTGCGCTCATAAAGACTGATGGCAACCGGATTATCCGGTCGGACTTCCAGTCGCAGGTAGGCGCAGTCGTTCGCGCGTGCGCACTCTTCCGCCTGATCCAGTAGCTGTTTCCCCAAGCCCAGGCCACGACTATGGGTGGCGATGGCGATGGAGTACAGACGCGCCAGCGAGGTGCCGCGGTGGAACAAGACCAGGCAGTAGCCCATCAATTGGCTCTCGGCCTGCGCGACGATCAGGCTGGCATGGGCTCGGCCGATCATCCACTGGAAACTGCGCGGCGTGAGTCGGTCATGAGTAAAGCACTGGTTTTCCAATTCCAGCAGAGACTTCAGGTCATCGTGTGTCGCCTTGCGAAATACCAGATTCATATAGCCGCCGTAAAAGTTGCGTAACGAAACGAGACTTTTAAAAAGTATCGTGCTTAATAGATAAGGACTTGTTCTCCAACGGACCTTCTCATATGTCAGCGGCACAGGGTGATTGGCGTGAAGTATCAGAGCAAAATCGGCTAGCGGCAATATCAAACCTTACTTATTTATCGAGCGCGCCCAGGCGGCAAAGCCAAGTCGTTATTATTGTTGAGCGAAAAGAAGACTGGGCGTCTTATTTCCCATCAGACGATGTGATGAGTGCCCAGGAATATCTCGAGCAACCCCTTGAAAGCGAGGCTAGCAAGCGTGTTCAGGTTATTAATCTGTGTCGGAGCTACAAGTACCTGGGACACGGGTATTACTGTTCATTGCTGGCAGAAGCACGCGGCCATAAAGTTATTCCATCTGTGCGAACCATCAGCGAGCTGACCCGAAAGTCACTGTACAGCCTAGCGCTGGATGACTTGGACAAGGCGCTGGACAAAGCACTGAACAACCACCTTTATAGTAATACCGAAGGATTCACGCTCACTCTTTACTTTGGCAAAACCAACCTTGAGCCTTTGCAGGAACTGGCCCGGCAAATTTTCGAAATATTCCCGTGTCCGATCCTCTTGGTGGAGTTCCGTAAAAGCAATAGTTGGCACATCGAGGGAATAAAGCCTGGCGTCTTGCAAAAGCTACGCGAAGACCAGGAGGATCAATTTGCCAACTCGCTGGACAGTTTCAGCCGCAAGATCTGGCGAGTACCGCGGTCACCCCGCGTGGCCCGTTACGACCTGGCCATATTGCATGACCCACAAGAATCGCTGCCGCCTTCCAATGCCAAGGCACTGGAAAACTTTATCAGGGTGGGCAAAGGTCTGGGCATTGATGTCGATCTGATCGAAAAGAAAGACTATTCACGGATAGCCGAGTATGACGCCCTGCTGATTCGCGAAACCACCAGCGTGGATAACCACACCTATCGCTTCGCCAAGAAGGCGGAAAGCGAAGGCCTGGTGGTGATGGACGATCCCACTTCAATCCTGCGCTGTACCAACAAGGTGTACCTGACTGATCTGCTCAAAAGCCATCAATTGGGTATGCCGGCAACCGAGATTCTCTACAAGGAGCGACCGGAAGACTTCGAGCGAGTCGGTGAACGCCTGGGCTTTCCATTAGTGCTGAAGATTCCCGATGGTTGTTTTTCCCGTGGCGTAATCAAGGTCGAAAGCCAGCAGGCGCTGCTGGATGCCACCGCTGAGCTCTTCGAGCACTCGGTATTGCTACTGGCTCAGGAGTTCTTCTACACCGAGTACGACTGGCGCATCGGTGTGCTCAACCGAAAACCGATTTTCGCCTGCCAGTACTTCATGTCCAAAGGTCACTGGCAAATCTACAACCACAAGGCCAAGGGCCAGGACATTAATGGGGAATGCCGCACCTTGGCGGTTCACGAAGCACCGCGGGCGGTGGTGGATCTGGCGGTGAAAACCGCGAATCTCATTGGCGATGGTTTGTACGGGGTCGACCTGAAACAGTCGGGGGATAAGGTGGTGGTCATCGAGGTTAACGACAACCCGAACATGGACGCGGGCATCGAAGACGCATACTTGCAAGACGACCTGTATTCCTTGGTTCTGGAAGAGTTCATTCGCCGCCTTGAGCTGAAACGTCGCGGTCAGGCCTGGTGAATACTTGATCCGCTACACGACCTGCAAGACACTGACTTCCTCCGTCAACAACGCCATAGGTCAGACGTGATCAAGAGTTTCCTACTCGCCAATGGGGCGCTGGTACCGGTTGAACAGCTCAATGCTGATGTGATGTTGTTCAGTAATCCCGATGCGGCAGAACGAGATCTGTTGCGCAGCGAGTTCAAACTGGACGATCACGCGCTGGCTTCGGCACTGGATCCGGACGAAGTCTCACGCATCGAATTCCATCCGGATAACCTGTTCTTGATCTGGAAGCGTCCGGAAAGTTACTCGGGCGGAGATAGCCTGGCCTTTGAGGTCTCATCGTTCGGCTTGCTCTTCTCTAAAACACGCTTGCTGATAATCGCGACTGACGACTCCCAGTTGAGTGGATTGGGGCAGCGGCACCCCTTGCACACAACGCAAGATGTGCTGCTGGACATACTGTTCAACAACCTCCACCACTACCTGGGTCACCTCAAGGTGATCAAGATGGTGGCTCGCGAGCTGCAGCAGAAATTCAACGCCTCGATGGAGAATCGACATCTGGTCCAGATGTTTAACCTCAGCGAAAGCCTGATCTACTACATCAATGCGATTCACAGCAATGGCGCTGTCCTGACTCGGCTGCGCAACCATGCGGAAAAAGAGCACTTCAGCGTCGAGGCGATTGCGCTTATCGACGATTTGATCATCGAAAACACCCAGTGCAACAAACAGGCGGAAATCTACTCCAGGGTGTTTGCCGGCTTGATCGACGCACGCGGCAATTTGATGAACAACACCATGAACAACCTGTTACGCAAACTGACGCTGATCAATGTGGTATTCCTCCCTCTCAACCTGATCGCCAGCATTGGTGGCATGTCCGAGTTCAGCATGATGACCTCAGCCGTTCCCTGGTGGGTTGCCTATCCGCTTTTTCTCACGGGAATGGTAGTAGCCGGGGGCCTGATGGTTATCGCGCTCAAGCGTCTGACGCGTGGTTCATCCAGCATGAATGGCCCGCATTGAACGAGCCCCTCTGGATACTCGATGACTCTTTTACATCTCGACCTGTGTGCCCAGCTCTATCACCCGGTTCAACGGCAACTTGAAGTACTTCAGGTTGCTATTGGCGTTCTTCAGCAAAAATGCAAACAGGGTTTCTCGCCAACGGGCCATTCCGATGCGCTTGGTCGGGATCACCGTCTCCCGGCTGAGGAAATAGGTGGTGCGCATCGGACTGAAGTCCAGTTCAGCCAAGTGACAGAGACTCAAGGCCAAGGGGACATCGGGCTCCTCGATAAAGCCAAAGTGCAGACTGACCCGGAAGAACCCTTCTCCATAGGCTTCAATCTCAAACCGTCGGTCAGCACTCACACGAGGGCTGTCTTCAGACACCACTGTGAGCAATACCACTTGCTCATGCAAAACCTGGTTATGCAGCAGGTTGTGCAGCAGTGCATGAGGAACAGCATCTGTCCTGGCCGTAAGAAACACTGCCGTACCTTGCACCCGATGGGGAGGCTGCGTACGGATGCTGCCGATGAATAGCGGTAGAGGAAGTGCGGTTTCATCCAGCCGCTCCACAATAATCTTTCTGCCCCGCTTCCAGGTCGTCATCAAAATGAACAGGCTGATGCCGGCAATCACCGGGAACGCCCCACCCTGAAAAATCTTGGGTGCATTGGCCGCGAAATACAGACCGTCTACCAGCAGGAATCCGAGCAGCATTGGGATGGCCAGCCAGCGCGGCGTTTTCCACAGGAGCAGGACGACTGCCGAGGACAAGACTGTCGTGATCAACATGGTCCCCGTCACAGCGACGCCATAAGCTGCGGCCAGAGCACTGGACGACTCGAAACCAATCACCAACAGCACGACACCCACCATCAACGCCCAGTTAACCGTACCGATATAGATCTGTCCCTGTTCCTGGCTGGAGGTATGCTGGATAAACATGCGAGGGACGTAACCCAACTGGATGGCCTGGCGAGTCAGGGAAAAAGCACCGGAGATCACGGCTTGAGAGGCGATGATGGTGGCGAGTGTGGAGAGCGCGACCATCGGTAACAGTGCCCATTCAGGCGCCAGTAAATAGAACGGGTTGCGCACGGTCTCCGGGTTTCCCAGGATCAGGGCGCCTTGGCCAAAGTAATTGAGCACCAAGCCGGGCAACACGAGAATGAACCAGGCGCGAGCAATGGGCTTGCGGCCAAAGTGGCCCATGTCGGCATACAGTGCTTCAGCACCGGTCAATGCCAACACCACGGCACCCAGAATGGCCACGCCAATCCCCGGATGCACCACAAAAAATTGCACTGCCCACGCAGGATTGAGCGCCTGCAGAACTTCCGGTCGTTGCAGGATGCCGTAAATGCCGAGCGCACCCAGCACCATGAACCACAGCACCATGACCGGGCCGAACAGGATGCCGATACGCGCCGTGCCATGTTTTTGGATCAGGAACAGCGCTACCAGGATGACCACGGACAGCGGAACGACCCACTGCTCGATTCCATCGAACGCAAGCTGCAGCCCTTCGACCGCCGAGAGCACCGAGATGGCTGGGGTGATCATGCTGTCCCCGTAAAACAGTGCAGCGCCGAACAGCCCGAGCAATACCAGGACCCTGCTCATTTTTGGAAACGGCGCCGCAGCCCGACGTGCCAATGCGGTCAAGGCCATGATGCCCCCCTCGCCCTGGTTGTTGGCGCGAAGGATAAACAGCACGTACTTGATCGAGACGACCCAGATCAGTGACCAGAAGATCAACGACAGAATACCCAGTACACCGTCCTGGTTGGCCTGGACGCCGTAGTGACCGGCGAACACTTCTTTGAGTGTGTAAAGCGGGCTGGTGCCAATGTCCCCATAAACCACGCCCACCGCGGCGACGAGCAAGCCCACTCCTGATGTTTTGGTAAGGGAGTCTTCGTGGGCGGGAATCGCTGCTTCGCTCAAGGGTTGCGTCTCTCAAATTACGGGGGTGGAAGTGTATGCCATCCTTGAGCAATACGATTTGCCAGGGCCATTGGAAATGCAAGGCGCTTGGACGATCGGAAAATCGCGGCCAGTATCGTTGTGGGCCAAAACACCTACCGTAAAGAAACCGTAAAAAATTTACATTCCCCGTTGGCCTGTCATCGTCAGGACTGCGCGTTAACGCTTCCCCATCACGGGCAGCTACGCGCTATCGCGCACGCTCTATATCAGCAGCCCAGCGAGGGATCGTGGCAATTTTCAGAGCATTTACGACAGCATCCCGCTAAGAACGAAATGCATCAACCTTGAGCCCAAACCGGCTCATTTTGTTGTACAACCCACCCCGCGACACATTCAGCCGCTGAGCAGCCAGGCGGATATTTCCGCGCGTATCCTTGAGGGCGGCGATGATGGCATTCATCTCATGGGTGCCAAGGTCCGGCGCCATCCGCGGCTCAGGGACACTTCCCCATGTCGATGGGCGCCCTCGCTGCCTGATTTCCAAGGCAAGATCGCTCGGCTCGATCAGTTCGGTCATCGCCAGGTTGGTGGCCCGCTCAATGACGTTTTCCAGCTCACGGACATTGCCTGGCCAGTGATAGGCGCCAAGCATGTCCAGCGCCGCGGGCGAAAGGTCCTGCATCGACTTGCGTAGCGACCGGGCACAACGCGCAAGAAAATGCCGCGCCAGCAACGGCACATCTTCGCGGCGCATCCGCAGTGGCGGCACCGTCAGGTTCAGCACGTTGAGCCGGTAGTAAAGATCCTCACGAAAGGCGCCTTCGGCCACTGCCTGGCTCAGGTTGCGGTGGGTGGCGGCGATGATGCGCACGTTGACCCGCAGCGATTTTTTCGCCCCCACCCGTGTCACCTCGCCTTCCTGCAGGACACGCAGCAGGCTGACCTGCGCATCAAAGGACATGTCACCGATTTCATCGAGGAAGATCGTCCCGCCATCGGCCAATTCGAACTTGCCTGCCGACCCACCGCGCGCCGCTCCGGTGAAGGCGCCTTCGACATGACCAAACAGTTCGCTCTGCACCAGGTCACGGGGAATGGCGCCGCAATTGACCGCCACGAAAGGCCCGCCACATCGGTCGCTGCCATTATGGATAGCCTGGGCGAACAGCTCCTTGCCAGTGCCGCTCTCACCGAGGATCAGCGTGGTCGAATCACTGCGACTGGCAATCCGCGCCAGGTGCAGTGCATCCTCAATCGCCTGTGAGCGGCCGAGGATGGTTTCGAAGGTGTAGCTGGCCTGGGTGCCAATGATCCGCCGGGTGATTTCCCGGATGCGTCGGTTCTCGCGCAACGACACAATCCGCCCGCCTTGCTCCAGCGGGCAGACCGACACCAGGCAGGCCAGATGGCTGCGGTCGTGCAGTTCAAAGGTGCAATCCAGGTCCCGCACCCCTTCCCCGCCCCCCAGCAGGACGGCATCGGTCAATTCGCTCTGGCCCAGGCTCTTGAACGGGCTGCCGAGCAGGTCACGGCCGACGCGGAACAACTGTCGGGCGTAATGGTTGAGCGCCTTGATGCGGCCCTGCTCATCCAAAACCACCAAGCCCTCGTTGAGCACCTCAAGGACTGTCTGTTGTTCTTCCAGCAAGGCTTGCAGCGCCATCTGCCTCGAGACCGCCTCGGCCGCGGCCTGGACCGTGCCCAGCGTATGGAAATGAAACCAGCCGGGTTCCGCCGTCAAGGTCAACATACCCAGCGTCCGGCCCTGGGGATCGCGAATTGGCGCGGCGGCGCAATGCATGCGGCGCTGGCGCAGGCCAAGCCCGAAGTTCTCCTCGGCCAACACATACACCAAACGGTCTTCGACGATCGCCAGCCCGGTGCAATTGGTGCCCTGTACCGACTCCAGCAGTCGACTGCCAATGGGTGTGAGGTCCAGGCCACAGAAATACAAAGTCGTGCCTTCGGCATCGGTCAGGTTGATATGGCCCCTTGGGTTATAGGCGAGCAAACCGCGCATGACTTGCGCCGCAGCGGCGATCAGCACCCGGTTGGCTGCCAGGGTCGCGGTCAGGTCGGCAGGCGCGACAAAACGGTACTCGCCGTCTTCCGGATCGAGGCCGGCAGCGACGCTGCGCAACCAGGACTCCCAAATCACCCGGCGGATCCCGGCAGGCCGTTCGATAGCTCCCTGCAAGCACGCGCGCCAAGCCTCATCCAGCGCAGTGCCTGGCCCTTCGTTCAACGACGCGGGGCCCAGCGTGGTGAGGTAGTCACGGTCTTCGGCGCTCAATGCTGCAGGTTGCTGGTTCATTATCCGGCCAACTGTTCATATTTTCGACATGTCAGTATAGACATGTCATTTAAATGAACATGAATTTCAATAAAAACAAATAAATTCCCTTTAGTATCAATTAGTTAATTATTGGCACAGCACTTGCTCCCTGCCTGGACAGACGAGGACATTCTTACCGCCGAGTCGTAAAAACAATAAAGGGAGTCATGTTCATGAGCACATCCAAGACCATTCGCCTTGGCCTCATCGGCGCCGGCCGCATGGGCAGTTTTCACGGCCTGACCGCCGCCCGGCACATCCCCGGCGCCTGCCTCGCCGCCATCGCCGACCCTACCCCCGGCCAAGCCGCACGCTTGGCGGCAGAACTGGACGTGCAGAAGGTCTATACCGACCCACAGCAATTACTCGATGACCCGGACATCGACGCCGTGCTGATTGCCGCCCCGGCACGCAGCCATGCCGAATTGGTGATCAGTGCGGCCCGGGCCGGCAAAGGGGTGTTCTGTGAAAAGCCGATGGCCATCACCCTGGACGAAGCTGACCGCGCCATCGCCGCCGCTGCTGACGCGCGGGTGACGCTACAAGTTGGCTTCAACCGTCGCTTTGCCAGAAGTTTTCGCACTGCTCACCTGGACGTGGTCGGCGGCCGCATCGGTACGCCACAACTGCTGCGCTCGCTGACCCGCGACCCAGCGCTGAACAACCCGGCCGCGTCGCCGCAATGGGTAATCTTCCTCGAAACCCTGATCCATGACTTCGATACCCTGCGCTACCTGAATC
>Ga0065714_10003322_pt1 | contig 13522 bp, 8 predicted proteins | sample MisRhiReplicate2_FD_59101 | JGI IMG/M metagenome (GOLD analysis project Ga0065714, IMG submission 59101) | Miscanthus rhizosphere microbial communities from Kellogg Biological Station, MSU, sample Rhizosphere Soil Replicate 2: eDNA_1 v2... | ecosystem: Host-associated > Plants > Roots >...
ACCAACAGGTTTTCATATCATTTGCATGATCCAAAAGACAAGAACTCCATTGCCACCAATGATATTACCGATATCATCAAAGCTAAAAATGATAAAATATGGCTTGCCACTTATCATCGTGGCGTACAGCGTTTCGATCCCGTAAGTAAGAAATTTGAACGGTTTAATAAATCAAATATACCTGCGCTGGCCGAAAACAGCATTTGGGCACTTGCAGAAGATCACAATGGCCTCCTCTACATTGGCCATGTGAATAAGGGCATTTCTATTTTAAATCCAAAAAATAAAGACGTAAAGCTGCTTACTAGCGAAAGTACAAAAGGCCTGTTGCCAGATAATGAGGTCAGATCGCTGTTTTGTGATAGTAAAAACAATATCTGGATAGGAACCAGAAAAGGACTGGCAGTTTACCACCCTTTATCAAAAAGTATACAAAAGATCAGCCTTGCCGCCCAATCAAAAAATGGCGATGAACCTTTTGTACACGCTATCAAAGAAATCAATGGGGTAATCTGGATCGGTACTGCTGGATCTCAAGTATTTATCATGAAACCTCAATATAGTAATTCTGGGGATATCCGGCATACCGGAGCAATTACGGCAACTGATCTGGAGAGGGGTAATAATGCTTCAGTACAGAGCATTGACCGTGACCGTTTCGGCAATGTTTGGTTAGGGATTTATAGTGGAGGTATCGCTTTTTTGGGTCACCTGGAACCATTTTTTTCCGTTTTGCCCACTAAAAATATTAATCCTGGGGCAAACAGGCCAGCTACGGTAACCGGGATATTGAATGATGCGGGCAGCAGCATGTGGCTGGCTACGGCTGGAGATGGGATTTTGCAGATAAATGCTGAGAAAAAAATTACCAAAACAACTACAGCGAACAGTGGGCTGGGAGATGATTTTCTGCTTTCTGCTTTTCAGGATAGTAAAAAAAACAAGTGGTTTGGCCTGCAAAAAGGAGGTGTATCCTTCCTTGATGCAAAAAACAATACCTGGAAGAAGATAAATGCCGGTGAAAAGATGTCTGCTGTTAGAGCGATCATGGAAGATTCACAGGGGAATATTTGTTTCGCTGCAGAGGAGGGCGTATTTGTTCATGATCCCGGCCACAATACTTTCTTTAAAATAGCTACCAGAACACCTATGCTTGGTGATTATGCCCCCCGCACCTTAGTGGAGGACAGCCATGGGAATCTTTGGGTAGGTACTTATGGTCAGGGCCTTTACATTTTCGATCGTAATAGAAAACTGATTAAAAAAATTGCCAAAGGACAAGGGATTGGCAGCAATACCATCAACTATCTNTTTCGTGACCGGAGCAATAATATCTGGATCGCTACAAATGAAGGTCTGGCACTCCAGAGTGCAAATCGGGAAATGGGAAATCTTGAAAACATTGTTTTTCCCGAATCCGATGCCTGGTTAACCGTAAATGCCGTAGCCCAGGATCTTAATGGCAACATTTGGTGCTCCACCAGATTAGGTTTGCTAAGGTATCTGCCAGAAGAAAAACGCATGCTAAGTTACGATCAGGCCTTTGGTTTGCCGCTAGGTGGCTTTACCAATAATAGTGTTGCGCTGGATAGGAGGGGATGGCTATTTTTTGGAATGCCTGCAGGCATCTGTTATTTTAATCCAGACCAGATCCCATTGAGCCTGCCAGAATCCCCAATACGGATCAGCCGCTTTATGGTATTCAATACTGGAGAAAACCATGCACAATCTGAAAAATACCCAAGCCTTACCCAGCAGATAAACCTGAAGCATGAAGAAAATAGTTTTCGTATAGAGCTCGCTGTGATGGATTACGCCGTAAATGAGCTCGTTGAATTTAGCTACAAACTAAATGGGCTGGACAAAAACTGGATATTTTTAGGGGGTGAAAAGAATCTCGATTTTCGAAATATCCCATACGGGAAATATGAGCTTCTCATCCGCACCCGTCAGAAAAACGATCAGTGGTCTGAAGATTATGAACGTCTTTTCATCAACATCTCCCCGCCGTTTTATCTAAGCACACTTGCACTGGGCACTTATTTTTTGCTCATTGCCGCTACGGTTTTCACTATTTTATTTTTCTATGTCAAAAAAATAAATGCAGAAGGCCAGCTCCGCGTTAAAAAGCTTCAGCTTGAACAGGATGGACAGCTCCATAGGGAAAGGATGAATTTTTATACCAACATCACCCATGAACTGCGGACACCACTAACGCTAATCCTTGGTCCTTTAGAAGATTTGCTTGCTGAAGAAAAGTTATCTTCAAAACATAAAGATTGGGTCTTTATTGTTCAGAAAAATGCAAACAGGTTATTTTCAATGGTCAATCAGTTACTCGAATTCCGCAAAGTCGAATCCCAGTATAAGCCATTGGTGTTGGGAGAAGCCTATTTGGGTGAACTGCTCTCAGAAATTGTACTTAAATATAAAGAGGTAAACCATAATAAATCAGTGAATATTGGCTATACTATCTTGCAGGAGGATATCAAAACGACCTTTGATGCAGAGATTGTGCAGTTGATTCTGGATAATTTATTATCGAATGCCTGCAAGTTTACCTCAAAAGGCAATATAGATGTTGTTTTAAGTTATGAGAAGGATAAATTAAGCACCTGCGCTTTAATTACGGTAAAAGATACAGGATGCGGTATTGCCCCAGAGCACTTAAGCAGGATATTTGATAAATTTTATCAGGTGCCAAAATCTGTAAGCCATGGCTCTGGTATTGGTTTGGCTTTGGCCAAGGAACTGGCTGCAATTCATCACGGAAAAATTTACGTCAAAAGTGAACTGGGCAAGGGAAGTGAGTTTTCTGTTCGCCTGGTCACCAATACAGTTCTACCCTCTGTAACTCCCCCAAGGCCAGATCTTCAACCAGCAGCACTTGATATACAGTTACCGCCGGATGATCAGCGTCAATTGCTCTTACTGGTGGAAGACGATAACGATCTTCGGGAGTACCTTTCTTCAGTACTTGGTGCAAAATATGAACTGGTTACAGCCGAAAATGGGCTGCAGGGACTTGAACTTGCCAAAAGCCGCATCCCAGATATTATTCTTAGCGATCTGACGATGCCTGATATGGACGGATTCGCTATGCTTGAAGCCTTAAAATGTGAGCGGGAAACCAGCCATATCCCAATTATACTTTTAACCGCCAGAGACAATGAGTTAGATATGGGGCGGGGATATGAACTGGGTGTCGATTCTTACTTAACCAAGCCGATAAGTCCGAAACTGCTTCACAACCGTATTGAAAACCTGTTGACAAAACGCAAGACCATCTATAACGAATTACTCGGACAACTCTCCACTCGGGTAAAGCAGGGAACCACAGAAGTGCCGGTAAATACTGAGTTGTGGAGGGAAAATGCCTTCGTAAAAGAGTTTGTAGCGCTGGTTGAAGAAGGCATACAGGACGAAGTGCTTGATACGGCCACTCTTGCTGAAAAAATGAACATGAGCCAGTCTACACTTTATCGAAAACTCAAAGGCATTACCGGAAAAAACATTAACCAGTTGGTGCGAAAAGTAAGGATTCAAAAGGCGGCTCAACTGCTCCGCTCAGGCCAATACAACATCACTGAAGTGTCTTTGATGGTAGGCATCAACAGTTCCATTTATTTCCGTCAATGCTTCAAGGAAGAATTTGGTCAGCTCCCTTCCGAATATCAAAAAAAGAGGATATAGCACTCAAAAAAGCCATTTTTGACGAAAAAATAAATGTTAATTGACGGATCTGTGTATGTCTGTGCATAGCAGAATCTGTTAAGTTTGATTCCGAAAACCAAATATAAACCCATCTCAGAATAACACGGGCGACCCTTTTTCAAGAGTGATTTTATTTTGATGATTTCCAGATGAGCCAAATAGGGTCTAGATCACTAACTATGATTTTGATTCATTTCTGCAGAGCAGTATTTACTCATTATGAAAAGGGAAAATATTTGGTGCAACTATTCATTACACTTAAAACCAAATATGAAAATGAGAATCCTCAAAATTTTATTTATCTGCGTCGTGGTGTGGGCAGTTCCCACCTATTCTTTTGCGCAACGTAAGATTTCCGGACAAGTACTGAGTGAACTCAATGAACCGCTAACCGGTGTTACCATTGTCGTTCCTGATGCAGTCCCGAAAGAAATTACAACAACCGATGGTCAGGGACGCTTTACCCTCAGCACAAGTAAGGGCACCTTTTTAGTAACCTACATTGGTTACAAAAACCAAACCATCACGATTGGCGACAAAACCCTGTTTACCATTAAAATGGAGAGCGACAACCAGGGACTGGATGATGTTGTGGTAGTCGGTTATGGTAAGCAATCGAAACGTAACATTACCGGAGCAGTAAGTAATCTAAAAGCAGAAGACGTAGTACGTACTTCGTCTACTTCCACCGCAGGGGCACTTGCAGGTAAGGTACAGGGTGTTTCTGTTCGTGCTAAAGATGCCCGTCCTGGTCGCGGAGCCAGTATCGAAGTCCGCAATATGGGCAACCCATTATTTGTAATCGATGGTGTAGCCTATGGGGGCCAGACAGGAACAGACTGGGTAGGTACTCAAAATGCTTCTGGCGCAGATATTTTCAATTCATTAAACCTTGAAGATATTGAAAGCATATCTATTCTTAAAGATGCCGCCGCAGCTGTATATGGTTTTAGGGCTTCAAGAGGGGTAGTTTTAATTACCACGAAAAAAGGTTCAAAAGATGAATCTGTAAAAATAAATGTTAATGGCTATTTGGGTTGGCAAAACCTTACCCGTTTTCCTGAAATGGCCACTGCAGCGCAATACACAAGAGGTCTGGTAGAAGCCGCTCAAAATGAAGGTCGCGATCCGAGCGCAGTGTATACCCGTGCAGAACTTGCAAAATGGCAGGCTGGAACCGAACCAGGTTATCGGGGCTACAACTATGCCGATATGGTTATTCGTAAAGACATTCCGCAGCAATACATTAATGCCAACATCACTGGCGGTGGCAAGAAATCCAATTACTTCTTATCGGTAGGTAACCTGCAACAGGATGCGATGATTAAAGACTTTAACTATAAACGTACAAACCTACAGGCAAATTTAGAAGCAACCGTGCTGGAAGGCCTTACGATCGGTACACAAATATCAGCCAGACAGGAAAAAACACAGGATGTGGGATTACCAGGTGGCGATGGTTATTTTTCTTCTATCCTGGCGATTTTCAAAAACAGGCCAACAGTTGGTCCTTATGCTAACGACAATCCGCTATATCCTAACCAAACAAATGAATTTGCATATAACCCCGCAATTTTTAGTCGCGATATTGCTGGTTATAAAGACAATACTTTCATGAGCGGGAATGTAAACATGACCGCAGCTTACAAAACCAAATTTGGTTTATCAGCAAAAGGAATTGTTTCTTACAATTATACCAACAACAAGTTCGATGGATTTCAATATAGCTATGATGTGTACAGATATGAAAACGATAACTACGTACGCAGCAACGGAACCAATTCGAGATGGCGCTACAAAACTGATCGTGTAGCGGTAGCGAGATCTGCACAATTTCAGTTGGATTACACGAAACAAATCGGTGACCATAACTTCTCTGTAATGGCAGGATATGAACGCTCGGATTGGGATAGAACATTAACTTCAATTGGCTCTAATCCTACCAACAACTATATTCCTTTAGTAAACACAGTTGCCGAACTTAGTGGTATTGGTGATGAATGGTTGTACGAAGCCAGAGCCGGTTTCATCGGTCGTTTAAATTACAATTACAAAGGTAAATACCTAGTTGAAATTCTGGGCCGTTATGATGGTTCTTACCTGTATTATACAGGCAAAGAGTGGGGGCTTTTCCCTGGGGCAAGTTTAGGATGGCGCATTTCTGATGAACCATTTTTTAAGCCGTTAAAGGGCGTAGTAAATGACATGAAACTTCGCGTTTCAGTAGGCCAAACAGGTTTAGAAGAAGGCGTAGGAATGCATGGTTACCTGGCAGGTTACGACTGGAATTCGGGAAATGCAGTATTAAACGGAACATACTATCCAGGTATTGATCCTAGAAATCCACCTGTTCGCAACCTTTCATGGGTAAAAAATACCAACTACAATGTGGGTATAGATGTTGGCATGTTCGATAATAAGTTAACGTTAACTGCTGATGCATTTAAGATTATCCGCACAGGTTATCCTGCTCCTAAATATGATGTACTATTACCCAATGAAATCGGATATCCACTGCCATATGAGAATCTGAACAGTAATGGTTATTATGGAGCTGAAGGTATCATCACTTATGCTAGTAAAGTAGGAGAACTTAATTACACGGTAAGCGGAAACTTTACCTTTTCAAGATATAAAGTGCTCGATTCATACAAACCACGTTTCAGCAATTCGTATAATGAGTATACAAGTTCAACTGAAAACCGTTGGGGCGGTATATGGTGGGGATACGAAGTTGTAGGCCGTTTCCAGTCTGAAGAAGAAATCCGCAATTACCCGATTAATAATGATGGAAACAACAATAGAAATCAATTGCCAGGGGATTTCATTTACAAAGATGTAAACGGAGACGGCGTGATCAATGATCTTGATCAGCGTCCTATTGGTTACCCTACAGGCTGGGCACCGATGATGTCTTTCGGTGGTCGCATTGGCTTATCGTGGAAAGGAATCGATTTTAATATTGATTTAGCCGGCGGCGCTATGCAATCATGGAATCAGGATTATGAATTAAGAAATGCCTTTCACGGTGGTGGAAATTCACCTGCCTACCTGCTGGAAGACAGATGGCACAGAGCCGATCCTTACGATCCGACAAGTGCATGGATTCCGGGATATTACCCTGCCATTCGTAACGGTAACTCTGGACCAAATAGCAGAAATAATAGCTTCTGGTTAAAAAACGTAAGATACCTTCGCGTAAGAAATATGGAGCTGGCTTACACCTTGCCTAAAACCATTGCCGAAAAAATCAAAGCGCAGAAAATCCGCTTCTATATAAACGGATCGAATATGATTTCATTCGATAATGTGAAAAAATTCCAGATCGATCCGGAAATCGAAGCTGCAGCAGCTGTGGTATATCCACAGCAAAAAGTATTTATGGCAGGTTTCAATATAACCTTTTAACAAAGATTAAAATGAAAAAAATTTATATAGCATTTGCACTATTTATCGGTTTAACCATGAACAGCTGCAAGCACGATGACTGGTTTTACCGTGAATCGAAAAACACCATCAGTGATGAACAATTGTGGAACGACCCAAATCTGATCACCTCACTTTTGGCCAACTACTATAACCGCCTACCCTCATTGCATGGTGTTTTTAATACCGGAGGAATGACTGAAATAGATGATGCCATGTGGTCGGGCACACGTGACCAAAACGGTAGAAACGACTTCCAGTACGGAAGTGATTATGGCCGCTACTGGGATTATGGATTGATCCGCGACCTTAATCTTTCATTAGAAAATATAAACACATTGGGTGTTAAGCTAACACCAGCTCAAAAAAGCCTTTTTATTGGTGAAATGCGCTTTATCCGTGCCTTTGTTTATTTTGAAATGGTAAAACGTATGGGCGGTGTGCCTTTAGTAACCAAACAATTGATATATGATTTTAGTGGCGACCCTACACCATTACAGGTTCCAAGAGCAAAAGAATCAGAGGTTTATGATTTCATTTATAAAGAACTTGAAGAAATTAAAGCTGATCTGGCTGCAAATAATTCAATCAAAACCCGTGCAAACCGATATACTGCCCTTGCTTTAGAAAGCAGAGCGATGTTATATGCTGCATCTATAGCCAAATACAACAGCTTAATGGCTGCTCCAATTAGCACCCCTGGTGGCGAAGTAGGTATTCCTGCATCAATGGCTACTGATTACTATAACAAATCGCTTACAGCTTCGAAAGAAATAATTGCGGGTCCCTATGCCTTATATAACGAGAATGCAGATAAAGGGGCAAACTTCTACGACATGCTGAATAAAAAACCTGTTAGTGAAGTGATTTTTGCAAAAGATTTCGCACTGGGTACCAAAGTACACCGCTTTACTTATGATAACATTATTAAAAGTATGACGGAAGACAACGAGGCATCATCTGCGATTTCGCCATCTCTAAGTCTTGTAGAAAGTTTTAATTATTTAGATGGAAGCAAAGGTACACTAAAGGACAAAGATGCAAACGGCAATTACATTACTTACACTAATCCTGCCGATATTTTTGCCAATAAGGATGCCAGGTTATTTGGAACGGTCATTTACCCGGGCACATCGTTTAAAAACAGTCCGGTAAGAATGCAGGCAGGTGTGGCAGTTTACAACAATGGTTCTTACCAGTTAACTACCTCAGCTGTACTTGGCGCAAACTATACTGACGGACAGGTTTGGACGGGTTTCGATGGCCCTAAAGACGATGCAGTGGATGTAAGCAATACAGGTTTCTATATCCGCAAAATGGTGAGCGATGCGCCTGCTGCAAGTACCCGTGGAACATCGGCTGTAAACTGGTGGCCTTGGTTTCGCTTAGGCGAAATTTATTTAAACGCGGCAGAAGCAGCTTTTGAATTGGGTCGCCCTGAGGGCTTAGGATATGTAAATTCGGTTCGTGCGCGTGCAGGATTTCCAGCCAACAGTATAAGCGTACTAACAAACGACATTATCCGTAATGAGCGTCGCGTGGAGCTTGCTTTNGAAGATCACCGTTACTTTGATTTAAAAAGATGGCGTATTGCNCACATCGTTTGGGATGGTACAGAAACAGATCCAAATGCAGTTGTAATGGGATTATATTCTTATAGAGTGGTAAGACCAGGTCATCCAGATAATGGAAAATATATTTATGCAAGAGTAAGGCCAACACGTTTCCGTCGTGCAAGGTTATTCCGTATGACAAATTATTATTCATCAATTGCACAAGATGTTTTAAACGGCAATCCAAAAATTGTTAGAAACCCTTTCCAATAACACAGACTATCATGAAAATTAAATTTTTAACAATATTTATCGTAGCAACCAGTTTATTTCTGGCCAGTTGCGGAGAATACGATAATTTCGATGCACCTGAATTTACTTTATCAGGTAAGGTGGTATATCAGAATAAACCATTAGGGGTACGCAATAATGGCCCTCGATTTGAACTATGGCAAGATGGTTATGCACTCCGCTCCCCAATCTATGTTTATATGAATCAGGATGGCAGTTTTTCAGCAAAATTATTTGCCGGCCAATATAAACTTACCCGCATGGCCGATGCGCCATGGTTGCAACAGGCAACAGATACCATAAGGGTTAATGTAACAGGCGATACCAACCTGGATGTACCGGTAACGCCATACTTTAACATTACTAACGAAACCTTTGCAAAATCAGGTAATACCATTAGTGCTAATTTTGTAGTGAATAAAGTGGTACAAACGGCAAATGTAGAATTGGTTCGCCTTTACCTNGGGAAATCGATTTTAACAGATCAGGTACTCCGCGATGTACGTNTAGATGGAAATNTTTCTTCATTGGTATTCGGTTCACCAACTACATTATCNGCAGACATACCCGACAACCTTAAAACCCTTGATTTTATCTATGCAAGAGTAGGGGTGAAAGCTACTGTTGCAGGGGAATACGTTTATTCACAAGTTCAAAAAATTGCGCTAAAATAAAAACAGTTGATTATGGATGAGCATCTGCTCATTCATAATCAACTTCTTTACTCATCAATAAAAAACATCAACTTTTACAATGAAAAGATGCCTAAATCTTCGGCCGATCCTCCTTTATTTTTTGCATATAGCTTTTATCGGAAACTTATTTGGTCAGGAATATAAATCTGGCCCGGCAGAAAAGGATTTTGCAGGATACCTGTTTACCTACTTTAAGGGGAATGCCGTGAAGGATGAGGCAGTTTGCTTTGCCATTAGTACCGATGGATACAATTACCGTGCGCTGAATAATAACCAGCCTGTTCTGGATTCGAAAGTAATCAGTTCTACGGGAGGAGTACGTGATCCTCACATTCTTAGGGCAGAAAATGGAAAATCGTTTTATATGGTGCTCACCGATATGACTTCCTCGAAAGGATGGGATTCTAATCGGGCATTGATTTTGATGAAATCTGATGACCTGCTGAACTGGAAACATACTATAATTAATATACAGGAACGTTTCAAAGGAAATGAAAATTTAAAACGGGTGTGGGCACCACAAACCATTTACGATCCCGCGAGGAAAAAATACATGGTATATTGGTCTATGCAACATGGTACTGGTCCGGATATCATTTATTATGCCTACGTAAACAGTGATTTTACCGACTTTGAATCTGAACCAACGGTACTGTTTCGTCCGAAGAATGGCAAATCCTGCATTGATGGCGACATTATTAATAAAAACGGACTGTTTTACCTGTTTTATAAAACAGAAGGCAATGGGAATGGAATAAAACTGGCGCTTACAGATTCGCTGGTTTCGGGGAAATGGATTGAGCAAGAGGACTATAAGCAGCAAACCAGAGATGCTGTTGAAGGCTCAGGAGTATTTAAGCTCAACAACAGCGAAAAATATATATTAATGTACGATGTGTACGGAAAAGGAAAATATCAGTTTTGTATAAGTGATGATCTGGATGAATTTAAGGTAATAGATCAGGATGTAAAAATGGATTTTCATCCAAGGCATGGAACAATTATTCCTATATCGCGTAAAGAATTAACTGCGCTTACTACCCGGTGGGGCCTGCCCCAAGGCATGGAGCTGAAACTAAAAAAGAACCCTGTGCTAGATGGTTTTTATGCAGATCCGGATGTGTTATATTCTAATAAAACCAAGAAATACTATATCTATCCAACGAGTGATGGTTTCGACGGCTGGAGCGGCTATTATTTTAAAACCTTTTCTTCTACAGACCTGGTTAACTGGAAAGATGAAGGCGTTATTCTTGATCTGAAAAAAGATGTTACCTGGGCCAACCGCAATGCCTGGGCACCCACTATTGCAGAGAAAAAGGTAAAAGGTGATTACAGGTATTACTATTATTTTACAGCAGCACAAAAAATCGGTGTCGCTGTATCAAACCTTCCAACAGGTCCATTTGTGGATTCTGGAAAACCGCTGATCAATTCTAAACCAGAAGGGGTAAAAGGTGGACAGGAAATTGATCCTGCCGTATTTACCGATCCTAAAACAGGTACAAGCTATTTGTACTGGGGAAATGGATACCTTGCGGTAGCTGAACTTAATAAAGACATGGTATCTCTAAAAGCCAATACAACAAAAGTTCTCCAAACGGATAAAACTTTTAGAGAAGGTACCTATGTATTTTACCGTAAGGGAATTTATTATTTCCTATGGTCTGAAGAGGATACGAGAAGTGAAAATTATCGCGTACGTTATGGTACCTCAAGTTCTCCTACAGGTCCTATTAAGATTTCAGAAAATAACCTGATTCTTCAAAAAGATCCATCCAAAGGGATTTATGGTACAGGCCATAATTCTGTATTGCAGATCCCGGGAAAAGATGAATGGTATGTTATTTACCATAGGTTTAGTTATCCCGATGGAATAAAAATGGGCGATGCGGCTGGCTATAACCGTGAGGTTTGTATAGACCCGATGTATTTTGATGAACAGGGAAATATTGTACCTGTAAAACCTACACACTAAAATAAGAGCATGATCCGATTGATTTAAAAGGACAGGATTAGACTCAATTATTTAGTTGATTTATTTGGTATGTTTTTAAAAATATTATAAGGACGTAGGTTTCTCTTAAACCTGTATGGACGATTTTTTATGTACGTATTGCTTTTTAATTATCGTGTTTAAATATTTGTATTAAACCTTGGCTCATGATTAAATTTCAAGAGAAATTAATTTCATATGCCAGCCCGAACCTAGCCTGTATTGAGCGATGGTTAAGTAAAGACCATATTTTAATGCGAAGAAACCATACTGAGAAGTTCAGTTTGAAAGACCTTTTTTAGCTTAACCTCGCTTTTCCCAGGAACCTTTCTCTCCAAGAATTTTTAAATAGCTGTTATATGGCTCATTAGTGTGATAAAGTTGATACAGCTGATTGGTTAGCGCTGTAAGAAAGTTAAAGAAAATTGAAAACTCTTCTTCTGAATTATAAATCCCACCCCACTCATTCAATATCCAATTTAACATTTTTCCATCCTGAGTGGTGATCGAAAATTCCAGGTAAGGAGTATCTACGTCCGTATTTTTATAATAGTCGCGCTGTAGTCCCCCCAGTAGCCCTATTTGCCTTACGGGAACCTGAATGGAGTGTATTTCTGAAAACAAAACAGAACCGAAACAGGAACTGGTAAAGCCTTCTTTATTTAGTGAAACAATTTCTCCTGACCGCCTTTCGGAGGCCACTTTAAACAACTTGTAAATGGCCATAAACATTAATGGTAAGGAAATCAGCAGTAACCAGGTGGGGAAAAGCGGATCGGGATGTACCAGTAAAACGGTAATTGTTAATACAATAGTTAGCAAGGTGGTAAAAAACCAAAACAGAATAGTTGAGGATTTTTGGCCGTTATTAAAATGGAAGTGATAGGTATTCATAAATAACTAATTGGATAAATATCAAACCACAATTTCGGAAATTATTGCAGTAACGAAAGAGAAATTAATTGATTAAAATTTTTAATTTAGCCATACACGGAGAGTTGATAGAGTAGTCTGCAACTGTTGAAATTGGAGGGTTTTTATTAAGGTTGTCATCATCAAATAGACTATATGCAAATACGGTTACAGGAAAATATTCCATTGACTGAAGAGGAAATAGCGCAAATGGAGACAGCGCAAAAACCATTCATGAGAATCGCTGTAATTACGCTTGTTGCTGGTATGTTCTTTATTGGGATAATTGCTGCTTTAGCTGTAGAAAAGGAAACTTTAGACAATCTGAAGTATTATGACTATATCGCTTTTACTGCCATAGGATTATTAATGTTTAGTTTTTGCTACTGCATTGCCTGGTTAGCAGATAGATATAACAAATACAATTGGAAGAAAGATAAACTAAACGGAAAAAACAGATTAATGAGTGTAGTTATTGGCCGGGACAAAACAGAGCATGCAGAATACCTGACTTTTTCGGGCCCATTTAAAAATGAAAAAATAAGGATTGAGGTTAAGCAAGAGGATTATAGCCGTTACAAAACTGGATCGAAAGTTATTGTTACTTATCTGAAATTTAGCAAGAGGGCTCTTGATATTGCAGACTTTTAAATTTGAGATCAATAAAATTGACTCTTCTATTCTAGGCGATAGATGATTTTCTGCTGAGGGCAATATCGTGGCATTTCGTTTTTTACAATCTTGGTATATTGGAAGATATCAGTTCGCTAATGTTACAAATACTTAAGTTTTTTGTGAAATTTAATAAAAATATAAAAGGATTGTTTGGTCAGACCCCTTAGTATTTGAAGAAAATTCTGTTAAATATAAAAATGGCACAAGATTCTTCTTAGAAGAAGATAAATGTCATTAAAATAGCCCATTTTTAAATAAAT